>Ga0209986_10000168_pt1 | contig 59194 bp, 49 predicted proteins | sample BlataG_FD_183168 | JGI IMG/M metagenome (GOLD analysis project Ga0209986, IMG submission 183168) | Deep subsurface microbial communities from Black Sea to uncover new lineages of life (NeLLi) - Black_00105 metaG (SPAdes) (version 2) | ecosystem: Environmental > Aquatic > Marine > Oceanic >... | reverse complement strand
TGGCGGTGGCTTGGGTGGCATGGGCGGCGGCATGGGTGGCATGGGCGGCGGCATGGGTGGCATGGGCGGCATGGGCATGTGCTGGGTTGCCCGTGAGGTCTACGGCATCGACAACCCCAAGTGGCTCATGTTCCGCAGTTGGCTGCTGCAGGACGCCCCCGGGTGGCTTGTGTCCCTCTACGCGAATTACGGCGAGGACTTCGCAGCCTGGGTTCGTGACAAGCCGACGATCAAAGCCGGCCTCGGCTGGCTGATGGATAGGGCGATCGATTGATGCCGAACATCGGAGTCATTCTCGTCGCCGCCGGCCAGAGCAGCCGCTTCCGCGACGCCCACTACAAAAAGCCGTTCGCACCGCTCGCCGGGCGGGCGGTCTGGTTGCATGCGGCAGAAAAATTTCTCGACCGGGATGACGTAAAAAAGCTGGTGGTGGTCATCGCCCCGGACGACCGCGAACTGTTTCTGGAAAGGTTCGGCGCGAACCTCGCCTTCATGGGAATCGAGTTGGCCGAGGGCGGCGACAAACGGGCCACATCGGTGCGGAACGGTCTGGCCAGACTCTCCGCTGACATTGATCTGGTCGCCGTTCATGACGCTGCTCGTCCCTGTCTGGCGACAAAGTGGATTGACGAGGTGGTCGCCGCCGCCAGCCAGACGGGGGCCGCCATTCTGGCGACTCCAGTGACCGCCACGCTGAAACGCGTGAACGAAAGCCAGGCGATTACCGATACCGTGGACAGGACCGGGCTCTGGGAGGCCCAGACACCCCAGGTCTTTTCCCGTCAACTGCTGGTCGACGCGTTTGCCACCGAGGCTGCCGACACCGCCACCGACGAAGCCCAACTGATCCAAGCGGCCGGACACCCTGTGACAGTCGTGCCCGGCTCACCGATGAATCTCAAAATCACGACCCGGGACGACCTCCGGCTGGCCGAACAGGTGCTCAAGGTGCTGCCCAAGCCGGGCCTTGGCGGCCCTGCCCACCCGTTCGCCGACGGCGATCGCTGGCGGTAGTTCCTCTCGCCCACCACGACGTTGCCCAGATGCCTTCCGACCTGTTTAGCGACCTCACCGACCGCGGCCTCGTCCACCAGAGCACTGATGCCACTGCCCTGCGAACTTGGCTGCAGACCCCGGGCCGCCGCATCTATGCCGGCTTTGACCCAACCGCCGACAGCCTCCACGTCGGCCACCTCGTGGCAATCATGCTGCTGCGGCGGGTAGCCGCGGCAGGCCATGAGCCAATCGCCCTCATCGGCGGCGCGACCGGCATGATCGGTGACCCCAGTGGTCGTAGCGAGGAACGAAACCTGCTCTCGCCCGAGATCCTGCAGGCAAACATCACCGCTGTTGAAGCCCAAATTCGACAGTTGCTGGAATCGGTCGGCCAGCCGGTCCATGTGGTGAACAACGCCGACTGGATGCAGGGGGTCGGCTATCTTGAATTCCTGCGGGATGTCGGCAAGCATGTGCCGCTGTCACAGATGCTGGCCAAAGATTCGGTGAAGAGCCGGCTCGACCGCGACGGTGGGCTTTCCTACACCGAGTTCAGCTACATGCTGCTCCAGTCCTGGGACTTCGTGCAGCTGACCGACAGCCACGACTGCCGGGTCCAGATCGGGGGCAGTGACCAATGGGGCAACATCACGGCGGGCATCGAACTCGGCCGCCGGCTGCGGTCCCTCGACCTGCACGGCATCACCTGCCCGCTACTGACCAAGGCAGACGGCACGAAGATGGGCAAGACCGCCAGCGGTGCTGTCTGGCTCGACCCGGCCCGCACCAGCCCCTATCGCTTCTACCAGTACTGGATCAATCTGGACGACAACGACGCCGGTCGCTGCCTCGAGCGGCTCACTGAGGTGCCACTGGCTGCCTGCCGGGAACTGGCGGCCGAGCGGGCCGAGAACCCCAGCGGCCGGACCACTCAGCGCCGGCTGGCCGAAGAACTGACCCGGCTGGTTCACGGTGAGGCCGGTCTGCAGGCTGCCCAACAGGCAACTGCCATCTTTTTCGGTGCGGCCATCGAGAGCCTCGATGACGCGACGCTGGCGGAGGTTTTCGCCGACGTGCCCAGCCATGAATTTCCCCGGCAGCAGCTTGAGGGCGAGGGCCTGCCGCTCATCGAGGCGCTGACAGCGGCCGGCCTCGCGGCGACTCGATCGGCCGCCCGCCGGACGATCGAACAGGGGGGTGCCTACCTGAACAACAACCGGATCACCGACCACGCCCATCGCATCACCACAGCTGATCTGGGAGATCGCTCACTGATCGTGCTGCGGTCGGGCAAGAAGTCTTACGCCGTGGCCCGCTTCAGGGCCGGTTGACAAACCTCACCCAGTGTCCGACCCGAAAAGCGTCATGACTCATCTTTCCCGCCTGGCGATGGCGATCATCTCGGTGCTTGCTTTCATCCCCGGACCACTGGCCGGAGCCGCGGACCCGCCGGCATCACCGCGAGCTGAGGTGTCGCTGAAGGATCGTCTCGTCACCGGCCTGCGGGCAGTTCGGCCTGACGATGTCGCCTTCTGTGAACGGGTGGCCGAAGCCACACAGACTGGCCGACTTCCAGTCAAACTGGTCGACAGCACCTACCTCTGGGCAATCGGCCGAGGGAGTGACTTTCCTTTGCCATCATTTGCCAAGGCGCTCGACATCCAGTGCCGGCGGCTCGGCATCGCCTGGCCCTGAACTGGAGGCCGCGGGGGCGTCGGTTGCCTTTCCCTCATCGCGACTGGACAGCTGTAGGACGACGTAGCCGTCGTTCGCATAGACCGGCCGCAGCGGAAGGCCTGCCTCAGCGACACTGGCCTGGGGGGCCACAATGTAGCTGGCTCGATACCGGCGGGCGACACCCTCGAGCCGCTGCTGGCCCAGGCTGACCGTACTGCGAGCCATGCCCCGCAGGCTGCCATCGGGTGAGAAACAGTCGAGGATCCGCTGCCGCCAAGCAACAATACCGGCGGGGTCCTGCGGAATGTTTTTCCAGGAGACCACCTCTGGCCGCTCGGCCCGCCAACTGAAGCTGGCAGCCCCCCGGGGGGTGAGGAACTGCGCGGTCGGCGGGGTGTTGGCTCGAATCCATTCACAAACATCCTGCCAGGCCGCTGCCGCAACATGCTTATCACCACGGGCAGTCCGCTGGCGGCCCGGCAGCGGCCAGTGGCCGGACTGCGCCACGAGATCGAGCAGTAGCAGACCGAGAACCGACCACCGCAAGCCCCGGCGATAATGGTCAGGCAGCCGTCCGGCCGCAGCCTCAGTCGCTCCCGCTGATAATGGAGCCGGCCAAAGGGCCGCGACTGTCACCGCGGCCAGCGAGAGCGGCACCAGCACGTCCCCCAGCCTGAACCAGTAGTAGCGGAGCAGCTGGTAGGTACTATCAGGAGCGGTCGCCTCGCTGAGCCCAATCAGCCAGCCCAGCCCCGAGCAACCGACGGCAGCGAGCGTCACAACGGTGATTCGACGTTGCACCGCCGAGGCGGGAAGTCCTGCCGTCACCACCGCCCAAAGGCCGATTGCCAGCAGGTGCCGGCTGATGAATCCTTCGTGAAACGTCCGCGGGAGCAGATGATGCGGCAGTCGGTCGACAACATAGACGCGGGCCGCCTCAGCCTGAACTTCCGCCGGAACCCCAGCGGTGAGCATGACCGCAGGAACGAAACCGACCGCGGCAGCCGCGAGCCCACCCACGACGCAGCTGATCGATCCAGCCGACACCTCCGCCCACTCCACAGCACCTACCCGGGCATTCTCAATTCGCCGCGACCGGCCCAGCAAACGATCACAGAGGGCAGCCACGAGGGTCACGATCATCATCCAGCCACCAACGAGTGGATGAAACGCTGCGGCCAGGCCGCCCCCCAGCCAGCCCAACGACCAACGGCCGGCAGCCAGCTCTCCCCAGGCAGCCAGTACTGCCGCCCAGGCAAATACCTTTGCCTCGCAGCCACCGATCAGCCACTCACCCGCCATGGTGGTGGAGCGGACAGCCAGCGAGAACAGGGCGGCGGCCACCAGCCGCTGCCCTGCAGTCGCGAGCAACGGCCGCACCGCGTGGCGAAAACCCGCGGCTAGCAGCAGCCAGCCGGCCCAGCGGCCAAGCCAGGCGGCGGTTGCCAACGGAAGCGTCCCTGCAAGCGGCCCGAGCAGCTGAAAGAAGAGGCCATGAGCGCCCCGGGAATCCAGAAAAAAATCGCCCATACACCAAGACGGATCAAAGGCGTGGCGAGCCTTCGTGAGGTAGTGGGCCTCATTCACGTCAGGCACTGGCCAGGCCCCGGCTGCCGCGAACACCGCCGTGATCAGCAGCCATTCACCGACGGCCCCTGCACACAAGCGACCGCGGGGCTCACCATCCCTTTCACCTTGCATTGAAGCCCTCTATAACGCTGTCCGCGGAACCCTCTGCCCGCCGCTGCCGTGCCGGCTCAAGACTTCAGCGACCGGCAACCGGCCTTCCAGCCTATCGTCAGGCTCCCCAACCGATAGAAACCTCATGAATCATCAGCTTTCCCTTCCGCCTCCGGGTGTGCCGGGCAGCCGGCTGCGACAGGCCCTCGCAGATCGGCCGATCAGAGTCATCGGGGCACCATTTCCCCTCGCCGCCCGGGAGATTGAACGGCAGGGGTTCGCGGCCAGCTACCTTTCTGGAGCTGCCTTTTCTGCCGGTCTGCTCGGGGTGCCGGACATCGGCCTGATCTCGCTGGAGCAGCTCTGCGAGCAGACAACGCGGCTGGCAGCAAGTGTTGAGATTCCGGTCATCGTCGATGCCGACACCGGCTTCGGTGGTCCGGACGCGGTCGCCGAGTCTGTCGCCCGGCTCGAAGCCGCCGGTGCGGCAGCCATCCAGATTGAGGATCAGGCCGATGAAAAGCGGTGCGGGCATCTGTCGGGCAAACAGCTGATTCCCGCGGATGAGATGGTCGAGAAGATCGCCGCCGCCTGCCGGGGCCGCCGGTCCACCGAAACGGTCATCATTGCCCGCACCGATGTCCGCAGCGTTGCGACGCTGGAGGAATGCCTCGATCGGCTCGCAGCCTACCGGACCGCAGGTGCCGACTGGCTCTTTCCCGAGGCCCTCACCAGCCGTGACGAGTTCCTCACGGTCGGCCAGTGGCTGACCCAATCGGAGTGCATCGGTCTTGCCAACATGACCGAATTCGGTCGAGGCCCGCTGCTTACCGTGGCGGAGCTCGGCGGTGCCGGTTTTGCGGCGGTGCTCTACCCGGTCACCCTGCTGAGGCTGGCGATGAAAGCAATCGAGGTTGGCCTTGAACTACTCGCCGACGAGGGCAGCCAGCAGAACCTGCTCGACCTGATGCAGACCCGCGAGGAACTCTACGATCTGCTCGACTACGATCCGGCCCACCCTGAAGCCTGGCGGCAACGGCTGGGCATCGCTCCCAAGGAATAAGTCATGGAATCGACTCCGGCCTCCCAACCACCGAGCCGTGGACTTGCTGGCGTCACCGCCGGCCGGACTGCCATCTGCTCTCTCGACGGCACACTGCGGTATCGCGGCTATACCATCGCCGATCTGGTCGCTGGCAGCTTTGAGGAAACGGCCTACCTGCTGCTGCGTGGCAGCCTGCCGACTGCGACAGAGCTCGATGCCTTTTCCGGCCGCATCCGGGAGGCTGCCCGTTCGCTGCCGCTGATGGTGACGGAACTTTTGGCCCGGCTGGCTGAAGCAGCTCCACAGGCCTCGACGATGGATGCCCTGCGGACCACGGTGAGCATGCTGGGCCAACTGGCTGCCGACAATGGACCGCCGCTGCCGATCGACCAGACCTCGCTGGCAACAGAAACGGCCCGCGCCGAGCGGCTGATCGGACAGGTTGCGGCCGCACTGGCCACCTGGGTCGATCTCACCAGCGGCCGGTCGCCGGAGCCATGGCCTAATGCACCACTGTCCGCCGCCCTGCTGAGTCGGTTGCGGGGGGCGACCATTACATCAGCCGAGGCCGAGGCCTTCGACACGACGCTGATTCTCTACGCCGAACATGAATTCAATGCGTCCACCTTCGCCGCCCGCACCGTCACCTCGACCGGTGCCGACATGCATTCAGCGGTGACGGCAGCGATCGGGGCCCTGAAGGGACCGCTGCATGGCGGGGCGAACGAAAGAGTGTTGGAGCAATTGGGTGACATTGGCAGCCTCGATCGGGTAGAGCCCTGGCTCGCCGAACAGCTGGCAGCCCGCCGGGTCGTCATGGGGTTTGGACATCGGGTCTACAAGCAGGGCGACGTGCGGGCTGTGTTGCTGGCCGCCGTCTGCCGCCGGCTCATCCGAACTGCCGGCGTTGCTGAATCGCATCGCCAGCTTGAGCAGTTGGCTGACCGGCTTGAAGGACTCATGCTGCAGCAGAAAGGACTCAAGCCGAACCTCGACTGGCCGGCGGCCCGCGTCTACCACTCGCTCGGGCTCCCGATCAGTGTGTTCACACCTATTTTCGTCGTCGCACGGATGAGTGGCTGGACCGCCCACATTGTCGAGCAGATGGCCGACAATCGCCTGATCCGTCCGCTGTCGGACTATTGCGGCCCGGCCCCTCGGGCCTACCCATCAATGGCAGAACGGGGCTGACTCAGCGGGTGCTGGCCGACTGTTCAGCGGAGGCCGTTTCGGCCGCCGCAGCGTCGGTGGCCGATTCGACCATTGCCTGCACCGTGATGACGGGAACCGCCCCATCGCCCAAATCGGTTGTGATCGTCAACTGCCGTTCGATGCGACCGCTGGCGTCTCCGGCTTGAAATGTCACCGGCAGAATGTGGACCTTGGCCGGGGTCTCCTTGGCCGGACAGCTGAGGCAGCCGTCGCTGCAGATGATCCCGGTCACACAAAACGGCCGATTTGCCCGCACCACGATGTTCTTGGTGACACTGCCGCCGGGGGAGACATTGCCCAGGGCCAGCAACTGCGGGCTGACGGTTACCTCAGCGACCACCCGGCCTTCGACATCCATCGGGATCTGGGCCGCGCGGGGGTCGTTGGTCACCAGAATGAGCTGATCGTTGATGTAGCCGGCCGGTGCGTCGGGCCTGAGCCGAAGCGTCAAGTCATAAATCGACTGGTTGCCGGAGTGACGTGGCTTTGAAAGCAACACTTCGAAGTTGGCGTTGGCACTGCGAACGTCGGTGATTTCCCAGGGAGTCGAGCCGACATGGGTCACCCGCACCCGCTGCTCCGCACCGCGGCCCAGATCGACATTGCCGAGGTTCACGGAGGAGGGCTCAAAGGTCACATCGCCACGGATGTTGCCGGCGACCCGCAACTGAACTTCAGCGGAGAAAGGCTTGTCGAAGGTGACCGTCAGAGTGGCCCCGTGCTGCCCCAGAAAGGTACGGGTGTTGAAGGTGGCCACCACCTCACTGGTCTCGTGCGTCTTGAGCAGTTTCTGGGTGATACTGGGGGAGGTGCAGCCGCAGCTGGTCCGGACCCCACTCACATGGATGTCTTCTTCGTAGAGGTTACGAAAGACAAAGCGATACTCAGTCTTTGAACCCCGGGCCACGGTGCCGAAGTTGTGACTGGTGACCGAGAACATTTTCTTGGCCCACTCCTGGGCCAGAGCCGGCTGGCTAGTCGCGGACGCGGCGATGACCGCCGCAAGCATGACGAACGCCCGCTGAAGCAATACAGCTCCGGGCCGCTTGGGCGATCCACGGACGATTCGATGCCGCAGTGCCATAGCGATGCCTGCCTTCGTGCTGGCGAGTCCGGATTGGAGTGGTGACGATTCAAAAAAGGAATCGAACCGCTGCGATCGTAAAGGTAGAGGGGCCATGATGGAGAGGTCAAATTGAGGGGAATGCCGACGGCCGGAAAAGCCGGAATACCGCCTGTCAAGTATCCTGGGAGAGAGGGCGTGATTCGAGAGGAATCGGACTATTTTCTGGCAAACGGACCCGTTTGGGACCGATCCATCCGGTACGACCCGGTCGACCGTTCCCCCCACCCTCCCGTTCTGGCGTATACTTCAGGCGTTCCAGCAACGTTCGAGTTGCCCGATCGCCGATAACGACGGTTGGGTTGTGGGGCTGGAACAGCCTGCAACTGCCGTGGGATTCACGGACTTTGTTACGGGGGCGTACTGGTTTCGACCGGATGGCAGGAGGTCCAGATTGCGTGCCGTGGTTGGTCGGCAGGCCACGAAAAAAGTCGACCACAGCTTCAATTGCCGAAGCTCAGTTTTCTCTGGCTGCTTAATTAAGTAGTCCCGAGCGATGGCCCCAGTCGGAAGGGCCTCCCAATCGGTCGCCAAATCCGACTCGCCCTGTTCCACCGCCTGATACGGACAGGGTCAAATTTGTTTCGGGCTGGTGGAGGTGGCACCCTGTCGGCCGGGGGCCTCGCCACGAGATTCAAATTGACCGGATACGCACGTAGACGTCTGGGCTGACACATTACGGGACGCGGGTTCGATTCCCGCCGCCTCCACTTTTTTCCGCCGGGTTATTGTGGATTTATCGCCGATTGCTGTCGTGCTCGCTGCCGGGAAAGGGACCCGCATGGGCAGCGATCTGCCCAAGGTGCTCCATGAGGCGGCTGGAAAACCACTGGTAAGCTGGGTGCTTGATGCGCTCGACGCCGCCGGATGCACCGACCAGATCGTCGTCATCGGTCACGGCGCTGACCTGGTCCGTACCACGCTGGGGCCCCGTCCGGGGGTTCGGTTTGCCCTTCAGCGGCAGCAGCGCGGGACCGGGGATGCCGTTGCCGCGGCAGCCGACCTCATCGGAGCGGCCTGCCAAGAGGAAGCGATGGCCCGGCGGCCGGTTGTCATCGTCTGCGGCGATTCACCGCTGCTGCGGCCGGCCAGCGTGACCGGACTGCTGGAGGCTTTTGCCCGCACCGGGGCTGCCTGCCTGCTCGGCACGGCCATCACCGACGACCCCACCGGGTTGGGCCGAATTGTCCGCGACGACGCGGGGCGATTCCGGCGCATCACCGAGGAGAAGGATGCGACTGCCGCCGAACGGTCCATCCGGGAAGTGAACATGAGCACCTACGTCTTTGCGGCCGACAGCCTGCTTGCCAGCCTGGAGCAGCTTGACACGGCCAATGCCGCCGGCGAGTACTACCTCACCGACTGCCCCCGACTGCTCCTGGAGGCGGGTGAGCGGGTCGATGCGGTCGCCTGCCTCGATTCCAGCGAGACCCTTTCGGTCAATACCCCGGACCAACTGGCAGCGGTCGCTGCGGTTCTGGCTGGGCGGCCCTGAGGCTGACATCCGGAGGGGTCGATTCGCCACCAGACCGCCAGCTTCCGGCTGTGGCTTGAATGCGGCTGAGCATCCCGTCACAGTGTGGGCTGCAGGCATCGCACTGGACGCCCTCTTCCGCTTCTCCTCCGGCGACCGATGAACGACCTCAAGATTTTCAGCGGGCTGGCCAATCCGGCACTCACCCAGGACATCTGCCGTTACCTGAATCTCCCGATGGGGAAAATCTCCATCGGCCGCTTTCCGGACGGTGAAATCTCCTGCAAGATCGATGAGGACGTACGGGGCCGCGACATTTTCATCGTGCAGCCGACCTGCCCGCCGGTCGATGAACACCTGATGGAACTGCTCGTCATGATCGACAGTTTCAAGCGGGCAAGTTCCTACCGAATCACGGCGGTCATCCCCTACTTCGGCTATGCCCGCCAGGATCGGAAGGACGCTGGCCGGGTCCCGATCACGGCTAAACTGGTCGCCAATTTGATCACGCGGGCCGGTGCCGACCGGGTGCTGGCCATGGATCTCCACGCTGCCCAGATCCAGGGCTTCTTCGACGTGCCAGTCGACCACCTCTACGCCGCTCCGGTGCTCAACAATCATCTGCAATCAATTGACCTGCCGCAGGAAGACCTGGTGGTCGTGAGTGCCGATGTCGGCGGTATCAAGCGCGCGGTGGGACACGGCCAGCGGCTGGGGGCTCCGCTGGCGATCATCGACAAACGCCGGCTGAGCGCCGACACCACCACCAGTGCGAACATCATCGGAGCCAGCGTTAACGGAAAAGTTGCGCTGATGTTCGATGATATGATCAGCACTGCCGGGTCGATCTGCTCGGCTGCCGAGGTGCTCCACCAGCACGGTGCCCGTCAGATTTTTGCCGCGGCGACCCACGGACTGCTGGTCGGCCCGGCCGTCGAGCGGCTTCAGGCGGCCCCTTTCGCCGGCATCATCGTGACCGACTCGATTCCGCTGGTTCCGGCGAAGACGCTCCCCAACATCACTGTCCTTTCGATCGCGAGCCTGCTCGGGCAGGCGATCAAGCGAATTCACCGGAATGAGTCGGTCAGCATGATGTTTCAGTAACGGATTTGCTGGCCGCCCACAAAGCGATCGTGGAGCACGGCCGCAGATACGGGCGACAAAACAGTCCGCAAGCCAACAGCCGGAAGTGTCTGTTTTTTGGGGTTCGCCTCTGCTGGACCCAAGTGGTAGCAGAGCTAATCAGGGGGATGCTCTGGTTTCACTCGCTTTTCCGCCCCACCGCTTGCGGTTCGGCTGCGGAATGGCACAATACGGGGCCCGAGAAAAGGAGCCCTATGTATGAGTGATTCCCTGGAAGTCGCGTCCCGCGATGTCACCGGCACGCGAGCCTGCCGAAAACTCCGGCGGGAAGGAAAAATCCCGGCCATTCTCTACGGTCACGGCGAAGAGTGCGTCGATCTCACCGTGACCCGCGAGGCGGTTGAGTCCATGGTTCGCCATGGCAGCCGGACCGTGGAACTTCGGGGGGCGGTCACCACGCCGGCACTCGTGCGGGAGTTGCAGTGGAACACCTACGGCACTGAGCCGTTGCACGTCGATTTCCTGCGGATTGATCTGGCTGAGAAGATCCTGGTCACCGTTCCGGTGGAACTGCGGGGGGAGTGCCCGGGGGTCAAGGCTGGTGGTGTTTTCAAGCATGTCCTCCACCAGTTGGAGGTGGAGTGTACCGCCCAGACGATTCCCGAGACCGCCGTGGCCCATATCGCTCACTTGGAAGCGGGCGGTGTCGTCAAGGTCAAAGACCTGGAGTTGCCGGCGGGAACCCGCGCGACAGTTGCCGGGGATGAAGTCATTGCGTCCTGCCTGCTGCCGGGCCAAAAGGTGGACGAGGCCACGGAGATGGGTGAGGCGACTGCCGAGCCGGCTGCTGCCGCCGGTGAGCAGGCGTGAAACTGGTGGTCGGTCTGGGAAATCCGGGCAGGAAGTATGAAGGAACCCGACATAATGTCGGTTTTGATGTGTTGGGAGTGCTGGCTGCCCGGGCCGGAAATCCCGCACGGCGTCAGCGTTTTCAGGGTGAAATCTGCCAGGCCTCGATCCGGGGCTCGGCCGTATTGCTGCTCTGGCCGCTGACATGGATGAACCTGAGCGGTGGGAGTGTGCGGGCAGCCCGTGACTTCTACAAAATCGACCATGCCGACATTCTCGTGATCTGCGATGACTTTCAGCTGCCACTCACTACGATCAGGATGCGGCCGCGAGGTTCCGCCGGCGGCCAAAAGGGGCTCGCCGACATTCTCAAACAGCTTGGGGATCAGGCAATTCCCCGCCTGCGGGTTGGCATCGGTCCGGTGCCGGCTGACCGCGATCCCGCAGACTTCGTCCTGGCCCGCTTCACGGCCGCGGAGCGACCTGACGCCGATGCTGCACTCACCCGGGCGGCCGACGCCGCGGAAGCTTGGGCGGCTCTCGGAATCGAGGCCGCGATGAATCGCTACAACTAACCGCTGCCACCCGGCAGCTCCCTCACACCCTTTCCTGAATTGGCTGGAGAATCGCCCATGAATGTTTATGAAGGTATGTTCATCCTTGACCCGACCAAATACGCCCGTGACCCGGAGACGGTCACCGGCCAGCTCAACGAACTGGTGGCGGAATTCGGCGGCACTGTTCTGGTTTCGCAGCTCTGGGATGAACGCAAGCTCGCCTACCCCATCAAGGGCCAGAAAAAAGGCTCTTACTGGCTGATCTATTTCCGCATGGACGCCACTCATCTGGTTGCCTTTGAGCGGCAGTGCGAGCTGAACGACAACCTGCTGCGGCGGCTCATCCTCAGAATCGACCCGCGGCTGGCTGAACCGCTGGTTCAGCACGCTCAGGGGGGCGAGCCGGCGGCGAAGCCGGCAGCCGCCCGTTGAGGCGGCAGTCAAGACTTGCACCAGCCGCCAGAAACCAATATCCTGGTTAGTGAACAAAAGATCATTAATCAGCTGGTGGCCCGGAACGCTGGCCCTGTCGGCCCCGATCCTCCGCCCGCAGACAAGTTGAGAAAGAAAGGAAGCAGAATCATGGCCAGTAGCATGAATCGGGTGTTTCTGATGGGCAATGTCACCCGCGATCCTGAACTGCGGTACATCTCAAACGGGACAGCGGTCACGGAAATCGGCCTCGCCATCAACGATCGGCGGAAGTCAGCTGCGGGTGAATGGATTGAGGAAACCACCTTCGTGGATGTCACCCTGTGGGGGCGAACCGCCGAAATTGCCGGCGAATACGTCACCAAGGGTTCACCCCTGTTGGTGGAGGGCAGGCTGAAGCTCGACACCTGGGAAAAAGAAGGCAAAAAGAACTCCAAGCTTCGCGTGGTTGGCGACCGCATGCACTTGATTGGTCCCAAGGGTGGGAGCAGGCCCGAAGGTGGGCCCAGTGGTGGCCGCAGCCGGGGGGGACGGAATGACGAATTCGATCAGTCGGCAGGGTATGATGCAGATCCGGGAATCGGCACGGCGAGTCCCGCGGGTGGTTCAGAGGATGACATTCCCTTCTGAACGAGCCAGCGAAACAGCGGCCCCAAATTGTTCCCTTCCAGACATTTCTCCAGCCCCATTTTTAAAGAGGATTTCAGATGGCCACAGCAACAGCCAGACGCACCGCGACCAGAGGCATCAAGCGGCTACCGCGAGGAAGTCGCGGCGGAATTGAATTACTGCTCATTCAGAATGTTGAGCATCTCGGCAAGCAGGGAGACGTTGTCGAGGTCCGGCCCGGTTATGCGACGAACTATTTGCTGCCGCAGGGACTGGCCACGATTGCGACCGATCATCACAAACGGATGGTCGCCAAGCACAAAGCGAAGCTCGAGGCGATTACCCGAGAGCGGCTGGCCGGGCTCCGCAGCCTGCTTGAAGAACTAGCCCGGACGAGTGTCACCATTGAAGCGAATGCCAACGACGAGGGCCATCTCTACGGATCGGTCGGTGCCCCTGAAATCTCACGATCACTCAAGCAGCAGGATCTTGTGGTGTCACCGGAGCAGATCATCCTGCAGGGACCGTTGAAGGAAGTCGGGCTCTATACGGTGAAGATTCGACTCTCCTCGGAGGTCGAAGGCGATCTCAAGGTCTGGGTGGTTCCGGCCAGCGGCGAGGAATCCTGATCACTCCGGGGGCCGGTCATGGACCAGACTCGCAGTGAATCGACGTCGGCAGCCACAGGTTCCGGCCGCAAGCCGAAGGGGGCGACCAACGGCCGTGACAGCAAACCCCGCAGCCGCCGCCAGGTTGCCCCGAATGATGACCCGGGCGGCCGGCTCGGCCGACCGGGTAACATTGAGGCCGAGAGGAATGTTCTCGGCAGCATCCTGCTGAAGCCTGACGTCTGTGACGACGTCGCCCTGGTGGTCCGGCCCGATGACTTTGCTGACGAGGCCCATCAGGCCATCTTTCGGCATCTGCTTGAATTGCACGATTCCGGTGGCCGCATCGATGCCACCATTCTGCTTGAGCGGCTGCGGGGCGGGGATGAGCTTGACCTGGTTGGTGGAGCTGCCGCGATCGCGGAACTGATCAACTCCGTTCCTCACGCTGCCCATGCGACGCACTATGCCGCGATCATTCGCGACAAGTCGATGCTTCGCTCGCTGATCGACGCCAGCACCGACATCCTGCGGGATGCCTACGACGCTTTCGATGAACCGCGGGAACTGCTGGCGCGGGCAGAGGAAAAAATCTTTTCCATCCTTGAACAACGAAGCTCGGCGGAGGCCAAATCGATCCAGTCGGTGCTTGAAGATGTGATGGTGCGGATGGATGCCCGGATGAAGCACGAGCATGCCCTCGGGGGCGTCGAAACCGGTTTCACCGACCTCGACACCCTCTGCGGGGGCTTGCACAACTCTGAACTGATCATCTTGGCGGCGAGACCCAGTATGGGAAAGACTGCCCTCGCGATGAACATCGCGGAGCACATCTCGATCGACACCCACCAGCCGGTGCTCTTCGTGAGCCTGGAAATGGCGAGTCTCGAGCTGGCCGACCGACTTCTGTGTTCGGCAGCTCAGGTCAACGGGCACCGCCTGCGGAACGGGACGATCTCTCAGGAGGATCGCCGCCGGCTGGTTCAGAAGTCAGCCGAGATCAGCTCTGCTCCGCTCTACATCGATGACACGCCCGGACGAACCCTGACTGAAATCGCCGCAGTCGCCCGGAGGCTGAAGCGAAAGAGCGGCCTGTCACTGATCGTGATCGACTATCTTCAGCTGATTGAGCCCGACAATCCCCGTGATCCACGGCAGGAGCAGGTCGCGAGAATCGCCCGGAGGCTGAAGACGATGTCACGGGAACTCGACATCCCGATTCTCTGCCTTGCCCAGCTCAATCGGCAGGCGGAGGTGTCGCGTGACAACCGCCCCCGCCTGAATCATCTCCGAGAGTCGGGGGCGATCGAGCAGGACGCCGATGTGGTAATGTTTGTGCACCGTGAGGAGTATTATCAGACCACCGACGAAGACCGGGAGCGGGTTAGGGGTCAGGCCGAGATTATCATTGCCAAGCAGCGGAACGGCCCAATCGGTGACATTAAACTGCTCTGGCAGCACGACTACACCCGCTTCGTCAATCTTGAGCATCGTCCGTACGACGAGTTTGAGCAGTTTTCGGACTTTTAGGATCCGGCTGGCCACCGGGACTGCGGCCAAGCGGACAGAGCCATAGAGGGCCCAGCCACTCCACAACGCGAAACCGAGCAGGATGCGAGGAGCCGCAATGACGAACCCTTGGCGTTCGTCACTGCGGCCAAGCGGACAGAGCCATAGAGGGCCCAGCCACCCCACAACGCGAAACCGAGCAGGATGCGAGGAGCCGCAATGACGAACCCTTGGCGTTCGTCACTGCGGCCAAGCGGACAGAGCCATAGAGGGCCCAGCCACTCCACAACGCGAAACCGAGCAGGATGCGAGGAGCCGCAATGACGAACCCTTGGCGTTCGTCACTGCGGCCAAGCGGACAGAGCCATAGAGGGCCCAGCCACTCCACAACGCGAAACCGAGCAGGATGCGAGGAGCCGCAATGACGAACCCTTGGCGTTCGTCACTGCGGCCAAGCGGACGGGGCCATGGATGGCCCGTCCGCGCTCAAACTAAAACTGCCAAATCACGTCACAGCCGGCATAGAACTGGCCGTACTGGTTGCCGCCGACGTTGACCCCCTGGCCTAGTGGCTTGCCGTAGGGGAGTGGGGTTGTCGGCGTGTTCGGCGTGAACCAGTCGTAGCGAAGCTCGGGACGAACCACCCAGTTGGTGTTCGGATACCAGTTCAGCCCAAAGGTCAGCTCCCAGAAACTCCCGGCAAAGCCTCCCGTCCAGTAGCCAGGATTTCCCAACTGGCTTTCGTTCCGCAACGGCGCCGACACGATGTAACCGTTGTTGTCCCGGAAATACTCAAGCCGGACTCCGCCTTCCCACTGCTCATTGAATTCCCAGAACTGGTAGTTGATGAATGAGTACCACTGGGCGACACCCGTTTGCTGACCGGTATTTCCGGGAGTGACATTGGCGTTGAATTGCCAGGCATTGTCATTCTGAAAGACATAAATCAGCCGGTCGCTCAGCCGGTTGGTGTAGACCAGGCTCATCAGGGAGCGATTGCCGATCAGTGAACCAGCGGCAGGGTTGCGGCTGATGGTTGTCACCTCATTGCCGGTCGTGGTGGCGATCGAAAGCGTCTGCGACCCGTCGCTGTTTTGCAGTTCGATCCCGCCGAGATAACTTGCGGTGGTCCCGGCACCGGGATAGTCCGGGTTGAGGATTGCATAATCACCGGTCAAAGGTTGACCGTCAAAAAAGTTATTCCAGCCGGTGGTGATGCCACTGTAGAAGGTGACCTGGTCATTCGGCTGCCAGGACCCCAGAAAGCCGGTAAAGGTGAAGGGAGAAAACTGCATCGAGAAGGCATGCGTGTAGAAAAAGTTGCCGATGGCCGGCACCTGCTCAAATCCCAGAATGCTGTAAAAGTGGCCAAACCGAAGTGTGACATCACGGCAGGCGACGTCGGCATAGAGCTGCGGCATTGCCAGGCCATAATCCTTGGAGAATGCCCACGAGGCGATGTTCTCGATGCCGAGCGGCTGAAACGGATACGCGTCGAGTCCGAGGGCGGTGGTGTAAAAATAGTCGGTACCGAAGAGCAGGTCGACCCGACCGCCTAAGTCCCACCCGGCCCCAGCATCGGTCTCCCGTTCCGTGATGACATAGAGCTGATTGAGCTGCCCCTGCCAGCTGCGGTCAGCCATGGTGATCGGGCCATTGAATGGCGTTCCCCAGTTGTTGGCCCCCAGCCCATATTCGATCCATCCGTACGTGTAGATCTCCTTCCTTTCAAGCCGGGGAAGGTAAATCCGGCGATCGGGACCGCTGCCATAATCGGTTCGCTCCCAGGCCGCACGGGTCTCCTCTGGCAGGACGTCAGACTCTGGAGGCGGCTGGGCAATCAGCCCGGCGGCGGCTCCCCAGACGCCCAGCAGCACCGCTGCCGTCAACCAATTCCGCACCCCACCCGGCCGCATGCTGCCCATCTCCCTGCTCAGCTTCCGCGCGGCGAACGTCCCGCACCATCCGACGAATCGTTAGGATCGGCCCTGTCTCGCCATTGCAATCGACGGCGACGGCAGCGGCTGCCCAGCACCCCAGGGCGCCCCAGATCACCCAGGCGGATTCGAGCGGGCGGCCGCGACCTTTGGCACAGTCTGCTAGCGATGCCCAAGCAGCCAAGCCAGCAAGCCCTTCTGCAGATGCATCCGGTTGGCTGCCTGGGTGACAACGACGCTCTGAGGGCCATCAATGACGGCGTCGGTCACCTCTTCACCGCGGCGGGCGGGCAGGCAGTGCATGAAGACTGCACCCGGACAGTGTGCCATCAGGGCCTCATCGACGCGGTACGGCTCGAAGGCGACCCGCCGGGTTTCTCGCTCGGCCTCCTGCCCCATGCTTGCCCAGACATCGGTGTAGACGGCCGCGGCATCCGCCACGGCTGCCACCGGGTCGGTCATCTGCTCGACCTGAGCATCCGGCAGCAGGTTTTTGAGATGCGTCAGGAAGGCCGGGTCAAATTGGTAGGCCTCGGGGGCAGCCAGCACGAACCGCATACCGAGCAGGCCGCAGGTCACCGCCAGCGAACGGGCCATGTTGTTGCCATCACCAACAAAGGCAAAGCTGAGTTCAGCCAGCCGGCCAATCCGGCGGCGGAGGGTGTAACAATCGGCCAGCGCCTGACAGGGATGGCTGTAGTCACTCAGGGCATTGATCACCGGCACGCTGGAGACCGCAGCCAGTTGCTCGATTGTGGCATGTGATTTTGAACGGCAGGCGATGCAATCGACATACTCGCTGAGTACCCGACCGAAGTCGTCCGTGCTCTCCCGGGAACTGGCAAAGCCGGTATCCGCCCCCAGGAACAGACTGTCCCCGCCCAGGTGTACCATCGCGGTCTGGAAGCTCACCCGGGTTCGGAGGCTCTGCTTCTCAAAGACGAGCGCGAGCACCCGCCCCGGGAACAGGGCATCGCGAATGCCTGCCTCGTATTTCGCCTCAAGGTCCTGCGCGATCGCGAAAATTGTCTCGATCTCGTGGGCCGACAGATCTTCGGGAACAAGAAAATGACGCATCTGAAACACCATCACCCTCATGGCTGGCCGGGCCCGTCACCGTGCGGAAGGGATCAGCCGGAAGTGCCGAGAATTCAATGCCGCCCGCCAACATCGAGGATTGCGTCGGCAAGTTTGTCGCAGCCCTCTTCAATCTCCGCGGCAGTGACGTTCATTGCAGGCAGCAGCCGAATCACGCGACCCTGCGTGCAGTTGACGAGCAGTTGACGCTCGAGGCAGGCTTGAACCACCTCCGCTCCGTCGATCGACAGTTCGACGCCAATCATCATGCCGAGCACCCTGACATCACGGACGAGATCGCACCGCTGCTGCAACTCCTCAAGCCGGCCGCGAAACAAGGCGGCAGCCCGGTCAACATGCTGAAGCAACTGCTGTTCCTCGATCATTTTGATGGCCGCGATGCCGGCAGCAGCAGCAACTGGATTTCCCCCAAACGTGGAGGCATGCATGCCCGGACGCAGATGGGTTGCCAGTTCGGGCTTGGCCAGCAACCCGCCACCGGCGATGCCCGCACAGAGGCTCTTTGCCAGCGTCATCACGTCAGGAGTCACCCCGAAATGCTGGTGGCCAAACCACTTTCCAGTCCGGCCACAGCCGCACTGCACCTCATCGAAGACCAGCACCAGATCCCGTTCATCGGCCAGTGCACGAAGCCCCTGAAGGAAGCCCTCTGCTGCTGGCACAACGCCCCCTTCACCGAGGATCGGCTCGACCAGAATGCCGCCGGTCTGGTCATCAATGAGCCGCTCGACCCCTTCCAGATCGCCGTAGGCGGCGAACTGAAAGCCGGCGACCAGCGGACCGAGTCCCTCATGATATTTCGGCTGCGCCGTGGCTGAGACGCTGCCCATGGTGCGACCATGGAACCCTCCCTGAAAGGTGATGATCTTGTAGCGTTTTCCGTCCGACCGCAGCCGCACGAGTTTGATCGCCGCCTCGTTCGCCTCGGTTCCCGAGTTACAGAAAAACGCCTGCCCTCCGAATGACCGTTCAGAAAGGAGCCGGGCCCACTCGCCCTGGGGCTCGATGTACCAGCTGTTGGGTACATGAATGAGCTTTGCGACCTGCTCCTGAACGGCCCGCACCACTGGCGGGGGGCAGTGCCCCAACAGATTGCAGCCCCATCCGGGAAACAGGTCGAGATAACAGGTGCCATCGGCATCCCAGACCCGTGACCCCTCGCCACGCACCAGACACACATCGAAGCGGCGATAGTTGGGAACGACGTACCGCGAAAACGTGTCGATGATCTCCCGCGTCCGCGGCCCCGGCTGCGAAGTGGTGGGTGTGACATCAAGGGTCGCCATGGCTGCTCTCCCGTGGGTCTGGGCGGGTTCTACTCAAACCGAGACTTAGAAGCCGCCGCGTGTCTCAGCCGACGCCGGCCGCGGCTACCGCCGGCCGCTCCGGGCGGACAGCCGTATCAGTCACCAATTCAGTCCCGACACCACTGGTGGTGTATATCTCCAGCAGCAGTGAATGCCGCAGCCGCCCGTCAATGATGTGGATTTTTTGGACACCCTGCGTCAGCGTCTCAAGGCACCCCTCGATTTTGGGAATCATGCCGCTAGCGATGGTGCCATCGGCGATGAACCGCCTGGCCTCGGTTGCCGTCAGCGAGTGGATCAGGCTTTCGGGGTCATCACGGTCGGCCAGCACACCGGGAATGTCACTGAGCACGACGAGTTTCTCCGCATTGATAGCCGCTGCCACCGCCGTCGCCGCCGTATCGGCATTGACATTGAGTTTCTGGCCGTCCTCCCCCATCGCCATTGATGGAATGACCGGCACCTGGCCGGCATAGGCCAGGTTGTCGATCGTCAGCCGATCGACTCTGGTCACCTCTCCGACACGGCCGAGGTCGATCCGGCTGCCATCCGGGTCCGTCAGGGCCAGTGGCTCCCCGAACAGGACGTTGGTAGAACAGAAGTTCAGCGACATGGCCCGGCCGCCAAACTCCTCGATCTTGGCCGCGAGTTCATGATTGAGTTCGGTCGCCAGCACCCGCTCAACAATCGCGAGGGTAGCCTCGTCGGTGTATCGCCGCCCCTGAACAAACCGCGGTTCAATCCCGGCCTCATCCATGGCCCGGGAGATCGCCTTCCCGCCGCCATGCACCACCACCACCCGCATGCCGAGGGTGGTCATGAAAACGATGTCGAGCAGCAGATGCCGGAGCGCGTCCGGGTGCTCGAGGACGCTCCCGCCCAATTTGATGACGGTGGTCGTGTCGCGGAATTTCCGGATCCACCCCAACGCTTCGATCAGCGTATCGGCCTTCTCGATCGCCTGCTGCTGAGACAGGTTAATGACGGGATCGGACAAACGGCTGCTCCTGCGGCGGGTGCCAGAACGAAGATTCAAGAACCAATGCTGAAGTCCTCTAGTTTAGCAGACTCCCGAGAAAGTCAGCCGCCACCATCGTGTAGCGACCGTCAACCCCGAAAACCGTCACCACCCAGCAGCGTTGACCGAGAATATCGAGTCTCCCCGAGGGCCGTGGAGGGACTTTTCCACCGACGATTCGACTGGAAAAATCCCCGCCCCCGGCGATCTCTAACCCCCGGCAAACCCAGTCGGTAACCCCGCAAAAGCGGGGTCTACTTTGCGGCGTCGGTCTGTTCCGGTTCGTCCACTTCCGGGGCGTCGATCGGATCGAGCACGATTGATGCCGAGTTGATGCAGTACCGCAGCCCCGTCGGGGGCGGACCGTCGTTGAAAACATGCCCCAGATGGGCATCGCACCGACGACAGGTCACTTCGGTACGAATGCCGAAACCGGGGATGCCGGCCAGGGAGCGATCTTGATGCTCGGCGATCACATCACCCTTGACGTCATCCGCTTTGGCGTCGATCGGTGCAAAGAAGCTCGGCCAGCCACAGCCGCTCTCAAACTTCTCTCCAGACCGGAAGAGCGGCTCGCCACAGCAAATGCAGCGGTAGGTTCCGGCAGTCTTGGTATTCCAGTATTTCCCGGTGAAGGCCCGCTCGGTGCCCTTTTTGCGGGCGATTGCAAACTGTTCAGGCGTGAGTCGCTTTCGCCACTCGGCATCACTCCGGGGAATCTCGGTGTCGGGAAGACGACCGGCGATCGCCGGATTTTTCTCAACTGCTCGGTCCATCGCTCGTTCCTTGGCTGGTGAAGACTGCTCCGCTGAAACAGCAATTACAGGCACCATTATCACGCCGACCAGGCTGAGGGCCTGCCAGAATTTTGCAACCAGCATTATCTCCTCCTTCCGTCCAAACCTCACTCCGGCAACCGGAACACCCCGGCTAGTGGCACGGATCAGCCGGCATTAGCGACGGGACGGCAGTTTCTCCGGTAGGTAGTCATGATCCCGCTTCCGCAGCACTTCGGCTTTCAATATTTTATCGGGTTCTCCCCCTGCCCGCTCACCCTCTGTCCGCTGCAGTTCCGGCAATACCTCAAAGCCCTCAATCACCCGGCCGAACACCGTGTGCCGTCCATCGAGGTGCTCGGTGGGCCGAAAGGTGAGAAAAAACTGCGAGCCACCCGTATTTTTGCCGGCATGGGCCATCGACAGGCTGCCAAGAAAGTGCTTTCGGGCATCGGGCCGCTCGCACTCACAGGCGATCGCGTATCCCGGGCCGCCGGTTCCGGTCCCGGTGGGATCCCCCCCCTGGGCCATGAACTGCGGAATGACCCGGTGAAACGGGGTGCCGTCGTAGAAGTGCTGCTCCACCAGGCTGATGAAGTTGGCAACCGTGTTGGCCGCCTCATTCTCGAAAAGCTCAACCACGATCGTCCCCTTGGTGGTCTCAATTTTGACCCTGGGCAGATCGTCTGCGGCCGCCTCAGCCGCCCGCTTGGCCATCTCGGCATCGACCTTCGGTCGCTCGGCTGCGATCGCCCGATCAAGTGATTCGATTTTGCCTGCATTGACGCCAGCGGCGGCAGCCGCCCTGACGAACTGGGCCGCTTCGTCGAGATCGGATAGCGTCATCGCTGCCGTCGCGCCAACAAGCAGCGTCGGGCCATCAGCCACGCCAGCCTCCTGCAGCGTCTTGGCCCCAGCCAGTGCCTTGCGGGGATCATCAGAAGCCATCGCCCCCTGGATCACATCGCGGACGACCTGAACCGCCTCTTGGTTGTTCGGGTCGGCAAGCACCACCGCAGCGGCACTGGTCTCGAGACTGGCTGCAGCGGCCCGGGCCTCGTCGCGGGCGGCATTGAACCGGGCCTCAATTCGCTGTTTGTCGGCACCGGGCTGCTGGTACTCAGCCTGAAGGGCCGCCAGTTCGCCGATGAGCCGCTTGAGATCCTGCTGGGCTTTCGCGAAGATCTGCCCAGCATTTGCCGCCACCGCAGGAGCATCCCCCTCCACCACCGGAACATCGGCAGCCGACCCGGCGACCGGCCCGGCGAGGCCCACCATCACGGCAGCCCAGAGCAGGGCCGTTTTTGCAGCGTTACGTGCCAGGCTCCCCGCAGAGCGGTTCTCGATGCTGCCTGATTGCATTGCCAATCTCCCGGAAATATCGACGGACCCCCAGCGGGCGCCGCCCCTCCTTACGATACCATGTCGCTTTCCCCACGGTGATGACCGGGGACACCCCAGCGGCCCGGATACCTCCCCACGCCTTCAGAATGTCCCGAAAAAAAGCTGCTCGAGTTCCCCGCCGGATAGAACGGTCCGAATCCGCCCCCCGGAGGCGGCAATCGGCACCCGCCCCTGCCGTCGATCCGTCCAGCCCCCCACGGATCATTGGCGGTGAACTCCGGGGACGCCGGCTGGCCTTTCGCCCCGGGGGGCCCACCCGTCCGATGAAGGACCGGGTCCGTGAGACTGTCTTTGATCTGCTGGGAACAGCCGTCCGCGGAGCCACGGCAATCGATCTGTTTGCGGGCACCGGTGCAATCGGCTTTGAGGCGATCAGTCGCGGGGCGGCCCGGGGCATTTTCGCGGAGCGTCACTTCCCGACCGTCGCCTGCCTGCGGCGGTCAGCTGCCGACCTCGGCCTGACTGAGCGGATCGACGTCATCCCCGGAGATGTCCTGCTGTGGTCGAAACGGTTCCCCCCGCTGCCGGACATGGCCCCCTGGCTGGTCTTCGTCTCTCCCCCGTGGGCGATGTTCGAGACACACCAGGCTGAACTCAACCAGCTAATTTTGGCGGTGGCCAACGCCGCCCCGGCGGGGAGTCGCCTGATTGTGGAAGCCGAGGTTGGGCTACCGGCAGGCCAGTTGCCGGAACTCCTCACCGACCGGACCGATGAGTCTCCCTGGGACAGCCGGCCGCTGCCGCCGGCGATTCTCCTCCAGAAACGACTCTGACCTCCGGTCGACCGGCCGCGCGGTAGACTCATGCAGGAACGATCATTTTTTTCCGTGAACGGAATTGCTCCATGGACGTTATCAATCGCGCTGACACTGTCCCCTTCACGACGGTCGATGGCTCGACGATCCGGGAATTGCTGGCTCACCGCAATTCGGCGATTCGCAACCAATCACTCGCCGAGGCCCGCCTGTCCCCGGGGCAGGCGACAACGCCCCATCACCACGCCGTCACCGAGGAAATCTATTACATCCTCTCGGGTGCGGCCGAGATGACGCTTGATGGAGAAACCCGCCGGGTTGGACCGGGCGATGCAATTGCCATCCCGCCCGGCAGCCGGCACACCATCCGCAACACCGGCACGGAGGAACTCGTCTTTCTCTGTTGCTGTGCGCCGGGATACGAACACCCCGACACCTTCCTTGAAAGCTCCCCTTCATCCGCAACTGCGTGACTCCACGATGCCCGACCGCTTCAGCGAAATCCTTGTCACCAAGGGAATCATCAGCCAGGAACAGCTCACTGAGGCGACAAATGTCGCCCGCGATTCAGGCAAAACACTTCATGAAGAAATCCTTCGGCTCGGGTATGCGCCGGCGGCCCGGGTCATGAAGGCGTTGGCGAAGGCCAACCGGATGGCATTCACCGACCTTGAGGGCATGACGGTGCCGGACGAGGTGATCGACCTCGTGCCCGAGAGCGTCGCCCGGGAGAACACCATCCTGCCGCTGCAGGAGAACGGCACGACGCTGCGGGTGGCCACCAGCGACCCGAACGACATCGATACCCAGGAAAAGCTCCGCTTCATCCTCAATCGGGAAGTCGAAATGACCCTGGCGATGCGCGATCAGATTGTCGAGAGCATCAACCGGCATTACGGCTCGGGTGATGGTGAAAGTGCCGATTCAATGCTCACCCAGGAGTTCACCGACACCGAGATCGACTTCACCGAAACCACGGTCGAGCAGGAGGCGGCACTCAAGGAGGACGAAGACGAGTCATCCGCGCCTGTGGTCAAGCTGGTCAACCTGATCATCACCGAGGCGGTGACCCTCAAGGCGAGCGACATCCACATCGAGCCGTTCGAGAATGAGATCAGGGTGCGGTACCGGATTGACGGCCGACTTGTTGTCCGGGACAGTGCGCCGCGGCGACTGCTCGGTGCCATCCTCTCCCGCATCAAAATCCTCTCCCGGCTCGACATCGCCGAACGCCGCCGGCCCCAGGACGGCCGCATCAAAATCACCACCAAGGACGGCAAAGACTTCGACCTCCGCGTCAGCGTACTGCCGACCAATCATGGCCAGTCGGTGGTAATGCGGCTGCTGGACAAGGACAACATCAAGGTCGGCATCCGCCAACTCGGCCTGTCCGAAAACGACTTCCGCCAGTTCAAGAGCCTCATCCGCCGGCCCAACGGCATCATCCTCGTGACGGGACCAACCGGCTCCGGGAAGACGACCACCCTCTACGCGTCGCTCAACGAGCTCAACCGCTCCGACACGAAGATCATCACTGCCGAGGATCCAGTCGAGTACTACCTCAGTGGTATCAATCAGGTGGAGGTCAGGCACAACATCGGGCTCGATTTCGCCCGCGTCATCCGGGCCATGCTGCGGCAGGCACCGAATGTCATTCTGGTCGGTGAGATGCGGGACACCGAAACGGCCCAGATGGGCATCCAGGCATCACTGACGGGTCATCTGGTATTCAGCACCCTGCACACCAACGATGCGCCGAGTGCCATTACCCGGATGATCGACATGGGCGTCCCCGCCTACCTGGTTGCCTCGAGCGTTGTGGCGGTCCTGGCACAGCGGCTGGTCCGGCTGAACTGCGCCAACTGCCGACAGCCCCACGAACCGCTTGAAAGCGAACTGCAGGCGGCCGGCTTCACGCCGGAGCAACTGGCCAGGGCCAACTTCATGAAGGGTCGGGGCTGCGTGAAGTGCCAGAAGCGCGGCTACAAGGGCCGCATGGGCATCTTTGAAATGATGGTGCTCAACAACAAAATCAGGGAGCTGGCATTTCAGGGGGCAGCCACCCAGGACATCCGCCGCGCGGCTGTCGCCGGCGGGATGCGGGTGATGTTCGATGACGGACTCGAGAAGGTGCTCCAGGGCCAGACGACGCTCGAGGAGGTCTTCCGGGTGGCAAAGAGGTCGGACTAGGTTCTGTCTGAAAAGGCTACCGTTGGCCCGAGAGCGAGCAGCTTTGGTCTCTGGCAAGGACGGCGAAGCAGCCAGATTTTGCGGATCTGGCGATGGAGTCGGACGTAGTCAGAGGACAAATCAACCGCTCGAAGCCAGGGATTGGGTTTTCAGACAGAGCCTAGCTGTCGGTTCGAAACCATCCATTCCCACCGGGTGTGGCCATCCTGCCGCCGAAAACTCGTCTCGACACCGCGGAATGGCTGGGGCTAGTGTCCCTGACTGGTTTATCCGTCGCCGGGAGAGAACGCGCCATGGACACTTCGTGCCGTTTCGGCCACTGCTGCCGGTTCACCTTCATGCTCGGTATCGTCGCGATCGTCATCCCGATTCCGACGACCGGACGAGGCCAGACCGTGCCGACCGGCACCGGCCCGGAAATCCAGACTGTTGTCGCCTCCCGCCAGACACTCGACCAGTTCTTCGGGCTGCAGATCGAGTCGATTCCGCCGAGCATGCTCCAGGCGGCCTCGGGAGTGGCGATCTTTCCCAACATGATCAAGGGTGGATTCATCATCGGGGTCAACTACGGCCGGGGAGTGCTTCATGTCCGGAACGCTGATCGCTCGTGGAGTGCCCCGGTGATGGTGACCATGGGCGGTGGCAGTATCGGCTTCCAGGCTGGCGTGCAGGCCGCCGACATCGTGCTGGTCTTCAAGACTCCACAAAGCCTGACGAACATCCTCAACGGCCAGAAGGTGACCCTTGGAGCCGACGCCTCCGTGGCAGTGGGCCCGGTCGGCCGGCAGGCGAATGCCGCAACCGACGCCCGTCTCGGAGCGGAAATTTATTCTTACGCCCGGAGCCGGGGTCTGTTCCTTGGCGTCTCGCTGGGTGGTGCCGACCTTTCGGTCGATCACAACGCCGACGGGGTGCTCTACGGCCGCTACGGGGTGACACCGGCTGAGATCTTCAACAACCAGGGAATTGCCATCCGCCCCGAGGTTCAGCAACTCGTGGCCGATCTGAACGCCCGCTCAGGCGTTCAGCCGACTGCTGGGCAGCCGGGTGGACTCCCGCCAGCGGGCCAGTTCCAGTCCCAGCCACCGCGTCCGGCCCAGGCTCTCCCGGCCAGTCCTGGAGTGCCCGCGATTGTGCCTGTCCATCCGCCGGGACAGCCACAGCCGCTCCCCCCGTCGCCGTTTCCTGGCTGACAATTTCCCGCTACCGCAACCGCTCCATTGCCGCATCGCCGGCTTGCAAGCGGCAAAAGTCTCGTCGCGGGGGCGAGGATGCGGCCAAAGCTCCTCGAGCGTTCGCCGACCCGCTCGCCTCGTCAAACGGCACTCGGGCTAGCCCGCGGTCGAAACAATACCCAGCTGTGCAAGCTGCGGCAGGCTTCCGCTGGTGAATGCGGTGCAGGCTGACTCGACAAGCTGTTGCCGGGCGGCTGGGTCGGTGACCGGCTTCCCTTCCTGTTGCAGCGACCGGCCGCTGCCGGACAGCCGGGCATCGACCCGAGTCACCAGCCCCTCAGCCCCTCCACTGGTCAGTTCGTGGAGGATTGCTGCATCGAAGTCTCCCAGGGTGTGCCCGGTCCCGGTCGCCACGCTGGCGAGTGCCACCGGCCGACCGCCGAGGGCGTCGCTGGCAAGTACGGCACGGTTGAAGGGCGAGACCACCGCGACGCCGCCCTTGCTGGGCGTTGCCGCGGTTTCCACCGGACCAGCCGTGACATCGAAAAGTCCCATCGCCACACCAGCATCGACGGCCCGGATCAGATCAGCTGCCGGATTGCCCTTGAGCGATTTGTCCTTGAGGATCTCGGAGAGCCGCAGGCTGCGCTTGGAAAGAATCCTGAGAAGTGTTTCGTAAAGCGGCCCCTGAACGGTCGAAGTCACCACACCAAGATTCACCTGATGCGGAAGCGAGATGCCGGGGCGAGCCGCCCGAAAATAGAGGTCATCGACCTTGTTGAGCCGCTCTTCCGGACTCTGCATGACCCGTGGCTCAGCGGCATAGATATCCCAGCGGAAGGCAGTGTTCGCACAAAAGTCCTTGTGTGACTCGGTCACCAATCGATTGCTGGTGGTCCGGAACAATTCCTGGAACTCCGGCCGGACGCAGAGGTCCCAGAAATTGGTATGAATCGGCAGGCTGCCGACAAAGGCCAGGCCAGCCGAACCGAACATGCCGGCCACTTCCGAAAAATAAAAGCTGGTCCAGTGCTCGTTGAGATATTCGTGCGCGAGATACCGCAGGTCCTGCTTGAGCAGTCCGTCCACATAGGCTGCCGCCCGCGGATTGTCCTCAAAATATTTCGCCTTCTTGTCCCGGATGAAGACCAGATAGTTCAGCGCATCGCGGATCCGCTGGACCGTATCACCCTGGCGGAGCATGGCATACTGCCGGAGGATGCCGCGAATCGGCTGCAGGTGGGCCCAACCGGGCATGGCGTTGTAGCTGACCAGCAGCAGCCCCCCGGGGGCCAGGTGGTCTCTGGCAATGTCGAGAATCTGCTGCCGCACTTCCGGGGCGACCCAGCTGAAGACTCCGTGGAGGGCCAGGAACTCAAACCGGCCAAGGTCCTTGGGCAGGGTGGCAAAATCACTGGCGATTGCCCGGGCGTTGGCCAGTTCGCCAGCAGCGATGTCCTTGTCAATGGCGGCAACATGGCTGGCATTGATATCGACACCGACAAATTCACCGTTGGGATTGGCCGCCGCCAGAGTGGTCAGCGACCGGCCGAGCCCACACCCCAGTTCGAGGTACCGGAATTTCTTGGTGGTCGCCGGCGGCACGACCCGGTTGAGGGAGGCGGCATACCGCATCGCCACGGGTGACATGTGCGGATAGAAGCCGGGAATGTAGTCGACGTCGGTGATGTAACCAGCAGCAGTCGCAACCATGCCAAAAATGCTCCAGAAGGTTCTCTCGGGCTGTGTGCCCCGTTGAATACGCCTAGCTGTCCTTGGAAAAAGCTCTCCCCAGCCTTTGCCCGTGAATGCAGGCGATCGACAGCCCACCTGGGCACCATCCGAAAACGCCAAAGGGTATTCGGGGTTGAAGATCGCCGCTTCTTGCGGCGGCAGACTATTTCCACAGCAGCTACTAAGATACCCTGCCCCGGAGTCGCTGAACAGCAAACCGATTCCGGGGCTTCGCCGTAGGCAAAGCGGGCTGTCGGCGAGTAGGGTTCCCCCACCGCTCGCCGGCCTGCCGGCCCCGAGGCGGTGCGCTCCTGCGAGGCCCGCCCATGTCCTCTCGCCGGCTCCTGCCCGATTCCCTTGTTGCCGACCTGATGGCCGGTGTCGTGGTCTTTCTGGTCGCTCTGCCGCTCTGCCTGGGCGTGCCGCTCGCTGCACGGGCTCCACTGCTTTCGGGAATTGTCGCCGGAGTTGTCGGAGGCATCATCGTTGGTGGCATGAGCGGCTCACGAACCAGCGTGTCGGGTGGTTCGCCAGCACTGATTGCAATTGTCTCAGCCCAGACAGCAGCCCTCGGTGGATTTGAGGCATTCGCCACTGCCGTCGTGCTCGCCGGACTGCTCCAGCTTGTGTTCAGCGTGTTGCGATTCGGCTTCATTTCGTCGTTCTTCCCCACCAGTGTCATCAAAGGACTGCTGGCGGCAATCGGGATCATCATCATCCTGAAGCAGCTGCCCCACCTGATCGGCTACGACATCGACCCCATCGGCGAGATGTCGTTCAATCAGCCCGACCGTGAGACCACGTTTTCAGACCTCCCCAAGTCATTCCGCTACTTCCTTCCCGGGGCGGCAACAATCGGCATCAGCTCGCTGTTGCTCGTGATCGCCTGGGATCAGGTCAGGCTGCTGCGACGGTCCGGCATTCCCGGTCCGTTAGTGGCCGTCCTCATGGGCACGGCTGCCAACGTCCTGCTCAAGCGGGCTGGCAGCCCCTGGGCCGTGGGGCCGACCCATCTGGTATCGGTCCCTCTGGCTGACGGCCCCCGGGGCCTGGTGGAGCTGTTCAGCTTCCCCGACTTCTCCAGCCTCGGCGATTCGCGGGTCTACCTGGCTGCGGTGACGATTGGCGTGATCGCCAGCCTCGAGTCACTGCTGGCGATCGAGGCGGTCGACAAGATCGATCCGCGGCAGCAGCGAACGCCCCGGGACCGTGAACTGCTTGCCCAGGGCGTGGGTAACCTGGTCTCCGGTCTGCTTGGAGGCCTGCCGATCAGCTCAGCGGTTATTCGGGGAACAGCCAACGTCAATGCCGGCGGCCGGACCAGACTGGCAACCGTGACCCACGGGGGGCTGCTACTGGGCTGTGTCCTGTTGCTGCCCCACTGGCTCAATGAAATCCCCCTGGCAACGCTCGCCGGTATCCTCATCAAGACCGGCTATCGCCTGACAAACCCCAAGCGGTATCGCCAGCTCTGGCGCGAGGGATTTTCGCAGTTCATCCCCTTTGTCGCCACGGTGGCGGCCATCGTCCTGACCGATCTGCTCGTCGGGATCGGCATCGGCCTGGCCTGCAGCATCATCTTCATTCTGCATTCCAATTATCGTCGGCCGTTGACCCGTACGCTTGAGCGGCATACCGCCGGTGACGTCATCCGGCTCGAGCTGGCCAACCAGGTGACTTTTTTCAATCGCGCAGCCATCCAGCAGGCGCTCTTTGACGTTCCGCCCGGAGGCACACTGCTGATCGACGCGACCAACACCGATTTCATTGACCCCGACATCCTCGATCTGCTCGTCGATTTCCAGAGGACTGGGGCACCAGCCCGTTGGGTCCGGCTCAGTCTGGTCGGCTTCGGTGACCGTTTCACCGGTCTGCACGATGAAATCAGGTTTGTCGAACATGCCAGCCAGGACGTGCAACGGCTCACCAGCCCTGATCGGGTACTCGAGCGGCTGCTGGAAGGCAACCTGCGTTTCCGCACCGGCCAGCCGCTCAAACGAAGCTGGGCCCGGCAGCGGGCGGCAACGGCCGCCAGCCAGCATCCGCTGGCGGTGATCCTCAGTTGCATCGACTCACGGTCCGCTTCGGAGGCGATCTTTGACTTCGGCCTCGGAGACATTTTCAGCATCCGCGTCGCAGGCAACATCATCAGCGGTGAGGTGGTCGGGAGCGTCGAATACGCCGTCGCAGTTGCCGGCGCGAGGCTCGTGGTGGTGGTCGGCCACACCCGCTGCGGGGCGATTGCGGCGGCAGTCGATGAGACCTGCCGACCCGACCAGTCGGCTGCGCCTGGCTGCCAGCATGTCGGCGAAATCTTCCGCCAGATCGGCCGCGTGGTGACCGAAGCCGACTGCCGAGGGTTGACCACGATCGACGACGAGAGCCGTCAGCAGATCATCGACGCTGTGGCCCGCCGTAACGTCGTTCGGATCGTCCGCAAGCTGCTCGAAGAGAGTTCCACCATCCGGCAGCAGGTGGACGACCACCAGATCGGGGTTGTCGGCATGATGTACAACGTCGTCAGCGGAGAGGTGGAACTGCTGGCGGAGACTCGGCACGGCGTCTGACGCCGGCCGCCTGCCGGCGTGACCGATCGGTGCCGGGCAGGACGTCCAGTTCGAGCGTTGCCAGGTCGCCCCGCTCGAGCTGTTCCCAGGCAATGGCACCAATGGCTGCATTGTCGGTACAGAGGTTCAACGGGGGCACCAGAACGGTCACTCCACGGCGGTCACCGAGCGTCTCAAGCTCCCGCCGCAGCAGCCCATTGGCAGCGACACCGCCTCCCACCGCGACCACCCGGCAGCCGGTGCAGCTGATCGCCAGATCGACCTTGGCGATCAGGGCATCGACCGCCGCCTGTTGAAAGGAAGCGGCCAGATCGGCCCGTTGCTGCTGGCTCAACCGCCGTTCATCGGCCCCCGGTGGCCGGACCTGATACCGGAGGGCGGTCTTCAGTCCGCTGAAGCTGACATCAAGCCGGGAGCGGTCGTTTGCCAGCGGCCGCGGAAAGCGATGGGCCCGCGGATTGCCCGTGGCCGCCAAGCGTTCGATCTCCGGCCCTCCTGGATAGCCCAGTCCCAACAGGCTGGCGGCTTTGTCAAAGGCCTCACCGATGGCGTCGTCGATGGTGCCCCCGAGCCGCTCGAGTTCGAGCGGTCCGGTCAGCCGGAAGAGCGAGGTATGCCCACCACTGGCGACCAGACCGACGGCAGGGTACTGCAGCCGATCACCGCAGGCGATCCGGCAGGCGTAGAGATGGGCGGCCACATGGTCATAGCCGATCAACGGCAGACGGAGTACGGCCGCGATCGCCTTGGCGGCCGAAAGACCGACCAGGAGCGAACCGACCAGCCCTGGCCGCACCGCCACGGCGACTGCCTCGAGGTCAGCCCTGGTGATTCCGGCGGCCCGCACCGCCTCGTCGATGACGGGAATGATGCGTTCGACATGGGCCCGCGAGGCAATTTCGGGCACCACGCCCCGCCAGCGGGCATGGAGCGCGTCCTGGCTGGCAACCACGCTGGCGAGCACTCTCCGCGAGCGGTCGATCACCGCCGCAGCGGTCTCGTCGCAGGTCGATTCAATGGCGAGCAGAGGCATGAGATCCATGATGGCCGCAAAGGAATTTCCTCAAGCATAACGACTCAAGCATCGAGCCACCCGGCGGCAGGATGCCGCCAATGAGCACCAGCAGAACGTCACAAACATTGGCTTTGTGGCGTTCGGCCCCAAGGAAAGGCCGACAGGATGTCGGCACTTTTCGTGAAACGAGCCACCCGGCGGCAGGATGCCGCCAATGAGCACCAGCAGAACGTCACAAACCTTGGCTTTGTGGCGTTCGGCCCCAAGGAAAGGCCGACAGGATGTCGGCACTTTCCATGAAACGACCAGTCAGTAGTCGTACCACATTCCAATGCCGGCACGGTTTTGATTGGTCTGGCCGTTGCCGGCAACGAGAGGGTTTTGATTCTGCCGGAGGAACTCGTACTGCGGATCAGATCCGTAGAGATACTCAAAGCCAAGCCGAAAGAGTCGCTCGCTGCGGCGGCCCCGCCAGGCCCAGCCAACCTGGACACAGACGTTGCCGCCCCAATCGAGTTCTTGCCGTGACATCCCGTTCACGGCGAGAAATGGTGCGCCACGAATGCCCGTTGGCCGGGCCTGGATGAGTTCGGTGCCGTACTGAAACTCCCACGGTTCTGAGCCGCCCGCATTGAAAAACGAATAGCCGACCTCACCGTAGAGTCGCAGCCAGTCGTACAGGTAGTACGAGTTTCCCCAGACGATCACATCGCGAACATAATTGATCCGCTCATACCAAGGGTACTTGATCTGAAACTCATCTCCGAGGTGAGCACTGTTGTGGTAATAGGCCAGTTTGGTCTGCCAGCGGCCGACGCCATAGACAACCGGGATGCCGAAGCGATAGTCGGCCGAGCGGAGATCGCGGTCATCCTCCGGATCGAGCCGGACAAACGCGGCCCCCTCAAGCTGCACCTCGAATCCCTGCGGATGAAGCACTGGATCGGAGCCGTAGCGAACGAGTGAAACTCGACCGCCGAGGGTCGAATCCCAGAGCCAGCCGTTCTGCTCATTCGGATTGATGACCGATGGTTCGGTATCGTCGTACCAGACCGTCGCAAATCTCGGCTCTTTGGGGCCGGCGAGATAGCTGGTGTAGATCAGGTTGTTCGGCATCAACTGCCAGAACCAGGGCCGTGGTGCCCAGAGGTCGTCGAAGCAGTCGGGAAAGCCGTTGCCAGCGGCAGGATAGAAGTCGCAGGAAGCCGGCATCGGCTCGTACGGCATATCGAGTACGACAGGGCCACCAGCCCCTGTGGGCGGAAGAAGCTGGACGTCCTCCGACGGAGCCGGCAGAGCGGGCACCAATTCGTACGCACCGCCAGCAAAACCACCAACCTCCCCCCCTGCCAGCGAACTCACAAAATCAACGCGGCCGGCTTCCCCACCCCAGGCCGGCCCCCACTGCAGCGGGCGGGTAGGCAGCGGGGTTACTTCAGCGGTTGGCGTCTCGAAACCACGAGCCGAGACCGGCCGCAGGCTCGGTGTCAGCAGGGCGATCAGGCAGGCTGCAACCCGGCCAAGGGCCTTCAGCCACCCGACCCGATCATGTTCTCCAGTACGCGACGCCGAAGAACCAGCCGCTCGTACGAATGAATGTTGCATGGGCGGGCGAGCAGTCGCTGGTGCTTGTGTATGGCGGCGATGCCGTTGGCCGGGGAAGAGCCTGCCGACAGACCGACCGGACTCTAGTGATTATGTCGGCCGAGGCCAGCACCGGTTTTCGTTCGAAGTGGCCGCCGGCGATCGATTTCACCGGCCTGCCCCAGCTTGGCGGAACTACCCGGCTCACCAGACCTGCCTCGGCCCTCATGCGTATGCCGCTGGGAGCCTGAAGCGACAGCCGCTACACTTCGCACACGCAAAGACAATTCTCGGAGGATCCATGGCAGACGATCACCCCCCGTCGGCAGCTGCCGACGCAATCGGCACAATCCTCGGCCGGATTCCCAGCGGCCTGTTTATCGTGACCTGGCGTGAGAATGACGCTGATCGCACGATGCTCACAAGCTGGCTCATGCAGGCCGGCTTTGAGCCGCCGGCGATCTCAATCGCAGTCGGCCGTGACCGGCAGTTTCTCAAGGCCGCAGGCTGTGGTGATCTCCGGTTCGTCGTCAATCTGCTGGCTGACTCGCAGCGGGGCCTCCTCGGCCGATTTGGTAGACCGGTCCCCGACGGGCAAGACCCCTTTGCCGGCCTGATCATTCGCCGCTCTCCGTGTGGAGCCGCCATCCTGCCGGATACCGTTGGTTGGATGGAGTGCCGGGTCCGACCCCTGCCGCCAGCTACCGTGATCCCTGGCGACCACCTGATTGTCAGCGGCGACATTACTGTTGCCGGAACTGGCCCAGCAGATGCACCGCTGGTGCATTTGCGAAAAAGCGGGTTACACTACTAAACGGCCGTGGCAAGAACGTCCGGCGGCTTTTTCCAGATGCTGCAGGATCAGTACACCAAAGCAGCCGTGGGGATTCGTTGAACTGCCTCATTCAAAGTAGAAACTATGCATTTCCTCGTTTCTAAGACCCACTCACTAATGAATCGCCTTTCTCTCTTTCGCCAGTCTTGGTTGTCCCGCTGGTTTCTCGCTGCTGCGATCTTGTGCAGTGTCACTGGCTGTGGATCTGCGAAGAATGCAACCGAGTCGAGCCCGGGCACCGGTCCGCAGCGGTTCATCTTCATCACCAATGGTGATGACCCCTTTTGGGATGCCTGCAACGCCGGCCTCCAGGAAGGGGCCAAGCGGTCAAGCCTGGCTGAGCAGGGGCTGCAGGTGGTGATGGAGAAAAACAACGGCACCGCCCAGGGGCAGATCGAAAAGCTTCGTCAGCTCGGCAGCCAGTCTGACATCGCCGGGGTCGCCATCTCGGTCATTCAGGCCGAAAACGTGGCGATTGTTGAAGAAATGAAACGACTCGCCGCCAAGGGCGTGGCGGTCATCACGGTTGACGGTGATGTCAACCGGAAGCTGTTTCCGAAAGCCCGACCCTATTACATCGGCACGGACAACGTTGTCGGCGGCCGGCTACTCGGTACCGCCGGGAAGCAACTGCTGGACAGCCGGGGCCTCAAGGACGGTGGCTACGTCCAGTTCGCCGGCTTCACCGACAACGACAATGCCCGGGCCCGGATGAACGGTTTCAAGGAGGCGGTCGGTGAGGGCTACTCCGAGCTCGACCGGATGGCCGACTCGATGGATCTTTCCAAGGCCCGCGACAACGTCCGGGCGGCGCTGGCCAATCACCCCGACCTGAAAGCGCTCGTCGGCATCTGGGCCTACAACGCCCCGGCGATTGCTGAGGTAGTTGAGGAGCGGGGCGTCCGCGACCAGGTAACGATCGTCACCTTCGACGCCCAAGCAGCGGCCCTCGATCATATGGCCGGCGGCCGGATCGACTGCATGGTCGTCCAGAATCCGTTCGACATGGGCATCCAAGCGGTCCGGCTGCTGCTGGCGATGCACACCGACGATGAGGCCACGATCGCGACGATGTATCCCAATGCGGGGCAGCCCGGCGGTGATATCTACACGACCGGCCTGCGACTGATCATCCCCGACGCCTGGGGCGAGGACGGCAACGCCCCGATCAAACCGGCCGACTTCGAGTCAGCCGAGAACACGGGCATGATCGAGGTGCTCAGCCTGTCGGCCTTCCGGGAATGGCTTGTTCAGTACGGCCTTTCCAGTTCCTGACCGCCCCGTCAGCCCGCCTAACGCCCAGATGCTCCAATGCCCGGAACGATGATTTCCCGCACCCTCCGCTGGCTCCGGCAGAGTGAATGGTCGCTGCTGCTGGCCATCTTTGCCGCGGTGGTGATCACGGCGGTGATCGACTCCAACCACAGCTACTACGAGCGGCCGCTCGAGAGTCTTCGCGACATCGCCCGGAACACGGCGCTGCTGGGCATCTTTGCCCTCGGAGCGGCGGTGGTGATCATTGCCGGTGGCATCGACCTGTCGAGTGGTTCGATGATTGCCCTCTCTGGGACGGTCTGCGCCACGACGATGCTGGCCCTGGCACCGACTGAAATGATGTCCTTCAAGCCAGTCGGGCCCCTGGTGGTGACGATCGCCTGCTCGGCCAGCCTGCTGACCGGCTTTCTGGTCGGCACCCTGCACACCTGGCTGATCACGGTGGTACGACTGCCACCATTCATCGCCACCCTGGCAACGCTGGTCGGCCTGCGAAGCTTTGCCCGCGCTGTCTGTGAAAGCGGCACGGCGGCAATGACACCCACGAAAAGCGCGCTGATCAACGTCGCCGATCCGCTCTTCAAGGCGGTGCGGGACAATGTCTCGATTCCAGTGACGGTCTTCCTGCTGCTGGCGGCGGCCACCTGGCTGCTCCTGTCGCGGACGGTGCTTGGCCGGCATCTGCAGGCCCTCGGTGGCAACGAACAGGCGGCCCGACTAGCCGGCATCCGCACCGACAATGTGAAATGGTTCGCCTACTGCTTCGGGGCAATGACCGCCGCCCTGGCCGGGCTGTTTTATGTTGCCAACGAATCAGTCGCCGCCCCGGTCAATCAGGGCCGCGGCCATGAACTCAACGCCATCGCCGCGGCCGTCGTTGGCGGCTGCTCGCTGTCCGGCGGCGTCGGGACCGTGCCGGGAACCGTGCTGGGGGCAGTCTTCTTACGGGTCGTGATCGACGCGGTTTCGAAGATCATCAAGACGGGGGCCGATGTTTATGAAGGGCTGATCGTCGGCATCGTGGTGGTGCTGGCGGTCACCTTCGCCCAGGCCGGCGGGGGGCCCCGGCACGACCGCCGGCTGCTGCCCGGAGCCCTCGGCCTCTGCACCATCCCGATCCTGGCCCTGCTGGCCGGCAGCCTGACGGCGATGACATCAGGCGGCTGGGCCGGTGTCGGCACCGGGATGACTGCCGGCCTACTGCTGATCTGCCTGCGGATCTGGGAGCACCGCAGCCGTCGGGCGGAGTGAGCCGATGACCGCCAGCAGCGACATCGCCGTGGCCATGCGGGGAATCACCAAGCGATTTCCCGGGGTGCTCGCGCTCGATAAAGTCACGCTGGAGGTCCGCCGGGGGGAACTCCATGCCATCTGTGGCGAGAACGGCGCCGGCAAGAGCACGCTGATGAAGATCCTTTCGGGGGTCTACACGCCCGACGAAGGACAGCTTGAAGTGGCCGGGCATACGGTCCGGTTCAGTGGCACCCGCGACGCCGAACGGGCCGGCATTGCGATCATCCACCAGGAACTGGCACTTGTTGAGGATCTGTCAGTGGCAGCCAACATCATGCTGGGCCGAGAGCCACGGACAGCCATAGCAGGCTGTGGAACAAGTCTGCCGCCGCAGGATGCGGCGACCGGCAACCCCGAAAACCCTCGGAGTTTTCGGGTGTTGCCCAAGTGGAAAAAGGCCATGGATGGCTTTTTCCACGGACAGTTAGGGCTGCTCGATCTGGCCGGCTGCGAGCGGCTGGCGGCCGACCTGCTGGCGGGGCTGGAATCATCGATCGACCCCCGCACCCGCACCGGCAGCCTGCGGGTGGGGGATCAGCAGCTGGTCGAAATCGCCAAGGCCCTGTCGCTCGACGCCTCGGTCATCGTCATGGACGAACCGACCAGTGCTTTGACAGAGGCGGAGTCGGCCCGGCTGGAGCGGACGATCAGCCGGCTCCGCGAGCAGGGCCGGACGATCCTCTACATCTCGCACAAGATGGAAGAGGTGTTCCGGCTGGCCGACCGGATCACGGTGCTGCGGGACGGCCGGCATGTCTGCTCGGTTGACCGCTGCGACACGACGCCCGCTGAGGTGACCGGCTGGATGGTCGGCCGGGAGATTGCCGGCCACCAGTTTCACGAACACCGCTCCCCCGGCCCCTGCCTGCTCGAGGTCGAGCGGCTCTGCCTGCCGGCGGCCGAGTTGGGCCGGGCCGACCGGCTTACCGAGATCTCGTTCCGAGTCCACGCCGGCGAGATTCTCGGAATTGCCGGGCTGATGGGGGCGGGCCGCACCGAGGTGCTCGAGACGATCTTCGGGGTCGCCGGCGATGACTGGACAGGCCAGATTCGGCTCGAAGACCGGCCGGTCCGCTTTCGCCATCCCCGCGAAGCCTGCCAGGCGGGTCTGGCCCTGGTCACCGAGGACCGCAAGCGACTCGGGCTGTTCGCCAACCTCGACGTGGCGGGCAACATCAGTCTCTGCAGTCTCGCCAAGGCGACGGTCGGCCGGCTGCTGAGCCGCCGCCAAGAAGAGCAGCTGGTCGCCGGGCCAATCAGCCAGACGGGCGTCAAGACTCCCTCGCCCCACGCGGCGATTACGGGGCTGTCGGGGGGCAACCAGCAGAAGTGCATCATCGGTCGCTGGCTGCTCACCCAGCCACGGGTGCTGTTGCTCGATGACCCCACCCGGGGCATTGACGTCGGAGCCAAGGCCGAACTCTACGCCCTGATCGACCGGCTCTGCCGCGAGGGGCTGGCGGTGATCCTCACCTCGAGCGAACTACCCGAACTTCTCACCCTGGCTGACCGGGTGATCGTGCTGGCCGAGGGCCGGCTCACCGCCGAGTTCTCCCGGGCCGAGGCGACCGAGCAGAAGATCATGGCGGCCGCCACAGCGTCACGCCTCGCTGGGGTCAGAACTTGAGTGTTAACTTTTTGGCAAGCGTCCCGACGGGGTCGAGGCCCGCCCGGTTGTGGTTCGATATCGATAAGACCGCTGTCACGTTACCAGTCGTGGCCGGGAACGCTGTGTGATTGCCCACGACCACCGGGAAGAGCAACCTTTTTCTGGAAGAGCGGGTTTGGCCGTGGGCCTGGTCTCGCCGCTGGCGTCAGCCGTCAGAGGCGTCTGACCGAAGACCGGGGCTATCGAGCCGCATTCACGTCGAATCGCACCTCGACATTGTCATGAATCTTGCCTTTGCCATAGGTCATGCCAAAGTCGCGACGATTCAGCACGACCTTGCCGCGGAGCCTGATCGGCTCCGCGACCGTCATGGTCGCCGGGAAACTCACGAGCTTCGTCACGCCCAGAAAGGTCAGGTTCCCAGTGACCACGTAACCAGTTTCTGAGCCGCGGACGGAGGTGCTGGTGAACCTGGCTTTCGGATGTTGCTTCACGTTGAAAAAATCCGAGCCCTTCAGGTGCCACGTCAGCAAGAAGTTGTCGGAATAGAGAGAACGGCAGTCGATCTCGACGTCCACCTGCGGATCCATGCCAGCGGCAAGGACAATCAGGCCGTTGGCTCGTTTGAAGCCGCCCTCATGCTTGCCGCCCGGCTTAATACCGGTGAATTCGATCTTCGTATTCGTGTCAGTCAGGCGGTAACGCACCTCGTCCGCCTGCGCGAGAAGTGTCAGGCAGCAGAACACGCCAGTTTCCAGAACCATGGACACGCGCATTGAAAAATCCTTTTTTTTCACAGGCTTACTCGTCACCTGGTCAGGGTGAACAGGCTTTCTCCCGGACACGGTCTGTTGCCTCAATGACTGGCCGTCGCAGTTTTTCCAGCAGCCGTTTCAACGTAGCCAGCTCCGCCCGCGTCAGATGGTTCATCTGAGCGCGATGCAGTTCGAGAATCGGCTCATCCAGCGGTGCGAGCAGGTCGCTGCCCGCCTTGGTGATATGCACAATGACGAGGCGGCGATCCTGCTCGGACCGCTCTCGCCGCACGAGACCGCGGGTCTCAAGGCGGTCCAATCGAGCTGAATTTGCCTACAGCCCAACATAGCGGGCGGCAATGCTACGGCCGCGGGATGGATCGCGGGTGCCGGTGACAATCAGCCGGCCGTCGGCAAATACCGACAGGGTGATGCCCGGCTCGACCTCGGCCCGGAGCAGCCACCGATTGACCGTCACTTGGCCGACCTCACCGAGCCTGGCAGCGAGACCCTCGAGATCAACGCTCCGGGTGGCACCAACGCGGAACTGCACCGCATCCTGCCCGCAGAGTACGGTCACCTCGGTGCCACTCTTACCCGCGAGCCAGGGATGGTCGTCCCCCCGGCAACTGCCACAGCCGGCCGCGGCCAAGGGGCTGAGGTCGATCGTCCGCCAGTTCGACTCCCACAGGTCACAGACCAACAGCTGGCTGGGGGGCGGCTGGTTCGCCCGCACCAGCAGCTTGATCGCCTCGGCCGCCTGCACGCCACCGACCACCAGCACCGCCGGGCCAATCACGCCGGCGGTGTCGCAGGTCGGCAGACTGCCCGGGGCGGGAGGCTCCGGAATCAGACACCGCAGGCAGGCGGTGACGCCGGGCACCACCGCCAACACCCGCCCCTCGGCACCGATGACGCCGCCGTAGATCCAAGGGGCACCCTCCCGGCAGGCAAAGTCATTGATCAGGAATCGGGTTTCAAAGTTGTCGGTACCGTCGACGATCAGGTCGGCTTTCGCACAGAGCGAACCGATGGTGGAGGCCGTCAGATCAGCCACCTCGGCCTCAACGTGTAACCGGCTGTCGATCTCCCGCAGCCGGCCCGCGACGACCACCGCCTTAGGAAGCCCCGCGCGAACGTCTTGCTCGGTGAAGAGAATCTGCCGCGGCAGGTTGCTCCACTCCGGGACATCGCGGTCGATCAGCGTCAGCCTGCCGACACCGGCTCTGGCCAACGCCATTGCCGACACGCTGCCAAGGGCCCCGCAGCCGACAACGACAACATGGGCCGCGGCGAGCTTGGCCTGGCCTTCGGCCCCAAGCGGCTGATACCGCACCTGTCGGGAGAATCGCTCAAAATCGAAGCTATGGGCGGTTGTCATGAACGTGCGAAGCCATCCGACGGGTTGGTCAACCGACCAAGAATCCAGCCCAGTCCCAGTCGGCCGGTAGCCTCTCACCAGCCACCCGCCAGCCGGCCAGCGCAGCCTGCAGTCGATCACAGCCGGCCCGCGTCGGCTCGGAAGCCGACTGCCAGACAACGGCCGGCAAGGCCGCCGGTATCCGCCAGGCGTCTGTCGGCAGGGCATCGGCCGCCAGCCTGACCACCAACAGATCGATTCCGGCCGGGGCTGCCGGTGGCGGCTGGTCGCCCGGCAGCTCAGCGGCCAGCAGCATGGTGCCGGCCCGCTGCTTCCATTCGCTGGCAGCCGCAACGCGGTTGGCTGGCAGCACCACCGCCAGCACTGCTGGATGCCCGGCAAGCCGAGCGATCCCCTCAACCGTTGCCGCTGCTGACCCCTCATTCAGCCTGAGGATCAGAGGCCGGCCCAGCCGGTCGGCCTCAGCCAGGCAGCCCCAAAGTGGTGGAGCATTCTCAACGGTGGCCGCGGCCGGCAATTCGACAATCGCCACGGCGGTTCCGTCCATCGCTGCCAGCCGTCCGGGAAGGTCCGGCTCAGTCGCTCTGCCAGAGACCAGGCCCCGCGGCACCCACCGGCGGCCGTCGAGCCAGAGCGAATGGCCCCGGACTCCCAGCCGCCGCAGGCCGATCAACGCGTCGAACCGGACAACCGGCTGACCATCGGCAAGCAGTCGGCCCGCGATGCGGTATCGCATCGGCAGGTCGGGCGTCCAATAAGCCGGCTCGGTGAGAACCACCCGGCCAGCGAAGGCCGCTCCTGCCGAAGTCTCCTGCTGACCGGTGAACCGCACCGGCAGCCGCACCGGCAAGGTCGTTGAACGGACTGATTCTGGGCCGGAGATTGCAGCCTCAACGGCCAGCTCGGCGCCAGACGGGGCCACCCCCGTCGGCAGGCTGACCTCAATCGCCAGCTCGGCCCGGAGATCGTCCGCCCGGCCCAGTTGTGTTCGCACAGCAATCTGCGGCTGGTCGGTCATGCTGACCGGGCTTGATGAAGGGGCCGCAGGTTCAGCTGCCACAGAAACGCTCCCGGGCCAGTTCACCCAGCCCTCGCAGATCGAGCTTTCCCGAACCCAGCAGCGGCAGTTCCTCAATGCGGGCAAAGCTGTCGGCGGTCGGGATCCAGAGATTCGGGAGCCCCCGGTCGGCCAGCTGCCGACAGATCAGCCGTGGGTCGGCAAGCTCCGGCAGGTGCAGCACGACGAGTCGCTCGCCCTTGGTCGGATGGGGCACGGCCGTCACCACCGCCAACAGTTCACCGTCGGCCGCGCCCAGGCTCTCGTTGATCGCCTCTTCGACCAGCATGTGGGGCACCATCTCGCCGCCGATCTTCGAGAATCGGCTCTGCCTCCCGGTAATCGTGATGAAGCCGTCGGTGTCGAGCCGGGCGATGTCACCGGTGCAGTACCAGCCTTCCCTGACCACCTCGGCAGTGAGGTCGGGCCGGTCGAGATAGCCCCGCATCACGTTGGGCCCGCCGATCCAGAGCAGGCCCTCGCTGCCAGCGGGCAGTTCAGCGGTGCCCTCCCGGTCGGTGATCTTGGCCAGACAGCCGAGAATCGGCTTACCGACCGTACCCTCACGGGCATCGACCGGCCGGCCCGGCACATGCCGCGAGGGGGGCACGTTGGCCGCCACGAGCGGTGAGAGTTCGGTCGCTCCATAGGCCTCACTGGGCCTGACGCCGAACTTCTGCTGGAAGGCGTCGCTCACGTCGGCTGTCAGCTTCTCCGCCGCCCCAAAGACCACTTCAAGGGTCGAGAAATCTTCGGCATCAGTGCGGCGGATGTAAGTTCTCAGAAAGGTCGGCGTCGCCATCAGCACCGTGGCGTGGAACTCGCGGGCCAACCGACCGACCACCTTGGCGTCGAGCGGGTTGGTGTGATAGACGACCGCCGGATCGAGCGTCAGCGGCACCCAGAAAGTGGTGGTGTAGCCATAGGAGTGAAAGAAGGGCAGCACACCCAGCGCCGTGTCGGCCGGCGAGACATGCAGCAGATCGGCAATCGCCCGCACGTTGCTACCGACATTCTCGACCGACAGCACAACCCCCTTGGGGTCGCCGGTCGAACCCGATGTAAAGATGATGGTCAGCACATCGTCGGGGCTGATCCGGTCGAGGCCCAGCCGCCGCTCAAGAGCCGGCAGCGGCAGCAGGGTCGCCTCGCCCCAGGCCTGCAGTTTCTGGGCAAGGGTCAGTTGCTGCCGCAGGGCAGCCGCATCGAGCAGCCGGTGCCCCACGTCGAGATTGACCCGCGACAGGAACATGGGGCTGGAAATCACATGATCGAGCCCCGCCCGCTCGATACAGATATCGAGGATCGGCTGCGAGGCGGTGTAGTTCAGGTTCACCGCCACCCGGCCCATCAGCGCGAGGGCCGCGTTGACAATCGCCGCCCCGGCCGTCGGCGGCAGGAGCACGCCGACCCGCTTTTCATCGGGCCCGAGCGTCCGCTCGAGCACCAGCCGGGCAGCCAGGATGCGGATCAGCAGCTGCCGACCGGTGAGCCGGGTGCCGAGGGAATCGGCCACTTTCAGCCGGCCGGCTGCCCCCCGCAGGCTGCGAAGCATGTCCCGCTGTAAAAGTGGCGGTCTGGGCGAGGCCTCCTGCGCGACGGCCGCGGCGGGCTCGACCGCCGGTGGTGCGGAACTCGCGACTGATTGACTCACGGCAGGTTCTCTGGGTGCATGGCCCGGGATTCCCCGGCATGCCGCGGTGCGTTGTCGCGGACAATACCAGCATTAGAATCAGCGGCACGCCCCCTGACCAGCGTCTCCGCCCAGGACCCCACACCCGATCCATGCCGAAGTACGACCCCGCCACCATCGAGCCGAAATGGCAGGCCTGGTGGGAAGAGCACGACACCTTCCGCTCCCCGCGGCTGCCGGCGGGTGAAAAGGCCTACATCCTCGACATGTTCCCCTATCCCAGTGGTGACGGGCTGCATGTCGGCCATCCCGAGGGTTACACCGCCACCGACATTGCCAGTCGGTGCGCGCGGATGCGGGGCATCAGCGTGATCCACCCGATGGGCTTTGATGCCTTCGGCCTGCCCGCAGAGGAGCATGCCATCCGCACCGGCACCCCGCCGCGGGAGAGCACCGAGCGGAACATCTCCACTTTCCGCCGCCAGCTGAAGATGCTCGGCTTCAGCTACGACTGGCACCGCGAGGTGGCCACCACTGACCCGGGCTATGTCCGCTGGACCCAGTGGATTTTCCTGGTTCTTCACGACACCTGGTTCGACCGTGAGGCCCAGCGGGGCCGGCCGATTGCCGAACTGCCGATTCCCGCCACAGTCGAGGCGGCTGGTGACCGGGCCGTGGCTGCCTACCGCGACGAACACCGGCTGGCCTATCAGTCGGAAGCGCCGGTCAACTGGTGCCCAGCCCTCGGCACAGTGCTGGCCAACGAAGAGGTGATCGGCGGGGTGAGCGAACGGGGCGGGCACCCTGTGGTGCGGCTGCCGCTGCGGCAGTGGATGCTACGGATCACCGCCTATGCCGACCGGCTGGAGCGAGAACTCGACAATCTCGACTGGCCGGCCAGCATCAAGAAGCTCCAGCATGACTGGATCGGCCGCAGCACCGGGGCGGAGGTTGACTTCTTCCTACCACCGGCCGGTGGCGACACCGCTGACTTTACCGCCTGGAGGCAGCAGCGGACCACAACCGGCTTTCCCGAGCAGGCCGCCGATGACGTGTTGCGAATCTACACAACCCGGCCCGACACGCTCTACGGTGTGACCTGCATGGTGATCGCCCCGGAGCATCCGCTGCGGGCCCGGCTGACCGTGGCCGACCGGACCGCTGAGGTTGAGGCCTACTGCGAGGCGGCCAGCCATAAAAGCGACCTCGATCGCACCGACCTGGCTGAGGGCAAAACCGGCGTCTTTACCGGCTCGACCTGCATCCACCCGCTGACCGGTGAGCCGGTACCGATCTGGGTGGCCGACTACGTGCTGGCCTCCTACGGCACCGGAGCCATCATGTCGGTGCCGGCCCACGACGACCGCGACCATGAGTTTGCCCAGACTTTTGGCTTGCAGATCGTCACTGTGGTTGAACCGGCCGCGGGTTCGGCCGGCAGCGGCACCGCTGGTGACGCCCCACTGTTCACCGGCCGGGGCCGGGCAGTCGCCTCGGGCCCCTACACTGGAATGGAAACCGACGCTTTCATCAGCAAGGTCGCAGCCGATCTCGAAACGGCCGGCCTGGGCCGGCCGGCGGTCAACTACAAACTCCGCGACTGGCTCTTCAGCCGGCAGCGATTCTGGGGCGAACCTTTTCCGATCCTGCATGAGCTCGACGCCGCCGGCGAGCCGACCGGCGTTGTCCGGGCTCTTGACCAGGCGGACCTGCCGGTGCCGCTGCCAGAGCTGACCGACTTCCGGCCGGGCAACACCCCCGACCCGCCACTGTCGCGGGCTGGCGAGGACTGGCTGTATGTCGAGCGGGACGGCAGGCGGTATCGCCGCGAGACCAACACCATGCCCCAGTGGGCCGGCTCCTGCTGGTACTACCTGCGGTTCCTCGACCCGGCCAATGACCAGCAGTTCATTGACCCTGAAGTCGAGCGGGCCTGGATGCCGGTCGATCTCTACGTCGGTGGGGCGGAGCATGCCGTGCTGCATCTGCTCTACAGCCGCTTCTGGCACAAAGTGCTCTACGACCGCGGCCATGTCTCTTCCCCCGAACCCTTCGGCCGACTCGTCAACCAGGGGATGATTCTCGGCGAGATGGAGTTCACCGGCTACCGGGCGGCGGCAGGGGGCTGGGTGTCGGCAGGCCAGCAGGGCGAGGCCGACGCGCCGATGAAGATCCCGGCGGAGCAGGTCGAGAAGCAGGGCGAGCACTTCGTGCTACGGGACGCGCCACAGGTCCGCGTCGAGAGCCGGGCCTACAAGATGTCGAAGAGCCGCGGCAACGTGGTCAATCCCGACGAGGTGGTTCATGACTTCGGGGCCGACTCATTGCGGCTCTACGAGATGTTCATGGGGCCGCTGGAGGCGACCAAGCCCTGGAGCACTGCCGGCGTCGGCGGGGTACGGAGCTTCCTCGACCGCTGCTGGCGGCTGGTGGTTGATGAGCGGGCCGACGGCCTGAGGATCGCCCCGCAGGTTTGCGATAACGCACCGACAGACGAGCAACTGCGACAGCTCCACCGAACGATCGCCAAGGTGACCGCCGACATCGACTCGCTCTCCTTCAACACGGCGATTGCCAAAATGATGGAGTTCGTGAACTTTGCGACACCGCAAGAGCAACGGCCCCGGTCGCTGCTGACCCCGTTCGTGAAGCTGCTGGCACCGTTTGCCCCGCATCTGGCCGAGGAACTCTGGGATCTGCTCGGGCAGGCCCCGCCGGTTTCGCTGGCGGCCTGGCCGGTGGCTGAAGAGCAGTGGCTACGGGACGACACCATGGAAATCCCGGTGCAGGTGCAGGGCAAACTCCGGGGCCGGGTCGTGGTGCCGGCCGATGCCGATGCTGCTGCGCTCGAGGCGGCCGCTGCGGCCGAGCCGAAAATTGCCGCCTTACTCGACGGCAAGCAGATCGTGAAGGTCGTGGCCGTGCCCGGCCGACTGGTCAACTTCGTGGTGAAGGGCTGACGCAGCTTCCGGGAAGCCTCCCTAGCAGACTGGGGAAGAAGTCTGCCGCCGCAGGATGCGGCGATTGGCAACCCCGAAAACCCTCGGCGTTTTCGGGAGTTGCCCGAGTGGACGAGCGTTCGCCCGCTTCCGCGGGCAAGGGCCATGGATGGCTTTTTCCACGGACAGCTAGAGCCGGGAAAGTCGGTCTGTCCGACACAATCCGCGGATCTCCCAGTGGCTCTCATCGAGTTCTGACGAAACTCGATTTGGCCAGCAGGCCGGGCTCCCGTAGCATGGGGGGCGAGGCGGCAGTGGAACAGGTAGCGGCTGGTTTTCGACTGTTTTTCCGGCAGATGCTGCCGAGTCTGGGAGTGCGATAGGTATGAGCGTGAAGCATGTGTTGGCCCTGGTTCTTGGTGGCGGTCGGGGTACCCGGCTCTATCCCCTCACCCGCGACCGGTCCAAGCCGGCCGTGCCGCTGGCCGGCAAGTACCGGATCATCGACGTGCCGCTGTCCAATTGTATTAACAGCGGAGTGCAGCGAATCTACGTGATGACCCAGTTCAACTCGGTCAGTCTCCATCGTCACATCCGCCGCACCTACACCTTTGACCCGTTCAGCGGCGGCTATGTCGAGATTCTTGCGGCCCAGCAGACCAACGAGGCCACCACCTGGTACCAGGGCACGGCCGACGCTGTCCGGCAGCACATCCGGCTGCTGCAGGACTCGGATATCAAGCAGGTGCTCGTGCTTTCGGGTGACCAGCTCTACCGGATGAATTATGCCGACCTGCTGGCCACGCACGAGGCCAACGACGCCGACGTGACCATCGCCGGCATCCCCGTCACCGACGAGGCATCATCGGCCTTCGGCATCATGCGATTTGATGATTCCGGCCGGGTCGAGGGTTTCTTGGAAAAACCAAAGACCCGTGAAGAGCTGGAGCTGGTCCGTACCGATCCGGGCTGGATCGAGCGGGCCGGCATTCCGGCAGCCGGCCGCAGCCTGATGGCGAGCATGGGCATCTACCTGTTCGACCGCGACTGCCTGCTCGACCTGCTGCTGAAAACCGACTATCAAGATTTTGGAAAGGAGGTCTTCCCTGCGGCGATCCGGGCGAAGAAGGTGCAGCTGCATCCCTTCGACGGCTACTGGGAGGACATTGGCACAATCCGCTCCTACTACCAGTGCAACATCGACCTCGCCAAGCCGGTGCCGCCGTTCGAGCTGGCCACCCCGCAAGCTCCGATCTATTCACGGGCCCGGTTTCTGCCACCATCCCGGATTGACGGTGCGAGCATCCGCTCGAGCCTGATCTCCGACGGCTGCACGATCGGATCAGGGGCGGTGATCGAGAATAGTGTGATCGGCCTGCGGTGCCAGATCGGCCGCAACGTCGTCATCCGCAACTCGGTGATCCTGGGCAACGACTACTACGAGACGCCCGAGCATCTGGCCGCTGATCTCTCGCAGAACGTCCCGCCACTGGGCATCGGCGACGGGGCGATCATTGAGGGGGCGATCGTTGACAAGAACGTGCACATCGGCAGCCGGACCCGGATCGTCAACGACCACGGCCTCGATGACACTGCCAACAGCGAGCGGTTCACCATCCGGGATGGAGTGGCGGTGGTGCTGAAGAATGCCATCGTGCCCGATGGCTGGCAGCCGGAACCTCAGTCGGTCCAGACAGTCTCCGCCAGCTGATCACTCCCCGGCAGCAGGACTGTCGGGGTCAGGCTGCAGCGTGGTATGGGCGGCGGGCACCACTTTATCCGAGGTTACCGGCTCCTCTGCGGCTGCCGTTAAGAGCACCGACAAGGTTCCCGATCCATCCGTTGCCTGGACGGTCGCAGCCGCAATCCGACGGGCGGCTGGCTCTGCGGTGGCTGGCTGGTCCTCCACCGGCTCGGTGGTGACAACCGGTGGCCAGGGCCGGGGCCGTTTCCAGATCGGCAGGATACCGTTGTTCCGGACCCGAAAATCGTTCTGGTCAGCTGCTCCCGGCACCGTCCCGGAATAATCGAACGGTGATGGACACATCGTGCAGCCGGTACCAACAGTCAGGCCACCAAGCAGCAGGCTCAGCCAGGCGGTTCCCCAACCGCCGGAGTGTCTGTCTTGTCGCACGCCCTCACCCTCCCGGCCGCAGCCGCCCGGTGGGCGGCTGCAAAATTCAGCGGCTGTTCCCCGCATACCCCAAAGAACCCGAAAGAATGATCGGATCATTACAGTCCGTTCCTGCAGGAAAAATTGGGCCGGCTTCGGGCGATCTTCCGTACCAGGGCTGTCGCCCGGAACCGGGAGCCCTGCGGGCAGCGGCGTCCTGCGTCTGGGAACGAAGCTACTGCCTGATCAGCAGTTGCGATCCCCCGCCGAGGATATCGGCGAGGTCGGCGAAATCGGCAGCCGAGACGAGCAGCACCGATTCGGCCGGGGTTACGGCGACGAAGCCGGGATCGTTAGCAGGCTCGATCCGCAGGCCGTCACTCAGCAGGATCGCCGGCCCCTGCCGCGTCTGGTAAGCCACCGGCACCGCCTGTCCGTCGTTGGTGGGCTCGGCCTTCCGCTGAATCTCAACGAGCCGCACCGAGCTGCCGCTCCGGGCGGTGAACCCGCCCCCAATTGCCGCAGCAAAGCTCCCCGCATAGCGGCCACCGACCTGCAGGCTGAGGCGGCGACGCGACACGCTCACAACGGCATCGAACGGGCCCCGAACAACCTTGAGAGGCTGACCGGGCTGGGGTCCGTCGGGGCCGAGGCCATTGATGTTGGCCAGCAGGGCGGCGGGCACCTCGAGTGGCCTAGCGATGCCTTCAAGGGTCTCCCCGGCAGCAACAATGTGTGGCGGGAGCAGCAGATCCTGTGTCGAGTAGATCACGGTGCCGGCCAACTGCCCGAGCAGGGTCTCGAGTTGCCGGCCCTCCTCCGGACTCAGCGAGATGTCGTCGTACCAGACCGAAAGAATCGCCAGGGCCTCGGCATACCGACCACTTTCAAGTTTGTCATGGGCATCGGCCCAGGCCGCGGTGAAGGCCACCGAGTCATTGCTTGCCGGCGGGGAGATCTGTTGCGGAATCGCTGCCGGGGCTGGCTTCGGCGGCACGGCCGCTACCGCCTCAATGTAGGTGGGGGACATCTCGGCCGCCGCCGCCACTGGCTGGGAGTTCTCAACCGCTGACTGACTGGTGGCCGGCGGGGTGACCGACTGGGCTGGGGCAATGGCTGCCACTGGAGCCGGGGCCGGCTGTGGTGGCGGCGCCGCCGTCGCAGTGGCAACCGTGGCCGGGGGCGCTGCCGGGCCGCTCAGTTCGACCTCGGGCGGGGCTGCTTGTGTGCCGGTAAACGCGGGCGGCTCACCGGCGGTCTCGGACGCCTGCCAGTTCGGGCCGTCCCGGCTGGGTCCCTTCTGGATGATCGAATAGGCGCCATAAAGAATCATGCCGAGCAGCCCGAGCACGACCAGCGGCCTCAGGGCCTCAAGCGGATCGCTACGGGTTTCCCGGCGCTGCTTCGATTTGGTTCGGCGTGCCATCGGCGGCGGCTCCTGTTCTGCCACCCCCAAAGGGTGGCCGCTGCGGTGTCTAACTGCCCGAGGAAAAAGCCCTCCGTGGCCTTTTTCCACTTTGGCAACACCCGAAACCGCCCGGGGCGTTCAGGGGTGCCGGTTGCCACATCCTGCGGCCGCGGACTTTTTCTTCCCGAGTCCGCAAACGAGGTGTCCGAGAACCGTAATGAACCACCCCGGCCAGTTCCAGACCGCTTTTGACCGCGTGGTGACCCCAAACCCGCAGGAACCGGTGGGTGGCTGCGATCGTCGGCTTGCCGGGAATGCCCCCGGGCTGTTGAAATGAAGCAATGACACGTCGCAACCTCCTGCTCATCTGCCTGGCCATCCCGACCTGCCTCCTCACCTGGGCTGCTCAGGACCGGTCTGGATTGGGACGGCGGTTTGCCCAGGTGGTGCGGCAGGTTGATCGTCGTTACATCGAACCGGTCGACTCGGGGCAGCTCTTCGACAAGGCAATGGACGGGCTGTTTGCAGCCCTCGACCCTGGTTCACGCTACCTCAATGCCGCCACCTATCTCGACCTGACAGACACCATCAGCCAGCAAGGGGCGGGGGTTGGCGTCGAAATTGCATTCACCGAATCGGCCGATGCGATCGTCGTGATCGCCCCAATCGTCGACGGCCCTGCCTGGCAGGCCGGACTGGCCGCCGGTGATCGCATTCTGTTAATTGATGGCCAGCCAGTGGCCGGCCTGGGCCTGCGGCAGGTTGCCGAAAAATTGCGGGGGCCTGCAGGAACTGGACTGAGCCTGGAGGTCAGCAGTCCAATCACGGGAAAGACACGGACCCTCACCCTTACCCGACAGCCGCTCACGGTGGCCAGTATCCGGGGCGACCGACGTCTGCCCGATGGCCAATGGGACTGGTGGCTGGAGGGTGAGTCACGAATCGCCCTGATCCGTCTCAGCCGGTTTGGAGAGCAGACCAGCGAGGAGATCAGAGAGGTGCTGGCGACGTTGCAGACCGCAGCCGCACCATCCGGGCTGGTGCTTGATCTCCGGGGAAACCCGGGGGGGCTCCTCGAAGCGGCAGTGGCGGTCTGTGATCTGTTTCTCGATGAGGGAACGATCGTCACCACCAACGACCGGCGGCAGCCGGCAGCCGGGCTGGCGAGGCAGGCCAGCCCGGGTGACCTGCTGGGCGGCGCCCCCCTGGTCGTGCTGATCGACAACCTCACCGCAAGTGCGGCTGAGATCGTAGCGGCCTGCCTGCAGGATCATGGCCGGGCAACCATCGTCGGCAGCCGTTCGTACGGGAAGGGATCGGTCCAGACGCTGCTTCCGCTTGCCGGCGATGAGGCGGCGGTTCGGCTCACCACTGCTGAATACCGACGGCCAGCAGGTGCCCCGATTGATCGTCCACCGGCGGCTGAAGCGGATCACCCCTGGGGCGTCATCCCGGATGCCGGCTACGAGCTGACACCGACCCGGAAACAACTCGACCGCTGGCTTGCCTGGCGGCATGATCGTGACCAGCCCGCCGGTGCCAGGGCTGTTGCGAGCCACCGCTCAACCGCCACCGACCCGGCGGCAGCGTTGCCCCGTCACGCCGACCCGGTATTGGCCCAAGGCCTGCAAGCCTTCAACACATCGGTGACGACAGCAGCGGCCCGCTGAGGGCCAGCTCAACGACGTCGATCCGGTCCAATCCCGGGGGCCACCAGAGCTGCCCGGGCTTCTGCCGCCAGGAAAAAGCTGCCGGCAACGCAGATCAGCCCGCGGCCTGCCGCCAGCTTGCGAGCCAGTCCGACTGCCTCGGCGGGTGATGATGCCAGCAGCGGCTCCTGCCAGCCGGCCTGCTCAGCGGCCTTCCGCAGGGCCGCCAGCGTGGCGGCTCGTGGGTTTGTGGCATAACGAGTCAGCACGACCGCATTAAACAGGCGGCGAGACTCTCGCAGCATTTCGACAAGCTGTTTCTCACCGCTGGCGGCGAACACCAGAATCCGCCGACGGGGCAGCCGCCCGGTCGAACCGAGCGTTTCAACAAGGGCCGCCATCGAGGAGCTGTTGTGGGCCGCGTCGAGCAGCACCGGCGGCTGTTCGGAGAGCCACTCGATCCGCGCTGGCAGCCGGGCCTGCCGCAGACCGCGGCGGATCGCCTGTTCCGGAATGGTGAAGTCAGCCGCTGGCAAGGCCCCCACCGCCATGATCGCGGCCGCCGCATTGATCGCCTGATGCCAGCCGGGCATGGCGGTCGCATAGCTACCACGGGCGGTGCCGGGCGGGCACTCGAGGGTGAATGCGGTGGTGCGGAAATCGGAAGGGGTCGCCGACCTGCCGAGCTGAAAATCCCGCTCCAGCACCCGGAGCGGCGCCGATAGCCGGGCAGCCGTCCGGGCGACCACAGCCGCCGCCGCGGGATCGGTCGCCACCGATATCACTGGGCAGCCACGGCGGATGATCCCTGCCTTCTCGGTCGCAATTTTCTCGATGGTGTCGCCCAGAACGTCCATGTGATCGAGTCCGATGCAGGTGATCACCGACACCACCGGCTGGCAGAGATTTGTGGCATCGAGTCGTCCCCCCAACCCTGTCTCGATCACCGCCAGATCGACCCGGCTCCGCGCAAAATGCGTGAAGGCGACGGCCGTCAGCACCTCAAACCAGGTCGGCCCCGGCTGGTTCCGCCGAGCTGCAAGTCGGTCGAGTCGCTCGACGGCCGGAATGACCAGGCGAAACGCGGCCAGCAGGTCGGCTGTCGAGATCAGCTTTCCCCCAATCGTGATTCGCTCCTCGAGCCGATCGACATGCGGCGAGAGGTAACAGCCCACCCGATAGCCAGCAGCCCGAACCATGGCCGCCAACATGGTGGCTGTCGACCCTTTCCCTTTCGTTCCGGCGAGATGGGCGGCCCGAAACTGCCGCTGCGGATCGCCAATGGCCCGCAGCAAACTCCGCATCCGCGACAGCGTGAACCCACCGGCCCGTGAGGCCCCCGCCGGAGTCCGCTCGAAGTTCGATCGCTTATCCAGCCACTGAACCGCCCGCAGCCGGGTCAGGGGCCGGATGCCGTCAGGTTTTTGTTCAGCCACAGCGAAGTCTCGTGAAGGCAGGGGGATTGGAGAGGGTGGATCTGGTGGCGGGAGACTTTATCTCCCCTCCGCTGGGACAACACCAAACCGGAATTGATTTTTTCCTCAGTTTTTCTGACTCTCCGCCGCCGACTTGTCCATGCCCTGTGCCCAGGTTCGTCGCCGATGCCACTTCCACCGAATCCCTTTTCGACATCGGTTACCGGTCCGGCCCCACCGCGAGGCCGGCGGCTCCGGCTGCTGGCGGCAACGCTGGTGGTGTTCGGGGGAGTCTGCCCGGGCAGCTCCGCGGTCACCGCCGAACCCGGCAACAGCATCACCGATCTCACCGGCAGCCTCGCACCGCCCCTCTACATCCCGCAGCCGCAAGCCGATCAGACCATCATCATCGATATGGCCGATAGCCCGCTCGATCCGGCGGCCGATCCCTGGTGCCAGCGGTACGGGGGCAGTTCGTCCTGCATCGCCCCGGCCCGGTTGCCCTGCTGGCCCCGCTGGTTCGCCAGCGCGACGGGCCTGGTCATGACGCGGAGCCTGCCCAGCGGTGGTGGGTCGACCGGTCCCGGCGGCCTCACAGTTTCAACCCGATCGGCCGACGCCAGCTGGCCCGGCGGGGTCGACCTGCGGGTGGGCCGTTGGTTCGGTGAAGAGCAGCGGCAGGCGGTCGAACTGATTTACTGGGGGGTCTTCAACATCGGCTCAACCGCCCCGCAGCAGACCGGCGCGGCGAGCGGTGCCTTGACCCGATCCGATCTGGTCAATGACGTGGAGGTCAACTGGCTTTATTCGCTTGGTGATCGGCCCGAATTCCATTCCAGTGATCGCCGGGTCAACTGGATGTGGCTGGCGGGCTTCCGGTTTTTCCAACTTGAGGATGACCTGACACTGATCGCTGTCCCGGGGGATATCGACCTTGACGTCACCACAAACAACAACCTCTTCGGTGGCCAGCTGGGGGGACGATTCGACTGGTCCTTCGCTCCGCGATTCCGGTTTGCAGTGGTACCGAAGTTTCTGCTGGCCGGTAACGCCATCAGTAATCTGGCGACCAGTTCAACCGGCGGTATCGAGACAGCTGATGTCCGCTCGACGCTGGGCGTCTTCTCGTGGCTGGGCTCGGTCGATACCTCGATTGCCTGGGATATCAGTGACCGGTGGAGCCTCTGGATCGGTTACCGGGTGGTCGGCGTCGGCAACATTGCCCAAGCGGATGAGCAGTGGCCGGCGGTCATCCCACCCTCAGCCGCCAGCCTCGAAGGGGTCGCCGCCGGCTCCGATTCAATCATCCACGGTGGCTTCGCGGGGTTTGAGAGCCGCTACTGAACGGTCACCGGTAATCGTCGTGGCAGGTGGCGCACGACTGGGTGACCGCCTTGGCCGTCCGGCCAGCAGTCTCGTAGTCGGCCTGTTGCACTGCCTTCCTCAGGTTCACCGCCTCCCGCTGCATCGTGGCAGCGTACTCGCGGTAGGTGTCATCATCCCAGTCGGTGAAGGCTTCCTGGACAATCAGCGCGGCGAACGCGGCGATGATTTCGGCCTCGTGAAGGAGCTTTTCAGGTGCGTCTGCAAAGGCCTCCGCCGATGCCGTGGCCTGCGTGAGCACGCCGTCTGCGGCCTTCAATCGCCGCATCAGAACAGCCCGGTCACAGAGCTGACTCCATTGGAATGGCTGCTTCTCGTTCGGGTCAGCAGCGACTGTCTCGCCCAGGATCAGCGCGGCCAGATCCTCGGCCCGGGTACGCGCCTCGGAGAAGGCCTCGCCGCCGTCACGGTCGACGTGGCTCGCCACCCGGGCAAACCGATCACGAAGTCCGGCGGCAGCGGCCCGCCAGCTGGTACGAATGTCGTTCGGCTTGTCGTACGCGGACATCAGCCCAAAAACGACCGCGACGAGGTGAAAGCGATCGAGGGCAGCGGCGAGCTTGCTGTTGAATGCGGTCTGGCTCGCAGTGGCCTGCTGCAATGGTGGCAGGGAGAGCTTGACCTCGTCGGCAAGGGTTGCCCCAGAAATCAGGGCTGACCAGGGCTGTTTTCCCTCGGCTCCCGCCGGCGTGACCACCGCCGTCGTCCTCGCGCTGCCTGTGAAATCTGGCCGGGATCCCTCCAGGAGGACGAAAGCATCCGGTTCAATGACGGGGCCGGCTGGCAGTTGCTCAGCAGCCGGTGCCGGCTGGCGGCGGGCCATCCCCCCGCTGCCCAGGCCGATCACCTGGCCGGATGCGTCATCCCACAATGGCGGGGTGGTGATCATCGCCACGAGCACAACCGATCGCAGGGGTCGCCACCCCTGCCAACCTGATCGCCCCATCCAACTCATCTTTGCCACCTTTCCATGTTGACTATCCGTCCGCCACCCACTGGTTTCGGCCTTGACCCTCAAACTCAGGTCCGCGACCATGCTCGACCGGCAGGGCTGGAACGATCGATTGCTTCGATCCCGGCCGACCGACGCCAACGATCACACCCATCTGGAGCCTAACGGGATGCAGTCAGTGACTCAAACCGGTTCAGTTCGCCTCGCCGAGGGCGAGCCACGGCGCCGGCTTCTGCGGGCGGTTTCGGTGTGGCTCGTTTCCTTCGTCGCTGGTTGTTGTCTGCTGGGGCTCACCAGTCAGTCGGGTTGCTCTGCCGGTGGCGCCGAGCCAGCTTCGACGGTGAATCTTGAGCCTGCCAAAGCTGTTGTGGTTACGTTTCTCCAGGCGATCAAGCGGGGAGATGAACAGGCAGCGCTGGCAATGTTGACTGATGTGGCTCGCGCGAAGACCCAGGAACTTGGCCTTTCAGTCGCCCCTCCGGTCAAGGACACCGCCACCTACAGCATTGGTGACTGTGAGGCTGTCGGCGATGCGGACGACATCGTGCATGTTGCCACGACCTGGACCGATACCGACGAAGACGGATTCACCACCACCGATAACGTGATCTGGGTCTGCCGGCTCGATCCCGAAGGGTGGCGGGTGGTGGGCATGGCAATGCGAATTTTTTCCGACCTGCCTCCGCTCTTGCTTGACTTCGAAGATCCCGAAGACATGCTTGCCAAGCAACAGTTGGTTGCCGATGAGATCACCCGGCGGGCCAAACTGGCAGCGCAACAGCCAGCGGGAACGCCGCCCGCGGCCCGCACCGCCGACGGTGCCGGCGGAAAGATCGTCGAATAGCGGCGTCCCGGGCCCCACGCTTTCGGTCCGGGCGGGCAATTCTGCCGGTCCTTACGGCGATTTTTCGCGTGTTTCGGCTGAAAACCGGGCCATCTATGGGGTTTTTACCGGGCACAAGCCGACCGCACCCTGCCGTTACAGACCGCCCAATCCACCAAGATTGCTTGACAGTCATATTTTGACGGTTAGCCTCTTGGGCGGTGAGCTGATCGAAAGCCTGGACCGACCTGCAGCACCTGCAGGGGGGTGCCACGGGTTGTTCCGACAGGTTTCGGGAAGGCTCATCTGGTTCTCGGTTGCTGTGGTTCGGTGGCCGTCCCGGATCTTTCCAGCATGTTGACGGTCACCTGAAACGCACAACCAATTGCTTGTGCATTCAAACTTCGGAGGAAGAAATGAAGCGTTTTCTCGGAATTTCGTTCGCGGCGTTCATCGCCCTGATCGTTTTTGCTCTGGTGAGCGGTGACACAGCCGCCGTTGCCGGCCTGCGTCACGGCTGCCATGGCCGCCGTTGCCACGGTCGTCGTTGCCATGGTCTGCTCCATCGTCGTCATCGCAAGTGCCACGGCGAAGAGGCCGTCAGCTGCGATCCCTGCGGCGAGGTTTCGGCCTGCAGCGGTTGCACCGGCTGTGCTGGTGGTGACTGCGGCGGCGAGTCGGTGATTGTGGAAGAGGCCGCTCCGGCCGAAGCTGCCCCGACTGAGGCCGCTCCGGAAGCCCCGGCTGCTCCGGCCAAGACCTGAGTGCTGATTCGATGAATTTGACCGGTCGATTGGGTCTGCCCTGAGACCATCGCCCGGACTGGAAAGACCGGATCCCGTCACTGGCGGGATCCGGTTCTTTTATGCGCTCGCTGTCCGGGGACAAAGCCCTCCGTGGCCCTTAGCCGCAAATCCGAGCAATCAACAGTCCGCCTGGGCAACAGCCGAAAACGCAACGGGTTTTCGGGGGTGCCAACCGCCGCATTCTGCGGCGGCAGACTCTATTCACAGGCTGCTATTCAGTCGCTGGTGATTCGGGAGCACGCGGTTCTTTTGACGGCGGCGGTTCGTCTGCCGCTGCTTCTTCCTTGGGCTTCTGGCCATCCGCCCCGGTTGCATCGTCTGCCCCAGTTGCATCGAGTAGCTGCCTGAGCAGCCGTCTGGCCGACCGGTTCCGCTTCGGGTCGGCCTGCTCACCAGCCGGGGGCTGCGACTGATCCTTCTTCTCCTGCTCCTGCTTTCGCGCGGCCCGCCGCCGGGCGACCTCGTCAAGCAGGCCACCGACGGCACCAATCACTGCATCCGTTGTTGGATCATCCGCCATTTCGGGAGGGAGTACGCCCTTGAGTTGATTCAGCTTTGCGGCCGTTCCGGTGGGGCTGTCCGGATCCGTCGCACCCACCGCTGGCGAGGCCGCGGAAGCCGGCTGATCACCGGTAGCTGGGGCCTGCCGCTTGAACTTCGCTCCGGGCCCAACCGGTTCGGGTGTTGTGGCAGCCGTTCCCGCGGCACGCTTCTTCCGCAGGTTTTCCAGTACGTCACCCGCGACAGCCGTCACCGTAGCCTTAAGCGACTCATCGAGTTTCAGCCTCGGCTCGTCGAGGCTGCCTTCAACCTGCAGTCGTAGAGTCTTCCCCGCAACCGCAGCGAGCAACGGCCGATCCTGCGGTAGATCAGCGGGAATTGGCAGTGACAGTGTCAGATCGACCGAACGATCGTCGAGGCCGACCGAGCCGGTCGACTCGATATCGAGCCGCTGCCCCGGTTCGGCCAACGGCAGGCCAAAGGCGAGGCCCTCATGCCAGACCCGACGATCGGCCTGGCGGAACTGGACCCGGGATGCCTCGGCGACACGGATGGTCGGAGGGGCCGGAAGCCGCCCCGGAAGCGACCGCACCAGCCCCTTCACCAATGGTCCCGGGCCGACGTTGACCTCGTGCAGGGTGAGCACTCCGGATACCGTGGCCTCTTCTCCTCGCCCGGCAGGCCAGCGGGCCTCATCGATGACGAGAGAGAATTCCCCACTGGTCCGCGTGGCGTCGGCCAGAATTGGGGCGGCATAGGCGAGCACACCGGCGGCTACCGATGGCTCGAGCCGTGCGTGATCGAGCAGTTTGACCGGGGCCAGGGACCACTCGCGGTCACCCGCGGCCGTCCGTCGCAGGGTCGCCTCGAGATCGATCGGTTCGCTCTCCCAACGCTCCTGGGTCCATGGGCCGCGGACCCGAATCAGGCCGCCGCTCACAGCAACCCGCACCCGCTCGTCACCCGCCGCAGTCTCCGTGGTGGCCGACGCTGGGGGCTGAGCCGGAGTTGCCGCCGACGCTGGCCGTTGCGGTGGCCGGCCGATCAACCGCTGGAGATTTGAAACATGCTGTTCGTCAAAGACGAGGTCCAACTCCAGCCCGGTAATGTCGATGCGGCCAAGCCGGCCCCGTTCCTTGAGAATAGCCAGCAGCCCGCGATCTCCCGCAATCTGGTTTATCGAAATTGGCGGCGGCCCGCCCTCCGGAGGCACCAGGGACAGCCCCCGAATGGAAAGCGGTGAGAACCAGCCGATCGCCGCGGCCTCAACCTTCACGTCTCCATTCAACTCAGGAAGCGACCGGAGCAGAAACTGTCGGACCCCCGCCGGAGAGACAAGCCAGCTTGGCAGGGTGATCACAGCCACGGCGGCAACGGCGGTCAGGACAACGCCAACCGCAACCAGCCGACCTGCCGGCCGGGGACGCCGTCCCGCAGTCTCCCCTGCGTCGGCCTCAGCGGCTCCCGGTTCGGCTGAGGGGGCCGGATCCGTTTCGTTTGTCCGATTACCGGGGGTTTGTGCTGCCATCGTCTCACCTCCTTCAAGTGCCGACCGCCCTGAGAGAGGGCCGGCAGACGCATCACCGGGTCAGCCGCCCCAGGTCGGTGCGGGGCGGGTGAAGAACAATTGTAAGCGGTCGCTCGGGAACGGTCCCCCGGCGAGTGGCCAGCGTTCGGTGGGAACGCCCTCCCTAGCCGTTGCCCGCGAATGCGGGGGCCGCAAGTCCACTGGGGCAACGCCCGAAAACGCCGAGGGTTTCGCAGGTTGCCAGTCGCGGCATCCTGTGCCGGTAGACTTTATCGACAGTCTGCTAGCGGCCAATGCCATCGTCGCTACACTAACGCAGGCTGCGGGCGTAGCTCAGTTGGTAGAGCGCTAGCTTCCCAAGCTGGATGTCGAGGGTTCGAGTCCCTTCGCCCGCTTTTGTTCTTTTGCGACTCCTCGTCGTTGGC
>Ga0209986_10000167_pt1 | contig 59430 bp, 53 predicted proteins | sample BlataG_FD_183168 | JGI IMG/M metagenome (GOLD analysis project Ga0209986, IMG submission 183168) | Deep subsurface microbial communities from Black Sea to uncover new lineages of life (NeLLi) - Black_00105 metaG (SPAdes) (version 2) | ecosystem: Environmental > Aquatic > Marine > Oceanic >... | reverse complement strand
AGATCTTCGAGGAGATCAAGTCCCGCACCAAGGAGACCGACCTGTCGGTTCCGCTTCGCCGTGGCGACTGGTGGTACTACGGCCGTAGCTTCGAGGGCAAGCAGTACGGCGTGCACTGCCGCTGCCCGGTCGCCGGTCCCGACGATTGGGACCCGCCGGTATTAGACGAGCACACCGACGTTGCCGGTGAACAGGTGCTCCTGGACGAGAACTCCGAAGCCGACGGGCATGACTACTTCGCGCTCGGCGCGGCCACGGTGAGCCCGGATGCCGGGGTGCTGGCCTACTCCGTCGATATCGTCGGCGATGAGCGGTACACCCTGCGGTTCAAAGACTTACGCACCGGCGAGTTACTTCCGGATCGGATCACCGGTATTTCGGCCGGGGTGACCTGGTCCGCCGACAGCACGTGCGTGTATTACACGACGGTCGACGAGGCGTGGCGGCCCGACACCGTCTGGCGGCACCGCCTGGGCGCCGGGGGACACGACGAGCAGGTGTTCACCGAACCCGACGAGCGGTTCTGGGTGGCGGTGGGACGGACCCGTTCAGACGCCTACATCGTCATCGCCGCTGGATCGGCGATCACCTCGGAGGTCCGGGTCGCGGACGCCACCGATCCGGACTCCGAGTTCGTCACGGTGCTGCCGCGTCGCGACGGGGTCGAGTACTCCGTCGAGCATGCGGTGGTCGACGGCCGGGACCGGTTTCTGATCCTGCACAACGACGGTGCGCCGAACTTCACCCTGGTCGAGACCCCGGTGGATGACCCGACGGCGCAGCGGACCCTGATCGCGCCCCGCGACGATGTTCGCCTCGAGGGTGTCGACGCGTTCGCCGACCACCTCATCGTGCACTACCGCAGGGAGGCGTTGCCCAGGCTCCAACTGTGGCCGATCGTCCCGGGTCAGGGATATGGCGAACCGGCTGAGATCACCTTCGACTCCGAACTGATGGCCTCCGGACTCGCCGGCAACCCGAACTGGAAGGCGCCGCGGCTGCGGATCGGAGCCACCTCGTTTCTGACTCCGATGCGAATCTTCGACATCGATCTGGCCACCGGGCAACGCACCCTGCTTCGCGAGCAACCGGTGCTCGGCGGCTACCGCCGGCAGGACTACATCGAGCGCCGCGACTGGGCGCTTGCCGACGACGGCACCCGTATCCCGATCTCACTGATCTACCGCGACGGTATCGAATTCCCCGCGCCGACCGTGCTGTATGGATACGGCGCCTATGAGTCCAGCGAGGACCCCCGGTTCTCCATCGCCCGGCTGTCGCTACTCGACCGCGGGACGGTGTTCGCGATCGCGCACACCCGCGGGGGCGGCGAGATGGGCCGGCTCTGGTACGAGCGCGGCAAGCTGCTGGAGAAGAAGAACACCTTCACCGATTTCATCGCCGCCGGTCGCCATCTCGTGGCGGCCGGGCTGACCCGGCCCCGCAATCTCGTCGGACTCGGCGGCAGCGCCGGCGGACTGTTGATGGGCGCGGTGGCGAACATGGCCCCGGACCTTTTCGCCGGAATCCTCGCCCAGGTCCCGTTCGTCGACCCGCTCACGACGATCCTGGACCCGTCGCTGCCGCTGACGGTGACGGAATGGGATGAATGGGGCAACCCCCTCGAGGACGAGGGCGTGTACTTCTACATGAAGTCCTACTCCCCGTACGAGAACATCGAGGCCAAGGAGTATCCGGCGATCCTGGCGATGACATCGCTCAACGACACCCGGGTGTTCTACGTCGAACCCGCGAAATGGGTTGCCGCGCTGCGTCACACCAAGACCGACCCGCTGCCGGTGCTGTTGCGCACCCAGATGGCGGCGGGCCACGGCGGCATCAGCGGACGGTATGAGCGCTGGCGTGAGGCGGCCTTCCAATTCGCCTGGCTGCTGGCCACCGCCGACCCGGACCGGTTCGGACCCGACGCCGGACGATAGCCAAAGCACCAACTGCCCGACATCTGTTCGACACCGATCGGACACCCGCAGCGGGCAGAATTGCGGCGTGCCAGGGGAACTGATCGTCTCCGTCTCCGGAATCAGCGACCGGACACTGACCGGTCTGCACGCATTCAGCCGGCTGCTCGATGACCGGGGCGTCCCGCTGTCGCTGTTCGTGGCACCGCGTCGCAAAGAGGGCTATCGGCTCGAATCGGATCCGGTGACGGCCGAATGGCTGGGCCGGCGGCGCTTGCTGGGCGACGCGGTCGTCCTGCACGGCTTCGACGAGGCCGCCACGCGCAGGCGCCGAGGAGAATTCGCGGTGCTGCCCGCCCACGAGGCCAATCTGCGGTTGATCGCGGCGGATCGCGCCCTGGAACGGATCGGGCTTCGGACCCGGCTCTTTGCCGCCCCCGGATGGACGGCCTCGGCCGGCACCGTCGCGGCATTGCCGCGCAACGGCTTCCGGCTTCTGATCGGGCGGCACGAGTGGACCGATCTAGTTCGCGGCGGATCCGGCGGGGGCCGGATGATCGGCATCGGGGCCGGCTTTCCCAAGGAACCGTGGTGGTGCCGCAGCGCGGTAATGCTCGCCGAACGCGCTGCGCGCCGGGGCGGTCCCGTCCGGTTGGCGATCGCGGCCGGCCAGCTCGGCAGGGATGTTGCCCGCCACGCCATCCTGGAGGCCGTCGACATCGCACTCGAGCACGGCGCCACCCCGGCGGTGTACCGGTGGGAGTCGGGTCCCGCTCTGTTCCGGGCGGCCTGAGCCTGGATTCACCACCGGTGTCCTGCGTTTCGAGGCGCTGCCGCAGGGAGTCGTCACTGGTGCGTTGCCGGGCAGGTATCCGCTCTGCCCGCCTGTGCGCCGCCACAAACAGGGAACACGGCCACTGCCGAACCCGTGGTGCGGCGCCTACCGCTGGCAGGTTCTGCCGACCGCAGACGAGAAACCGGTGCCAACCGCGGCGTTGGGACCCTGCCATCGAGGGAGGACGCGGCGGCGACCGACCAGGGCGAACGAATCTTTGCCGTGATGGAAATTTTTTCATCACTTTTGAGGCCCTTTGTGCGTTGACGTGAGCTATCGTAACTTTGCCAAAACCTAACTTTGTGGGAGGAAAAATGCGCGCATCAATGGCCATCGGCCGAGTCGGCGGTCTAGCCTTGCTGCTCGGGGTCGGCGCCGCTATCTTCGCGGGTCCGGCCTGCGCCGAATCCGACCCCGACAACGGGAATCTCAAAGGTTCGCCAGCCTCGCATTCCCGGGAGGCGGCGAAAGCCGGGCCCGCGGGCCCGCGCCCGGCCGGATTCAGCGGCTCGCCTCAGTCCGCTGCGGCCTCGCTACCGGCGAAGCCCATCCGTCAGGCTGGCACCTCCGCGACTGCCCGCCGCGGCGCGGCACCCCGGAACTCCAGCGCTGATCTCCCCGCCGGGATCGCCGTTTCGGCCGGGGCGATCGCGATCGACACGGCAGCGACGAAGCCACGCCGGCCTGCCATACCCGCAGCGGCGCAGGATCCCGGGCCGGAGCTGGCAGCCGGCCAGCCGGTGCTGAACACCGGCGCAATCGATCACTGGGCCGCGAACTCGACCGCAGCCCCGGTGGCATCGGCCGCGGCTGAGCTCTCGCCAACCACCGCGGCACCCACGTCCGAGGCGGAGGTAGGGGCCGAGAGCGACCTCGCCGCCACCGGTCCCTACCCGATGACGCCTGTCGACACACCGCTGGCGTGGGCCGCGGTGGCCGAGGTTCGCCGTGCACTGGGAAGTCCGGATGCCGTCGAAAGTCCTTCTTCAGCGGCCGATCCGGCAGTCAGCGCCCTGGAAACGACCGGCAGATCGATCGGCACCTTCGGCGATAAGGGAATCACCGCCGCCCCGAAAGTAGTGCTGGCCGACGGCGGGAACTTTATCGCCCTGTTGAATGCCGCGACGGTCCGCGACGACGTCACCCTGGTATTCACCGGCCTCGGCGGTTCCAATGGCGGCAAGGTGACGACCAACGTCTTGCCCAACCCTTCTCCCACCCCTGGCTACAACCCGCAGAGCGCTGCTCTGCTGCCTTACGCGACCTGGCTCGACGGGGGCACTCGCGGAACAGAGCAGTTCCGGGTCGGGATCAGGGAGTACACCGACTTCGATCGGTTCTTCACCAACGTTCCCGTGATCGGCGACATCGTATTCAAGCCGGTCCTCCACTTTCTGCAGGACACGCCATTGATCAGCGATCTACTCGCTCCGATCATCGGCTCGTCGGTCGTCGTCCCGATCGACGTCGACATAGCCGCACTGGCCGCCGACAGGACGCTGGCCTTCACCTACAAGGTGAAATCCTTCGACGGAACCGAGATCAGCACGAACTTCTTCCCATCGGACAGGATCGCCACGACCGGAACGGCCCCGTCGGTGATCATCGGCTCCGGCTTCGGCTTTTCCGGCCAGACCGCCCCCTACGCGCTCTACGCCCTCAAAGACGAGGTCCCGGGGGTTTACACGCTGCGCAGCGAAGGCTACAACGTCATCACCTACGATCCGCGCGGCCGATTCGACTCGGCGGGCCAGGTTCATATGGCGAACCCAGAATACGAAGGCAAGGATGTCTCCGCGCTTGTCTCGTGGGTTGCGGCGACGACCCCGGCGGCATTGAACGCTCCCGGTGACCCCAAGATCGGGTTGGTGGGGGGTTCCTACGGTGCGGCCCTGCAGTTCGCCAGCGCCGCCGACGAACGCATCGACGCGATGGTTCCCGTCAACGGCTGGGACACCCTGCTCGAGTCGTTCTACCCCAACGAAACATTCCGGACGGCTTATGGTGCCCTGACCATCCTCTCCCTCCTCAGGACCGGCTCGCGGGTATATCCCCCGCTCTACTGGGCGTTCGGCAGCGGCATGCTGGCGAACTGGATCGGTCCGTTGAGCACGAGTCTGCTGAACCAGAGCAATCCGCCCTTGGATCAACTGAAGGCACCGACACTCATGATCCGCGGTATCGTCGACGTACTATTTCCTTTGCAACAGGGCACCGCGAGCGCCCAGACCATCCTGGCCAACGGCAACGATGTGCCGCTGAAGATGCAGTGGATATGCACCGGGCACGGCGTCTGCAACGATCCATACGGAAACGACCAGACACAGGCGATGGCCCTGGGCACGCTCTCCTGGCTCGCACAGTACGTCGCGGGGGCGGGGCCGTTCGCAGACTCACTCCCCAACTTCCTGTGGTTCGACCAGAACGGCACCCGCTACACCTCGTCGCTGATGCCGTTCCAGGAGGGATTCAACGATCTTCCCGACGTCAAGGCCTCAGCGGAGGGCGGCCTCCTGCCCCTCGTTCCGATACTCGGTGGTTCCGGCGAGTTGACGTTGACAGGCATCGTCAGCGGCACCAGCGCATCGAACGCGGTGACGATCGACGTAGCCCCTGAGCAACTCGCGGCCGGAACTCAGGTGGTCGGCACTCCCTCGATCAGTTTCAGCTACCGCGGCCTCGGAGTAGGGGGCGGAGCCGTCTACGCCCAGGTCGTCAACAAGACCACGGGCCTCGTGCTCGGGAACGTCGTCTCACCGGTTCCCGTCCGCCTCGACGGTTTCAAGCACACAGTGAGCGTCGATATCGGCGAGATCGCCTACACCGTCGGCGAAGGCGACTCCCTGCAGGTCCAGATCACGGGCTCGGCCACACCGTTCTTCAACCTTGGACTGGGACTCATCGACATCTCCGACCTCACCGTTACGCTTCCCAACCGAACGGCACCGTAACCCGGTCGGCTGAACAAGCCGACACCGAGATCGGACGATCAACCACGCCCACCAACAGCCTCAAGGCCCCAACATTCAACGCTGCGCCGCCACCGAATCGGTGCATCGAGGCTGAGTGCCGGCCGAACGCTAGCGGCCGGTACCGCCGGCCGTGGTCGCGATACCGCCGTCGACCGGGATGATCGCCCCGTTGACATAGGAACCCGCCCGGCCGGCCAGGAAGACGGCGATACCGGCCATATCGTCGTCGCGGCCGATTCGTCGCATCGGGGCCGCCGCGGCGATCGCCTCGCCGAACGACTCCAGGGTGGCGGCCATCATCTTCGAGGGGAACGGCCCGGGGGCGATCGCGTTGACCGTGATGTGCTGTGGGCCGAGCTCTTTGGCCAGCACCCGGGTCAACTGGTGCACGGCGGCCTTGCTGGCGGAGTACGAGTAGGTGGGCATCGGGCTGACCTGGATTCCGTCGATGCTGCCGACGTTGATGACGCGGGCCGGGTCGTCCTGGGTGCCCGCCCGGCGCAGCGCCGGCAGCAGGGCCTGGACCATCCAGAACGGTGACTTGAGGTTCAGGTCCAGCACCCGGTCCCAGGCCGCAGCCGGAAATGTCTCCAGCGGCTCACCCCAGGTGGCCCCGGCGTTGTTGACCAGGATGTCCAGGGAATCGGAGTCGGTGAGCACCTCGGCGGCGAGTCGTTCGCACTCCGGTTGGCGGGACAGGTCGGCGGGCACCGCGCGCACCGGGCCGAACTCCGACAGCGCGGCCACCGCCTGTTCACAGGCGTCGGCCTTGCGGGAGCTGAGCACCACGCCGGCACCCGCCTGCAGCAGGCCGCGGGCGATCATCATGCCGATGCCGCGGGTTCCGCCGGTGACCAGGGCGGTCTTGCCGTCGAGCCCGAAAAGCCTATCCAGATCCGCTGTGCTCACCTCAGAACCGTACCGAGTTCTCCTCGGTCAGCACCCGGAAGTCGGTGTCGCACATCTCGGCCAGTCGACCGTAGAAGATGCCGCGGGCCTCCGGGGCGATGATGCCCTGGTGGATCGGGACGGCGTGCCGCGGCGCCACCGCACGCAGATAGTCGACGGCCTCGGAGATCTTCATCCACGGGGCGGCCGCCGGGGTGGCCAGCACCTGCACCGGTTCCTCCGGGACGAACAGTGCATCGCCGGGGTGCATCAGCTTCGCGGCATGCTCGCCGTCGCCGACGAGGTAGGAGATGTTGTCGATCACCGGGATCTCGGGGTGGATGACGGCATGCCGTCCGCCGACGCCGCGGATGGTGAGGCCGTCGACGTCCACCTGGTCTCCGACGTTCACGGCGGTCCACCCGCCCCCGAGCATGGCCGCGGTCTGCGGGTCGGCATACAGCGCCGCCCGGGGGTTGGCCTCGACCAAACTGGGTAACCGTTGCGGATCTGCGTGATCGGGGTGCTGATGGGTGATGAGGATGGCTGACAGTCCGGTGATGCCCTCGAACCCGTGGGAGAAGGTGCCGGGGTCGAACAGCACCCGCGCGACACCGAAGTCGGCCAGCAGGCATGAATGACCGAAATGCGTCAAGTCCATGCTTACGATTGTGCGCCAACAGGAGGCGGCGGGATGCGGATAGCCCTGACAGTGGTGCTGGCAGCCGGATGTCTTGCCTTTGCGTCCCCGGTCGCCGCCGACCCCGCCAGCACCTGCCCGCCCGCCTGCAACCGCATTCCGGATACCGCCTGGGTCTCTCCGTCGGCGATACCGCTGGACTCCACCTACGACTGGCCGCAACTCGCCGGCTTGGCGGTCACCGCCCGGGCGCCACGTTTCCGGTTCGAGGAACTCTGTGCTTCCCCGGCGAGGCCCGAGGATCCGCGCAACTACGCGATCGCCGAACGGTCGGTGGTGTCCAATCCGGCCGGCCGGTGGCAATTGCAGGCCCAGGTCCTGCATTGGCGCGGTGAGACCTGGCGGGGCGGACAACTCGCCCTGGACGCCTTCGCCGCGGCGGTGTCGACAGTGCGGGCCTGCCAGCTGACCAAGGCGGATTCGTCGCCGTCGCTGATCGTCGACCAGCCCGACCGAATGGCCGCGGTGATCAGCGGACCGGTGATCCTGCATCAGTACCTGGTGGCCGATCCGGTCAACAGCACCCTCACCGAACTGGCGCTGTGGTCGGACGCACCGCCGCAGGACCCGTGGCCGATGATCACCGACACGACCGTCCTGGATGCGCTCGCCGCGCCGCTGTGCACCGCCTACGTCGGTTCCTGTCCGTGATCCGCCGGTAGGATCAGCGGGCACCGTCCGCCGACGTCAGAGGAGCCTTAGTGGCGCGGGTAGTTGTCACAGTGATGCCCAAAGCCGAGATTCTCGACCCACAGGGCCAGGCCATCGTCGGCGCGCTGGGGAGACTCGGCCACGCCGGCGTCACCGATGTCCGGCAGGGTAAGCGGTTCGAACTCGAGGTGGACGACACCGTCACCGACGACGAACTGGCCCAGATCGCCGAGTCCCTGCTGGCGAACACCGTGATCGAGGACTGGTCGGTCACCCGGGAGCGGGGGTGAGCGCACGGGTCGGGGTCATCACCTTCCCCGGAACCCTCGACGATGTCGACGCCGCCCGCGCCGTGCGGCTGTCCGGTGCCGAGCCGGTCAGCCTCTGGCATGGGGACGCCGACCTCAGGGGCGTGGATGCGGTGGTGGTCCCGGGTGGCTTCTCCTACGGCGACTATCTACGGTGCGGGGCGATCGCGAAGTTCGCCCCGGTGATGGGTGAGGTCGTCGCCGCGGCCGGGCGCGGTATGCCGGTGCTGGGTATCTGCAACGGTTTCCAGATCCTCTGTGAAGCAGGGCTGCTGCCGGGCGCGCTGACCCGCAACGCCGGACTGCACTTCCTCTGCCGGGACGTGTGGCTGACGGTGGACTCCGTCACGACGGCGTGGACGTCACGCTTCGAGTCCGGGGCCGAGTTGCTGGTGCCGCTGAAGTCCGGCGAAGGCCGGTATGTGGCAAGCGAATCGGTGCTCGACGAACTCGAAGGCCAGGGCCGGGTGGTATTCCGGTACGCGGAAAACCCCAACGGCTCCATGCGTGATATTGCCGGCGTCAGCTCGGCCAACGGCCGGATCGTGGGACTGATGCCGCATCCCGAGCATGCCACCGAGGCACTGACCGGACCGTCGGATGACGGTCTCGGCCTCTTCTACTCGGTGCTCGACGCGGTCCTGGCCGCCTGATATGACCGGGGCCACGGCGCGGGGGCTGTGCGAATTCGTCGATGCCTCGCCGTCGCCGTTCCACGTCTGCGACACCGTTGCACAGCGGCTGCGAGCGGCCGGCTACACCGAACTCGCCGAGACCGACCGCTGGCCAGGGGTTGCCGGCGGCCGGTTCTTCACGGTGCGGGCCGGATCGGTCATCGCCTGGGACGGCGGGGAAGGCGGGCCGGGTCCGGCCCGTCCGTTCCGGATCGTCGGCGGTCACACCGACAGCCCCAACCTGAGAGTCAAACAACATCCCGACCGGGTCGTCGCGGGCTGGCAGGTGGTGGCCCTGCAGCCCTACGGCGGGGCCTGGCTGCACTCCTGGCTGGACCGTGACCTGGGTCTGAGCGGACGGCTTTCGGTGCGCGACCCGGATGCCGCCGGTGGGGTCGCGAACCTGCTGGTCCGAATCGACGAGCCGCTGCTTCGGGTCCCGCAACTGGCCATCCACCTCGCCGAGGACCGCGCCTCGGTGAAAGTCGACCCGCAGCGCCATCTCAACGCGGTCTGGGGTGCCGGCGAGCGACCCCGTTCGCTGCTCGCTGATGTGGCCGAGCGGGCCGGGGTGGCCCCCGGCGACCTGTTGTCGGCGGATCTGATGACCCACGTCGTGGAACCGTCGCGGCTCATCGGCATCGACGAGGACCTGGTCAGTGCGCCGCGACTGGACAACCAGGGCACCTGCTACACCGGAATGGAAGCGCTGCTGGCCGCCGAACCGGGCGACTACCTGCCGATGCTGGCGCTGTTCGACCACGAGGAGGTCGGTTCGACCTCCGACCACGGTGCCCAGTCGGATTTCCTGCTGACCACCCTCGAGCGGATCGTGCTCGCGGGCGGTGGTGACCGGCAGGACTTCCTGCGCCTGCTGACCGGGTCGATGCTGGCTTCCGGCGATATGGCCCACGCCACCCACCCGAACTACCCGGACCGCCACGAACCGGGCCATCTCATCGCGGTCAACGGTGGTCCGGTGCTCAAGGTTCAGCCCAACCTGCGCTATGCCACCGACGGCCGCACCGCGGCGGCCTTCGAACTGGCCTGCCGGCAGGCGGGGGTGCCCTTGCAGCGTTATGAGCACCGCGCCGACCTGCCGTGCGGGTCGACGATCGGGCCGATGACCGCCGCGCGCACCGGGATCCCGACCGTCGACGTCGGTGCGCCGCAGCTGGCGATGCATTCGGCGCGCGAACTCATGGGGGCGGCCGACGTCCCCGCCTACGCCGCCGCACTGCGGGCGTTCCTGTCGCCGGCCGGATGAAACGAGGAGTTCGATGAGCCTGTCGCTGGAGATGATCACCGTCGATTGCGCCGACCCTCGGCGGCTCGCGGAGTGGTGGGCCGAGGCAGTCTCCGGTTCCGTGGTGAACCTGCCCGGCGGCGACTTCGTGCTGGTCGCCCGGGAGGGCTGGCCGGCGCTCGGGTTCCAGCGGGTCGAGGAACCGACGCCCGGCAAGAACCGGGTGCATCTGGACCTGATGGCCACCGATCTCGAGGCCGACGTCCAGCGTCTGACCGGACTCGGCGCCACCGAGACGGGCCGGCACTCCTTTGACGGCGGCTTCCGCTGGGTGGTCATGGCAGATCCCGAGGGCAACGCGTTCTGCGTCGCCGCGCCCCGCGACTGACGCTCATTAGACTCACCCCGTGACCTCCGTCGACACCGTCGCCCACGCGGCAGCCACGCCCGATCAGCCGCAGCCGTACCGGGAACTCGGCCTCAAGGACGACGAGTACCAGCGCATCCGGGAGATCCTGGGACGCCGGCCCACCGACGCCGAGTTGGCCATGTACTCGGTGATGTGGAGCGAGCACTGCTCATACAAATCCTCCAAGGTGCATCTGCGGTACTTCGGGGAGACCACCACCGAACAGATGCGGCGCTGCATGCTGGCCGGTATCGGGGAGAACGCCGGGGTCGTCGACATCGGCGACGGCTGGGCGGTCACCTTCAAGGTCGAGTCGCACAACCACCCGTCCTATGTGGAGCCCTACCAGGGTGCGGCCACCGGGGTGGGCGGCATCGTCCGCGACATCATGGCGATGGGGGCCCGGCCGGTGGCGGTAATGGACCAGTTGCGCTTCGGCGCGGCCGATGCGCCCGACACCCGACGGGTGCTCGACGGGGTGGTCCGCGGGATCGGCGGATACGGCAACTCGCTGGGTCTGCCGAATATCGGCGGCGAGACGGTGTTCGACCCCTCCTACGCCGGCAATCCGTTGGTCAACGCGATGTGCGTCGGTGTGCTGCGCAAGGAGGACCTGCATCTGGCGTTCGCCTCGGGTGCGGGGAACAAGATCATCCTGTTCGGGGCCCGCACCGGCCTCGACGGCATCGGCGGGGTGTCGGTACTGGCCAGTGACACCTTCGGCGGCGACGAGTCCGGTGCAGCCGGCCGCAAGAAGCTACCCAGCGTGCAGGTGGGCGATCCGTTCACCGAGAAAGTGCTCATCGAGTGCTGCCTGGATCTGTACTCGGCCGGTTTGGTGATCGGCATCCAGGATCTCGGCGGTGCGGGATTGTCCTGTGCCACATCGGAGTTGGCCTCGGCCGGCGACGGTGGGATGGCGATCGAACTGGAGAAGGTACCGCTGCGCGCGGCGAACATGACTCCGGCCGAGGTGCTTTCCAGTGAGTCCCAGGAACGCATGTGCGCGGTGGTCTCTCCGGAGAACGTCGAGAACTTCATGGCGGTATGCCGCAAGTGGGACGTACTCGCCACCGTCATCGGTGAGGTCGCCGAGGGGGACCGGCTGACGATCACCTGGCACGGGGAGACCGTCGTCGACGTTCCACCCCGGACCGTCGCCCACGAGGGTCCGGTCTATCAGCGACCGCTGGCGCGGCCGGACACCCAGGACGCGCTGAACTCCGACACCAGCGCGACCTTGCCGCGACCGGCGACCGGAGACGAGCTTCGTGCGACGGTGCTTGCGCTGCTGGGCAGCCCGCACCTGTGTAGCCGGGCGTTCATCACCGAGCAGTACGACCGGTACGTCCGGGGTAACACCGTGCTGGCCGAGCATGCCGACGGCGGGGTGCTGCGTATCGACGAGCAGACCCAGCGCGGTATCGCAGTGTCCACCGACGCCTCCGGCCGCTACACCCAGCTCGATCCCTACGCCGGGGCCCAGTTGGCGCTGGCCGAGGCCTACCGCAACGTCGCGGTCACCGGTGCCACCCCGGTGGCGGTCACCAACTGCCTGAACTTCGGGTCCCCGGAGGATCCCGGTGTGATGTGGCAATTCGCCCAGGCGGTGCGTGGACTGGCCGACGGCTGTGCGGCACTGGGCATTCCGGTCACCGGGGGCAATGTCAGTTTCTACAACCAGACCGGCGCCACGCCCATTCTGCCCACCCCGGTGGTCGGGGTGCTCGGGGTGATCGACGATGTGCGCCGGCGGCTGCCCACCGGGCTGGGCAACGAGCCGGGGGAGACGCTCTATGTCCTCGGTGACACCCGCGACGAGTTCGACGGTTCGATCTGGGCCCAGGTCACCGGCGACCACCTCGGTGGCCTGCCGCCCGCCGTCGACCTGGCCCGGGAGAAGCTGCTTGCCGAGGTGCTCACCTCCGCCTCCCGGGACGGCCTGGTCTCGGCCGCCCACGACCTCAGCGAGGGCGGCCTGATTCAAGCCGTCATCGAATCGGCGCTGGCGGGGGAGACCGGTTGCCGGCTGGTTCTTCCGGAGGACGTCGACCCGTTCGTCTTCCTGTTCTCGGAGTCGGCCGGTCGGGTCCTGGCGGCCGTCCCGCGGACCGAGGAAAGCCGCTTCGTGGCGATGTGCGCAGCGCGCGGGCTTCCCGCGACACGAATCGGCGTCTCCGACGACGGGTCGGATTCGGTTGAGGTACAAGGATTTTTCACCATCACGCTGGAGGAACTGCGCAGCACCTCAGAAGGGGTGCTGCCCAGGCTCTTCGGATGACGCGCTCCTCGGCCGTCGCCTGGGCGTGGCACCTGGTGCGTCTTGACGTCACCGGGGTCGCCGCCGCGGCATTGTTCTTCTGCCTGTCGTTGACCCCGTCGCTGCTGCCGCGGGACTGGCTCACCGGCGGGATCATCGGCGGTATCAACGCGGCGATCGGTTACGGGATCGGGGTTCTGCTCGGGGCCGTGGTGCGCACACTCGTCCTGCGCCGCCGCACCTGGTGGCCGCTTCGACCGCGGGCCCGGCGCCTGATCGCAGCGGTCGTGGTCGCGCTGTCCATCGGTGTCAGCGTGCTGATGCTGGTGCCTGCGGCGGCCTGGCAGCGCGAGGTGGCGGCGTTGATGGGGATCGAGGGCCCGGCTACATCGGAGTACCTGCGCACGCTCCTCGTCGCGCTGATGACGGGCGTATTGCTGATCGCCGTCGCGCGGATGGTCAAGGAGGCGATCGGATTCCTCGCCCGGATGATGATCCGGCGCTGGGATATCAACGACGAGGTCGCCATGTTCATCGGCACCGCGATCGTGGTCATCCTGATCATCACCCTGGTCAACGGTGTGCTGGTGCGTGGCTTCATCGCGGGTGCGAGTGCGGTCTTCCAGCCGCAGAACTCCACCACCCGGCTAGGCGTGGAACAACCCGGTCAGCCCGAAAGATCTGGTAGCCCAACATCTTTCGCGCCGTGGGACACCCTGGGTTTCCAGGGGCGCAACTTCGTCGGAACCGGGCCGACGGCCGCCGAACTGACCGATCTCAACGGGCGTCCGGCCAGGGAGCCGATCCGGATCTATGCCGGCCTGCAGTCCGCCGAGACCACCGAGAGCCGGGTCGCGGTGCTGCTCTCGGAGTTGCAGCGCACCCGGGCCTTCGAGCGCAGGCTGCTGGTCATCATCCCGACCACCGGAACGGGCTGGGTGGATCCGGTGGCGGCCAGGGCGATCGAGTCGATGTACAACGGGGACACCGCGCTGGTGGCCATGCAGTACTCGTATCTGCCCAGCTGGATCTCGTTTCTCGCCGATCAGCAGAAATCGGTCGAGGCGGGCCGGGCCATGGTGGACGGAATCCATCAGCGGTGGCTGCGGTGGCCGGCGGACACCCGGCCGGACCTCGCCCTGTTCGGCGAGAGCCTGGGTGCGATGGCCGGCCAGGGCGCGTTCGGTTACCTGCCGGATGTTGCGGAGATGAATTTCTCCTCGGTCCTGTGGGTCGGGCCGCCCAACTCCAGCCGGCTGTGGCGGGCGGTGACCGACCGCCGCGATCCGGGCACCCCCGAGGTTCAGCCGCGCTACGACAACGGCCGCACCGTCCGCTTCGCACAGGCCTCCGGTGCCGCCGAGATCGCCGCGGTCGTCGCCAGCCCGCCGTGGGGCCGCACCCGGGTGCTGTTCCTGCAGCACCCTTCCGACCCGGTGGTGTGGTGGTCCCCGGATCTGCTGTTCGACAAGCCGGATTGGCTGCGCGAACCGCCGGGGTTCGACCGCAGCCCGTCGATGCGCTGGTATCCGATCATCACGTTCTGGCAGGTGAGCGCCGATATGGCGGGAAATGTCACCAACTCCACCGGTACGCCCACCGGACACGGCCACAACTACGGCGACAACCAGCTCGACGGCTGGGTCGCCGTCGCCGCCCCCGAGGGGTGGACGGACGTCGACACCGACCGGATCCGGCGATCGCTGGAGAAGCTGATCTCAGCCGGCGGCCCGGAGTTCGCATGAGCCACCCGCGGTCCCGGCGGGGGCAGGCGCTGGGTCTGGCGGCCGCGCTCGTCGGGTGGAGCTTCACCGCGGGTCTGCAGCACCCGTGGCGGCGGCACCCGCTGGCGCAGGCAGCCCTGGGGACCACGCTGGCGGTGGCGGCCCGGGCCCCGCTGGGTCTGCGCCCGCCGCACGCCGGTTCCGGTCTTCGGCTGGGTGCCGCGGCAGCGGGACTCGTCGGTGCGGGGGTGATCGTCGGCAGTGCGCTGCCGCGAGTGCGCGCCGGGATGGCCGCGCGCGAACTACCGCAGCGGCCTTGGCACTGGCTCGCGGTGGAGATCCCGCTGGGCACCGTGTGGTCGGAGGAGACCGCCTTCCGTGGCGCGCTGGCGACGCTGGCTGCAGGCGGCTTCGGGCCGAGTGCCGGGCGGCTGGTTCAGGCGGTCACATTCGGTCTCAGCCACGTCCCGGATGCGCGGGAGACCGGTTCGCCCGTGCTGGGCACGGTGGCCGTCACCGGGCTGGCCGGATGGGTGTTCGGTCTGCTGGCCGATAGGTCCGGCAGCGTTCTGGCCCCGATGTTGGCTCACCTGGCGATCAATGAGGCCGGGGCGGTGGCCGCTCTGGCGGTCCAGCGGTCGATCCGGGGCGGGCCGTGAGCCGGCGGGTCGATCCGCAGGCCGCCGGCGACGCCGTGCTGGCCGTCCAGGCGTGGCTGCGCGGCCAAACGAGTGCCCAGCCGGACCGGGCCGAGATCGCCGCGGCCGTCCGGCTCACCGCTCGGATGCTGGCCGCGCTGGCACCCGGTGCCAGCGTCGAGGTGCGGGTACCGCCGTTCGTTGCGGTGCAGTGCATTCCGGGTCCACGCCATACCCGCGGGACACCGCCGAACGTGGTCGAGACGGACCCGCGGACCTGGCTGTTGCTGGCGACCGGCCTCCGGACCTTCGCCGATGCCGCGGCCGATGGGACGCTGCGGCTGTCCGGGTCCAGGGCAGCGGAGATCGCATCCTGGTTTCCGCTGGTCAGGCCGGGTGGAAACGCGACCCGGTGAAACGTGGTCGTTCAATTCCCGGTTTGGGGGCGGCTCCCCGTAGACTCAAGCCGTCGCCGACAGTGGAGCAGCCCATATCGTGACTGACCAAGAAGAAAATCCCCCTCGGGAAGAATGCGGCGTCTTCGGCGTCTGGGCCCCCGGCGAGGAAGTCGCCAAGCTCACCTACTACGGCCTGTACGCGTTGCAGCATCGCGGTCAGGAGGCCGCCGGCATCGCCGTCGCTGACGGGTCCCAGGTGCTGGTGTTCAAGGACCTCGGCCTGGTCAGCCAGGTATTCGACGAGCAGACCCTGGGCGCCATGCCCGGTCATGTCGCCATCGGTCACTGCCGTTACTCGACCACCGGGTCCACGACGTGGGAGAACGCTCAGCCAGTGTTCCGCAACACCGCGGCCGGCACCGGAGTCGCGTTGGGGCACAACGGAAATCTGGTCAACACCACCGAACTTGCCAACCGGGCCCGCAAGGCCGGGTTGATCAACCACAACATGCCCGGGGCCGCCACCACCGATTCCGACATCCTCGGCGCGCTGCTGGCCGGCGGTGCGGCCGACACCAGCATCGAGCAGGCTGCGCTGGAACTGCTGCCCGGTGTGCGCGGGGCGTTCTGCCTGGTGTTCATGGACGAAACCACGCTCTATGCCGCGCGCGACCCGTATGGCGTCCGGCCGCTGTGCCTGGGCCGGCTGGACCGCGGCTGGGTGGTGGCCTCCGAGACTGCCGCCCTGGACATCGTCGGCGCCTCCTTCGTCCGCGATATCGAGCCCGGCGAGTTGCTCGCCATCGACGCCGATGGCGTGCGCTCAAGCCGGTTCGCCCCGCCCACCCCGAAGGGCTGCGTATTCGAGTACGTCTACCTGGCCCGGCCGGACAGCGTCATCGCCGGGCGTTCTGTGCACGCCACCCGGGTCGATATCGGCCGGCGACTGGCACGCGAGAAGCCCGTGGACGCCGACCTGGTGATCGGCGTGCCGGAATCCGGCACCCCGGCCGCGGTGGGCTACGCGCTGGAATCCGGGATCCCGTTCGGTCAGGGCCTGATGAAGAACGCCTACGTCGGGCGCACCTTCATCCAGCCGTCGCAGACCATCCGGCAACTCGGTATCAGGTTGAAGCTCAACCCGCTCAAAGAGGTCATCCGCGGCAAACGCCTGATCGTCGTCGACGACTCGATCGTGCGGGGTAACACCCAGCGCGCCCTGATCCGGATGCTGCGCGAGGCCGGCGCGGTCGAGGTGCATGTGCGGATCGCCTCACCGCCGGTGAAGTGGCCCTGCTTCTACGGTATCGACTTCGCCACGCCCGCCGAACTCATCGCCAACGCGCCCGGAACCCAGACCGAGGACGGCGAGATGCTGGAATCGGTCCGCCAGGCGATCGGTGCCGACACCCTGTCCTACATCTCCAAGCAGGAGATGATCGCGGCCACCGAGCAGCCCGCGAGTCGGCTGTGCTGTGCGTGCTTTGACGGCGACTATCCGATCGAATTGCCCAGCGCCAACGCTCTGGGCAAGAACGTGGTGGAGAACATGCTGGCGGCAGTGCAGGCCGACAACGACAATGCGTCGGCGCTCAGCCGGCCCTGAATGATCTATCTGACCGCCGAGGTCACCTTTTTTACCCGCCGGTCCAGCGCGACGGCCTGCAACGGGCGCCCCGCGTACCAATACGCGCGCCCGACCAGCCCGCGAGGATAGAAAATCGCCCGCTGCTCGTAGCGGCTGCCGGTGCCTTCCGGGGTGATGCGCACTTCCAACCACCGATCGCCGGGGCCGCTGCGGGCCGATCTGAGCTTGAGCAGACCGGGTTCACGCTCCTCGACCTTCCAATGTTTGGGCAGGCTGCTCTCGACGGCCTTCCACAATTGGTCGGGGTTTGCAGTGGTGTGCAACGCGCGGGTGTCGGTGTAGACCACCTCGCCGGCCCACTCCGGGTCGCTGGGCAGTTGGGCGGCGGTGCCGGTGTTCCAGGTGGTTTCCACCTCGCCGCGGGCGATCCGCGCCAAGGCCAGCGACACTGAGCGCCGATACGGGGTCAGCCCGCCCTCGGGCGGCGGGATGATGGTGTCGATGTCGTGGTTACTCATCACCGCGTCGCAGTGCAGGGACTCCACCAGAGGCCGCGCCAGTCCCGCGGGGATCGGGGTCACCAACCCCACCCACAGCGAGGCGATGCGGGGGGTCAGCACCGGCAGCACCAGAATCCGGCGTGGATGCAGCCCCGCCACCTCGGCGTAGACCTGCATCATGTCGCCGTACTCCAGCACGTCCGGCCCGCCGATGTCCCACTCCCGGGATTCGGGCACCGGGCAGGTGGCGGCGGCCACCAGGTAGTGCAGGACGTCGCGGATCGCGATCGGCTGAATCTTGTTGTGCACCCATTTGGGGGTGGTCATCACCGGAAGCCGGTCGGTCAGGTGGCGGACCATCTCGAATGACGCCGAACCCGATCCGACCACCACACCGGCCTGCAAGACAATGGTCTCGATTCCCGATGCGATGAGGATCTGGCCGACGGTGGTGCGCGAACCCAGGTGCTCGGACAGCTCAGCGCCCTCAGGGTGCAGGCCGGACAGGTAGACGATGCGGCGCACCCCCGCCTTGCGGGCGGCGTTGACGACATTGAGTGCGGCGCGGCGCTCCTCGGCCGCGAAGTCCTTCTCGAACCCCATGGAATGCACCAGGTAGTAGACGACGTCGATGCCCTCGAACGCGGCCTCCAGCGAGGCCACGTCGCCGAGATCGCCGCGGGCGACCTCGATGCGATTGCGCCACGGCACGTTCGCGAGCTTGTCGGGATTGCGGGCCAGTGCCCGTACCTCGAAGCCGCTGTCGAGCAGTCGCGGCACCAGACGCCCGCCGATGTACCCGGTGGCGCCGGTCACCAGACATCGTTCAGCGCCCACCTCAGCCTCCTGTCCAAGCCACATCCTCATTCAAGCCACCCGGCGCACCACGGCGCAGCGGGTGCGGGGTTTCCGTCACAGCGCCGTCAGGAAATCGGAGATTCCGCCGGACCCTCATCAGGGTGTCACAGCCGCGACCGAACCGGGGTCGGGAAGCGACTGTTGGCTGGGACACCGCGGCGGAACCGGTGCTGATGACGGCGATGAACGGGCCGTATCACCCACGGTGCCCGCTGAGCGGCCACAATGGGCGCCATGGGTTTCAGCGGTTGGCCGATCGAGGCCGTCGAGTTCTACGAGGGTCTTCAGGCCGACAATTCCAAGGTCTACTGGCAGGCCCACAAGGACGTCTACGAACGGTGTGTACGCGCTCCGATGGAACAGCTGTTGGCTGACCTTGCCGATGAGTTCGGCCCGGGCAAGCTTTTCCGGCCCTACCGGGATGTGCGGTTCAGCGCCGACAAGACGCCATACAAGACCAACTGCGCCGCCACCCTGGGCCGCAGCTACGTGTCGTTCTCCGCGGAGGGGCTGTCGGCGGGCGGCGGTCTCTACATGCCCGACGCCGCTACGCTCCGGCAGTATCGAACCGCAGTGGACCGGGACAAGTCCGGCAACGAACTGGTCCGGATCGTCGCCGACCTGCACGCCGCCGGTTATCAGACGATGGCCCATGAGGTTCTCAAGACCGCGCCCCGCGGCTTTCCCGCCGACCATCCCCGGATCGAACTGTTGCGGCACAAGGGCATCGCCATGATGAAGACCTGGCCCGTGGGGGCCTGGCTCGGCACGGCCAAGGCGCGGGACAGGATACTGGCCGCCCTGCGGGCCGGCGCGCCACTCAACGAGTGGCTGACCCGCTATGTCGGCTGACCTGCGTAATACCCCCTCACCAGCGGCGACCTCCGCGTTCGGGTTGGCCCGGGAACTCGTCGACCGGGTCCTGGAACGGTCGATGGGCCAGGGCTGACCGGTTCGCAACCGGAGACCGGTAGCCTTATCGCCGATGTCCGGCGAGTCGACGAGCAATGAACGTGCGGAGGATACCCGCGTCTCCTACGCATCCGCCGGGGTTGATATCGACGCCGGCGACCGAGCCGTCGAGTTGTTCAAACCGCTGGCGATGCGGGCCACCCGGCCGGAGGTGCGCGGCGGACTGGGCGGATTCGCCGGGCTGTTCGCCCTGCGCGGGGATTACCGGGAACCGGTGCTGGCTTCGTCCACCGACGGCGTCGGCACCAAACTGGCAGTCGCCCAGGCCATGGACAAGCACGACACCGTCGGACTGGACCTGGTCGCGATGGTGGTCGACGATCTCGTGGTCTGCGGGGCGGAACCGCTTTTCCTGCAGGACTACATCGCGGTCGGACGGACCGTCCCGGAGCGGGTCAGCGCCATCGTCTCCGGAATCGCGGAAGGGTGTGTCATCGCCGGGTGCGCGCTGCTCGGCGGTGAGACCGCCGAACATCCGGGCCTGATGGCACCCGATCACTACGACATCTCCGCCACCGGAGTCGGGGTGGTCGAGGCTGACGACGTGTTGGGGCCCGACCGGGTTCGTCCCGGCGACGTGATCATTGCCATGGGTTCATCGGGCCTGCATTCCAACGGCTACTCCTTGGCTCGCAAGGTGCTGCTGGAGATCGACCGGATGAGTCTGGCCGGCCACGTCGAGGAGTTCGGCCGAACCCTCGGTGAGGAGATGCTCGAGCCGACCCGCATCTATGCCAAGGACTGTCTGGCGCTGATCGCCGAAACCCAGGTCCGGACGTTCTGCCACGTCACCGGCGGCGGACTGGCGGGCAACCTGGAAAGGGTCATCCCGAACGGTCTGGTCGCCGAGGTCGACCGCGGAAGCTGGACGCCCGCCCCGGTGTTCGGGCTGATCGCCCAGCGCGGCCGGGTCGAACGCGCCGAAATGGAGAAGACGTTCAACATGGGCGTCGGCATGGTCGCCATCGTGGCCCCGGCGGACATCGACCGGGCGCTTGCGGTGCTGACCGCCCGTCACCTGAACAGCTGGGTGCTCGGCGTCGTCGCCAAGGGCAAGGACGGCCCGAGAGCCAAACTGGTCGGGCAGCACCCACGGTTCTAGATCAAGATGGACGCTTGAGGTCCGGTCGGACCGCTCAGGGGCGCCAGTCGTCCTCGTCGTCGTGCGGTTCGTCGAAACCGTTGCTCGAGGGCCCGGGTGTAGTGCCCCCCGGGCTGGCAAGCTCCTGGCGGAGCCGCTCGAAATCGGTTTGCGGAGAGCTGTATTTCAGCTCTCGGGCAACCTTGGTCTGCTTTGCCTTAGCCCGGCCGCGGCCCATGGGGGAACCCCCTCGCGCAATAACGGAGCGGCCTGAAACCAGGCGGCTCCGATCTAATGTCGTATTCGTCCTGCCCACACTTTACCGTGCCGCTCACCGAAGTGCGGGCAGGCCCGTTCACCCAGCGGCGAACGGGTTCGGTAACGCCCGATTCGGCCAGCGCGTCACCTGCCGCCGCGCAGCCGTTCCACCGCCAGCCGGCCAGCCCCGATCCCGTCGGTGGCAGGAAGCGAGTCGGCGTCGATCGAGGCAGGGACCACCTGCTCGCCGCCGGTGCTCAACGCGGTATCGGCGGTCACACCACGCTTGAGAAGTGCCAGTGCGATGGGGCCCAGGTCGACGTGGTCGATGACGGTGCCGAGCCGCCCGACCTGCCGGTCACCAGCCAGCACTGGGTCACCGGTCGCCGGCCGATCCACTGAGCCGTCGAGATGCAGCAGGACCAGCATCCGCGGCGGACGGCCGAGGTTGTGCACCCGGGCCACCGTCTCCTGGCCGCGATAGCAGCCCTTGTCCAGATGCACCGCGGAGCCGATCCAGCCCACCTCGTGCGGAATCGTCCGTTCGTCGGTGTCCACCCCGAGGCGGGGGCGCCCCGCCGCCACCCGGTGTGCCTCATAGGCCCAGACTCCGGCGCGCCGGACCCCGGCGGCGGCGAGGGCGTCCAGCCATGCCGGAATCTCGATCCGGGGGACCAGTATGTCGAGCTCCACCTGATCGCCACCGGCGGGTATCCGGCGGACGAATCCGCCACCAGGAAGCGCGACAGCCGTCGATTCCGCCGGTAAGTCGTCGAGACCGAGCGCCGCCGGAACCCCCGGGTCCGCCAGCTTCGGGCCGATCAGGGACAACACACCGAGGTCGGCCGCGGCAGGGTGAACGTCGGACCAGAACACCATCTTCTGCAGGTAGGCCAGCAGCGGCTCGCCCCGCCACGGCTCGGTGTCCAGATAGGTGGTACCGGCCAGGTCGGTCTGCTGCCAGTGATCCTCCACCCGGCCCTGACCGTCCAGGCTGAGGTTCTCGGTGCAGGCACCGTCGGGCAGGTCGGCGACATGCTGGGTCGAGATCGAGTGCAGCCACCTGAGCCGGTCGGCCCCGGTCAGTGTGATGACGGCTCGGTGTGAGCGGTCGACCACCACCGCATCGTGTTCGGCGAGGCGTTGCTCACCCAGCGGATCACCGTAATGCCACACGGCTCCGGCATCGGGCGAGGTATCCGGTGCTGGCACAGCTGACATGCCTCAACTGTACGAGCCGACAAGTAGGCTCATGCTCCATGTCCGGCCGGCCCGCTGTGCTCGTCACCCTTGACGGCGAGGTCCGTGATCCGGGGGAGCCGCTGCTGTTCGGTGATGATCTCGCGGCGGTGCGCGGCGACGGCGTCTTCGAGACCCTGTTGGTGCGAGACGGAAGTGCCTGCCTGCTGGAATCTCATCTGCGCAGGCTCGCGCACTCCGCGGTGATGCTGGATCTGCCGGCGCCCGATCCGGACGCCTGGCGTCGGGCCGTCGACACCGCGGTGCGGCAGTGGGCCGCACAGACTCTCGACGAGGGTGCGCTGAGGCTGGTCTACAGCCGCGGCCGGGAGAGCGGCGCCGGGCCGACCGGCTATCTGACCGTCAGCGCGCTGCCGCAGCGGGTACGGACCTCCCGCGCCGATGGGGTGGCGGCGGTGCTGCTGGACCGGGGGCTGCCGACCGCCGGAGTCCAGACCATGCCGTGGCTGCTGGCCGGCGCCAAGACGCTGTCCTACGCGGTGAACATGGCCGCGCTGCGCCATGCCGCCTCCCTCGGCGCCGACGACGTCATCTTCGTCAGTTCCGACGGTTACGTCCTGGAGGGGCCACGGTCGACGGTGGTGATCGCGCTCGCCGGCCCCGATGGCAGACCCTGTTTCCTGACCCCGCCGCCCTGGTATCCGATTCTGCGCGGCACCACCCAGCAGGCATTGTTCGAGGTGGCACGCGCCGCCGGCTATGACTGCGACTATCAGGCCCTGCGGCCCGCTGATCTGGCTGCGGCACAGGGTGTCTGGCTGGTATCGAGTATTACGTTGGCGGCCCGGGTCCGCGCTCTGGACGGACGCGCGCTCGGGCCCGCCGGGCTGCATGCCGAGATGGCCGCTCTTGTCGACGCCGCCGTCATCAGCGATCGCCATTGATTCGCTGTCCGCGCTTCCGCTGTTGATTCGCTGTCCGCGCTTCCGCTGTTGATTCGCTGTCCGCGAAAAACCCTTGGCGCAGCGGGCCGTCCGCGAGTACGGTCTCCGGTACACAAGGAAGGAGGTGGTCCGAAACTTTGAGTACAACGTGGACATGTGAGGTGGCTGCCCGCTAGCAGCACCGAAGTGCCGGATCACCTGCGTCGTGTGCGCTGGCGAATCCCAGGCAGCTACCCGGCCCCCGAGCCCCTGGTCCGTCCAACCTGGAAACCACGGCTCGGGGGCCGCTCCATGTCCGGGGTCCGGTCAGGTTGCCCGGCCGCGTCCGGGGCGGCGGCGCAGGCCGGCGGCCCGCTCGAGTTCGATCAGCGCCGGCCCTATCCCGTCGGCGAGTTCACGGATGTCATCGGCGATCTCCGGTGTGGTGACAAAGCCGAAGTCCATCCAGTCGCGGTAGCTGAAACAGGTGATGTTCAATCCGACGTCCATCAACAGCGGCCCGATCGGGGTGAACCGCTCCAGCGCGGCCCCCGCGACGTACAGCGGCACGGGTGGGCCGGGGACGTTGGACACCACCAGGTTGATCGGGGGCACGTTCTCACCGAGCCGACTGGCGGTGAAGGCGCGGGCGGCCAACCGGAACAGCCCCGGCGGAGTGGTCTCGGTCAACCCCATGATCTGGTGGGCCGTCATGGCATCGGCCATCTGTTTGGCTGCCTGGGAGGCGTGGTAGACGCTGCGAATCCGTTCGGCCGGATCGGCGATCTCGGTGGGCAGGGCGACCGTCATCGACGCGATGGCGTTGCCGACCGCGGTGGGGTCGGTTCGCGTCGAGACCGGGACCTGGGCGATCAGCGGCCGATCCGGTAGTTCCCCGCTGACACCCAAGTAGGACCGCAGGGCGCCGGCCACCACCGCCAGCACCACGTCGTTGACCTTGACCTGGTAGGCGTCCTTGACCGCTTTGACCCGGTCCAGCGAGACCCGGGCGGCGCTGAACCGGCGCTGCTGCGAGATCGGAGCATTGAATCTGGTGTAGGGCGCCTCGAAATAGCCCGGCGGTTTCTCCGGGATGCTGCGAATCGCGAGTTGCTGGCGCACGGTCTGGTCGAGCAGTCGGAGGATTCGGTACGGGGTCATGATCGCGACATTCGCCGCTGCACCCAGCATTCGGAGTTCGGACCGCGGCGGACCGGTCGGTCCGAGGGCCTTGGGCGCGTCAGCCGGCGGTCTGGGCTCGGGCGTGAGGTCGAAGAGGATCTCGGTGATCCCGGCCCCGGAGACCCCGTCCACCAGACAGTGGTGAATCTTGGTCAGCAGCGCGACCCGGCCTCCCTTCAGCCCCTCGATGAACCACATCTCCCACAACGGTTTGGAGCGATCGAGTTTGTAGGACCACAGCCGCGCCACCAGTTCATCGAGTTCGGTGCGGCCGCCGGGCGAGTGCACCGCGATGTGCCGGATGTGGAACTCCAGGTCAAGGCCGTCGTCATCGACGTACCAGGGTCGATCCAGACCGAATGGCACCTCGGCGACCCGGTAGCGCAGTTGCGGAAGTTCGGCCAACCGCTCGCCGACGATCCGTCGCACATGGTCGACCGAGAAGCCCGGAACGTCGCGCGGATCGCAGATCGCCAGCGCACCGATGTGCATGTGCCAGGCCGGCGTCTCGGCGAACCAGAACGCCGCGTCCACACTGGACATCCGGGGCACATGGCCCAGCGTAGGTCAGGGTGTGGCCGGTCCGGGGGCCAATGTCGAGCACGCTTTCATCGCTTTGTCCCAGGACTCCTGGTCGACGCCGGCCGGCGGGCCGAGTACTGCCGGGCCGCCCCCGGAGTCGGACACGCCGTGGGTCTGCAGACATTCGGCGAGAGATCCATGCCCGGCGGGTGCCGGGGCCGGCGGGGAGGTTTCGGGCGGCGTTGATGTTTCGGGCGGCGTGGATGCCGAGGAACATCCGGCGAGGACGAGCGCAGTGGCCGCGACCGCCAGCGTTGCGCGCCTCATCCGACGTGCCTGGACAGCCGCGCGGACAGGTGCGGAACCAGGCCTCCGTCGGCATCGACCCGTTCTTCCACATAGGCCAGGTCGCCGCCCTCGACGATGCCGTAGAGGCGCTTGGCGCCGCCGACCAGGACGCCGGACTTGCTGCGCGCCAGTGCGTCGGTCACCAGTTCCCATGAGGACTGGGTGCGGGGATGGCCGTAGAACAGTTCGACGTAGCCGGACGAATGGGCCAGCAGCAGTTCGATCGCCTGGGACTCGCCGGGGTCGGCCGGGTCGTGGACGAACCGCCAGTACCCGGTTTCGCGCAGGCCCTGGCCGTGGTACTCGCCGTCCTCGTCGAGCCGCCAGGAACGTGCCTCCCAGTTGAGGTAATCGCCGCCGTCGTGGGAGACGATGATCTGCTGGCCGAACCGGTAGTCGCCGTGCGGGCCGCGGCCCTCGCCCTCCCCGCGCCATACGCCCACCAGTGGTAGCAGCGCCAGCAGCGCGTCGTTGAGGTTTGCGCCGAGGCGGAGGTTGGCCGTGTCGGTGACCGGGAGATCGTCGAAAACCGGGATATTGCGCACGGCGGTCTGCTTGGCGCGCTCGGCCGCGGCGGCCAGGGCCCGGTCGCCACTGCCCCTGATGTCGTCGGGGTTCACGACTCGTCGGTGATCAGTCGGTACACCGCGTAGACCGCGAACCACGTGATGACGATGACCGCCAGGACCAGCAGAATCTCAAAGAAGAGCACCACGGGTGGAGTTTATCGCGATCTCGTCGCTAAGCGACCTTGATGTCGATCCGGTGGATGCCGGCGCCGGCCGGGGCGACGGTGGCGTTGCCGTTGCCGGAGGCCGACAACACCCGAACCGTCCAGGTGCCGGGTGCGGCGAAGAACCGGAAGTCACCGGTGGCCGTTGCGAACAACTCGGCGGTGAACTCATCGGTGGCGTCCAGCAGCCGCACCGAGGCGCCGCCGACGGTATGGCCGGAGTCGTCGACGACACGTCCGGTGATGACCGTCTCCTTGTCCAGGTCGACGTGCGGGGGAAGGGTCAACCGCTGATCGCGGGCCGTGTTCGCGGTGCGGTCCATGGTCATCGCCCCGTCCCGGCGGGCGCCCCACCGACGATCCGGAGGTGTGCGACCAGTGGGTAGATCTGGCAGCCGAGGCATATCCCGAACGCCGCGTTGAGGAACGCGGCGGCCAGTGCGAGCGCGGTGGCGATGACACCCACCAAGGGCGCGCCGAAGACGAAGCCGACCACGCCGACGGACGCGAACAGCAGACCGACGAATTGCGCGAATCGCAACGGCTGCACTGGTTCCCGCTCGGTTGCGGGTCCGATTCGGGGAGCCACCAGGGAGGCGAACAGCACGCCGTACGGGTGCCGGCGCGGACCGAGTGACGCGCCGACGGCGAAGGCCAGGGCCTGAGCGGCGAGGACGACGGCCGCGACGGTCGGCCCGACGGCGGACAGGACAAGTACCGCCAGCAGGACGGCGGTGGTGATCCAGGCGGCGAATCGGGGTCCACGCACGTCGACCTGGTCGACAGTGCGGGCCTGCTGGGTAACGATCGACATGAACGGAGACTCCTGTTGTTGGTGGTGGCAGGGCCGGGTCAGACAGACCACTGGGGCACTGCTGCGGGGAACGACGAACGCGAAAAGGCGCGGTTGCTCAGCAGCTACAACAACAGCAACAACCCGCGGTGCGGCACAGATCCACTGCGCGACGCTTGGTGAGCATCTGCTCGAGACGGGAAGTCACGGCGCTGATGATACCCGCCAAACGGGGCATCAGGTCAACAACGGTTCCAGGGCCGCTTTCAGGTCGCCGGCCTTCGGCACGCCGCTGGAGCGGTAGCGCTGGCGGCCGTCGGCGTCGAAGATGAAGGTCGTCGGCAGTGACAGCACCGACAGCTTGCGGGCCGCCGCGGGGTTGTCATCCATGTCGATCTCCACATGTGTCACCCGCGGCAGATCGGCCACCACCTGCTGGATCACCCGGCGTACCGCTGCGCAGGGCCCGCACCAGACCGCGGTGAAGTGGACCACGGTCGGCCCGGTGCTGGACAGGGCGAGATCGGCCGTGTCGAGGCCACCGGGGTGCGGCGTGTCCTGCAGAACGCCGTGGCGACGGTTGTGCAGCACACCGATCACAGCGGCGAGGCCCAGGGCGGCTGCGATCGCGGCCCCGGCGGTGACTGTTGCGCTCATATCTGGTTGAAACCGTCCAGGCGCACAGTGAGGTCCTCGGCGATGCCCTCGATGATGATGTCCGATCCGCGTGCGCCCTGCGCGGTGGGCCGTAGACCGAACGGCAGCCGCTGTGCCGGCATGGTGGCTCCGAACGCGCCGAGGACGGCGGCTCGCTTATCGCCGGGCACGTCCTGATCGGCGGTGTTGGGACCGGTGGCGATGCCGGTCGGGGTGAAGACCAGGGTGGTCTGGTCCGGGCCGGCGATGGACAGGTCGATCGTCACACTGACCAGTTCGTTGAACCCCGCCTTGGTCGGGGTGCCGGTGAACACCAGGCCCGTATTGCCCGAGATACCCGATTCGGTGGTGCCGCCGGTGGCGTCGTTGGTGTCCTTCGCCGGGGCCTCGACGTTGAGGTCCTTGATGCCGATGAACCCGCCCACGTGTCGGGAGTCGATGATGATCCGGCTCTCCAGCTTGCCCACCGGCAGATCGGCGTCCGGCCGCATCAGCCAGGAGGCCTGCGACAACCCGATGTCGTGCATGGTGGCCTCGAGTGTGACCTTGCCCACGGTCGGATGCTGCACGCCGCCGGCTTTGATCTCCAACTCGCTGTACCGGTGGCGCAGGGCCTGCGGGACGAACGGGAAGCCCAGGATCGCGACCCAAGGATCGAACTGCAGGTCTGCCGCGGTCCGGACGTGGCGCGCCAGCTGGTATTCGGCGTAGATGGCCGCGCCGGTGTCGGCGCCGACGGCGCCCAGGATGAGCGCCATCGCGGAGGCGCCCATCGCGGTGATCAGCTTTCGCACCCGGTCATTCTCGCCTACCGCCTCCGGTCGCCGTCCGGATCGGCGAAACAGCAGGTCGCAGGTTACAGTTGCAGCAAACTGGGAGAGTTCGTTGGACCTGTTGCTGCTCACCGCCGACCCCAACCCGGAGTCGGTCCTGCCCTCGTTGGCGCTGCTTGCGCATACCGTGCGCTCGGCGCCGACCGAGGTTTCGTCGCTGCTCGACGCGGGGTCGGCCGATGTCGCGATCGTCGATGCGCGCATCGACCTCGCCGCAGCCCGGGGTCTGTGCCGTTTGCTCGGCACCACCGGTGCTCCGGTGCCGGTGGTCGCGGTGGTCAACGAGGGCGGTCTGGTTGCGGTGAACATCGACTGGGGTATCGACGAGATCCTGCTCCCGGGTACCGGACCGGCCGAGATCGACGCCCGGCTGCGCCTGCTCGTCGGACGGCGCGGCGGAATGGCGGCCCAGGAGAGCGCCGGCAAGGTCAGCCTGGGCGAGCTGGTGATCGATGAGGGCACCTACACCGCCCGGTTGCGCGGCCGCCCGCTCGATCTGACCTACAAGGAGTTCGAGCTCTTGAAGTACCTGGCCCAGCATGCCGGCCGGGTGTTCACCCGCGCCCAGTTGCTGCAGGAGGTCTGGGGGTATGACTTCTTCGGTGGCACCCGAACGGTCGACGTGCACGTGCGCCGGTTGCGGGCGAAGCTGGGCCCCGAGTACGAGGCCCTGATCGGAACCGTCCGCAACGTCGGCTACAAGGCGGTGCGTCCGGCCCGCGGCCGATCGGGCAGTTCCGACGGCGAGCACAGCGGTGCCGATTTCGAGGCTGCCGATGACGTCGACCCCGTGTCGGCGTCCATGCCCGGTCAGTGACGACATCGCAGTGGCGCCGCTCCCTGTCCGCGGCGGAGCAGGATGCGGTCCGTGATCTGGTGGCGGAGGCCCAGCGCGCCGATGGCGTTGCCCCAGTCGGCGACCAGGTGCTGCGGGAACTGGCCGACCGGCGCTCCGAACACCTACTCGTCACCGAGGCCGATGAGTCCCTGGTCGGATATCTCAACCTCACGTCCGGGACGGCCGAATTAGTCGTGCGCCCCGGGTCGCGCCGGCGCGGTATCGGGACGGCGATGGTGCGGGCGGCGCTGGACCGTGGTGGCAGCGGGATTCGAATCTGGGCGCACGGAACCCTGCCGGCCGCGCGGTCGCTGGCCGCCGCGCTGGGCCTGCGGGCCGTGCGTGAACTCATCCAGATGCGCCGGACGCTGCGTGATATTCCTGAACGCACTGTCCCGCAGGGCATTTCGGTGCGCGGCTATCGCGGTCCGGGTGATAACGCCGAGCTGTTGCGAGTGAACAACGCTGCCTTCTCCTGGCATCCCGAGCAGGGCGGCTGGACGCATTCCGATATCGCCGCGCGGGCCGGGGAGCCGTGGTTCGACCCCGATGGGTTATTCCTGGCCGTCGATGACGCCACCGGCGCACTGCTCGGGTTCCACTGGACGAAAGTGCACGCCGACGACACCGGCGAGGTGTACGTGCTCGGCGTGGATCCCACCGCCCGGGGCGGCGGGCTGGGCCGTGCGCTCACGCTGGTGGGTCTGCACCATCTGGCCGGTCGGCTCAGGCATCTCGAGGAGCCCGTGGTCATGCTCTACGTCGAATCCGACAACGACGCCGCGATCAGGACTTATCAGGCGCTGGGCTTCACGGTGACGGCGGTGGACACCGCATACGCGCCGGGCTGAATCCGGAGCTGTTCACCCTCCGTTAACCTGCCATCCCCGATCCGGCCACCCCCTCCGCATAGGTTTCGGCATCGGATCGGAAATCACAGAGGAAGCAGGAAATCAGTGACCAGTTTCGGCAAATTGCTCGTCGCGACGGCCTCGGCGACCGCGATCGCCGCCCTGACCGCATGCGGCAGCGATAACAACGCGCCGATGGCGGGCACCGAGGCGGCCGGGACGGTCGACTGCGGCGGGAAGAAGTCGCTGAAAGGCAGCGGCGCCACCGCCCAGGCAAACGCCATGACCCGGTTCGTCACCGCCTACGAGGCGGCCTGCCCCGGTTTCACCCTCAACTACACCTCGAGCGGATCCGGTGCCGGGGTATCTGAGTTCACGGGCGGCCAGACCGATATCGGCGGCACGGACTCGCCGCTGAATGCCGACAAGGGTGAGGTCGACAAGGCCAAGGCGCGTTGCGACGGCAGCGAAGCCTGGAACCTGCCGATGGTGTTCGGGCCGATCGCCATCACCTACAACGCGCCGGGCGTCGACGGCCTCGTGCTGGACGGCCCGACGGCCGCCAAGATCTTCAACGGCACCGTCACGAGCTGGGACGCACCGGAACTCGCGGCGCTGAACCCCGGCAAGACGCTGCCTGCCCAGCCCATCGTGGTGATCTTCCGCAGCGACGAGTCCGGTACCACCGATAACTTCCAGCGCTACCTCGATGCGGCCTCCGACGGTGCGTGGGGCAAGGGCGCCGGCAAGACCTTCAACGGCGGAGTCGGCGAAGGCGCCAAGGGCAACGAAGGCACCTCGGCGGCGATCAAGACGACACCGGGTTCCATCACCTACAACGAGTGGTCCTTCGCCAAGGCCCAGGGCTTGGCCTTCGCCGAGATCATCACCTCCGCCGGCCCGGATCCGGTGAAACTGACCGTGGAGTCGGCCGCCAAGTCGATCGACGACGTCAAGATCAAGGGTGTCGGCAACGACCTGGTGCTCGACACGTCGTCGTTCTACCGGCCCACCGATATCGGCGCCTACCCGATCATGCTCGGCACCTACTCGCTGGTCTGCTCGAAGTATCCGGACAGTGAGGTTGCACCGGCGGTCCGCGCATTCCTCACCGTCGCGCTCGGCAAGGGCCAGGAAGGCCTGACCGACAACGGCTACATCCCGGTGCCGGAGGCCTTCAAGGACAAGCTCGTCACCGCGATCAACGCGATCTCCTGAACGTGATCGGACCGTGTCGTGACGATCAAGCCTGAACCGGCCGCCGTGAGTTCGCCTTCGCGGTTCAAGCGGTCGGGGGATACTGCCCCGGTGACGCCCCAAACGCCGCCGAGGACCGCACTTCGCTCCGGCGGGCAGTGGGGCGACCGGGTCTTCCGGTCAATCGCCACCGCGGCCGGCGCGACCATCATCGCCGCGATTGCGCTGATGGCACTGTTCCTGATCATCCGGGCGCTACCTTCGCTGCAGGCGAACAAGGCGAACTTCCTCACCAGCTCGGAGTTCTCCACCACCGATGAGACCAACCTGCGGTTCGGGATCGCCGAGCTGTTCCAGGTCACCGTGCTCAGCTCGATCTTCGCCCTGGCCATCGCGGTTCCCATCGCGATCGGCATCGCGGCCTTCCTGACCAACTACGCGCCGAGCCGACTGGCAAAGCCCTTTGCGATCCTGGTCGACCTGCTCGCCGCGGTGCCGTCGATCGTGTTCGGGCTGTGGGGCATCTTCGTGCTGGCGCCCTGGCTGGAGCCCGTTGCCCGATTCCTCAACGACAACCTCGGCTGGTTTTTCCTGTTCTCCGACGGCAATGTCTCGCTGGCCGGGGGCGGGACCATCTTCACGGCGGGCGTGGTGCTTGCCGTGATGATCCTGCCCATCATCACCTCGGTGACCCGGGAGGTCTTCGCCCTGACCCCGCGCGGCCAGGTGGAGGCGGCACAGGCTCTCGGCGCCACCAAGTGGGAAGTGGTCCGGATGACGGTCTTCCCCTACGGCAGAAGCGGAATGATCGCGGGTTCCATGCTCGGACTCGGCCGCGCGCTCGGCGAGACGGTCGCGGTCCTGATCATCCTGCGCGCCGCCGCCCAACCCGGCAACTGGTCGGTGTTCGACGGCGGCTATACCTTCGCTTCCAAGATCGCCTCGGCCGCAGCGGAATTCAGCTCCAAACTGCCCACCGGTGCCTATATCGCGGCTGGCTTCGTCCTGTTCATCCTGACGTTCATCGTCAACGCGCTGGCTCGCGCCGCAGCCGGAGGGAGGGTCAGCGGAGGATGATCACCGAAGCGCTCGAATCGCCGATCAAAGGGCCGACGTTCCACCCGATCAGCACCAGCCGGAAAGTCAAGAACAAAGCCGCGACCATCCTGTTCGCGACATCCTTCCTGATCGCGATGGTGCCGCTGGTATGGGTGCTTTACACCGTCCTCGAACGCGGGCTCAGCGCGGTCGTCAGCTCGGGTTGGTGGAGCCGGTCACTGGCCGGCGTGCTGCCCGATCAGATGGCCGGCGGCGTCTATCACGCGATCTACGGAACCATCGTGCAGGCCGCGATCGCTGCGGCCATCTCGGTTCCGTTGGGCATCATGGCCGCAATCTATCTGGTCGAGTACGGCACCGGACGGTTCGCCAAGGTCACCACCTTCATGGTCGACATCCTGGCCGGTGTCCCGTCGATCGTCGCGGCGCTGTTCATCTTCGCGCTCTGGATCGCAACGCTGGGCTTCCCGCAGAGCGCGTTCGCGGTATCGCTGGCCCTGGTGCTGCTGATGCTGCCGGTCGTGGTGCGCAACACCGAGGAGATGCTCAAGCTGGTTCCCGACGAACTGCGAGAAGCCTCCTACGCCCTGGGTGTGCCGAAGTGGAAGACCATCGTCCGGATCGTCGTGCCTACCGCACTGCCCGGCATGATCAGCGGCATCCTGCTCGCGTTGGCCAGGGTCATGGGTGAGACCGCGCCGGTGCTGGTGCTCGTCGGCTATGCCCGGTCGATCAACTACGACGCATTCGACGGCAATATGGCGTCCCTGCCGCTGCTGATCTACACCGAGCTGATCAACCCGGAGGCGGCCGGCCGGCTGCGGGTATGGGGAGCCGCGCTGACGCTGATCCTGCTGGTGGCCGCGCTGTATGTGGCCGCCGCGTTCATCAACCGATACCTCACCCGGAACCGGGCCTAGCAGCAGAGGAGCGAACCGTGGCCAAGCGGTTGGACCTGAAGGACGTCAACATCTACTACGGCGCGTTCCATGCCGTTTCCGATGTCTCGCTGGCGGTGCCGCCGCGTAGCGTCACCGCGTTCATCGGACCGTCCGGGTGCGGCAAGTCGACGGTACTGCGCACCTTGAACCGGATGCACGAGGTGATCCCGGGCGGTCGGGTGGAGGGCTCGGTGCTGCTCGACGGCGAGGACATTTACGGCTCCGGGGTCGACCCGGTCAGTGTGCGCAAGACCATCGGCATGGTGTTCCAGCGACCCAACCCCTTTCCCACCATGTCCATCCGCGACAACGTGATCGCCGGCCTGCGTCTGCAGGGTGTGCGCAGTCGCGACATTCTCGATCAGACCGCGGAACGGTCGTTGCGGGCTGCGAACTTGTGGAACGAGGTGAAGGACCGTCTCGACAAGCCCGGCGGGGGGCTCTCCGGTGGTCAGCAGCAGCGGTTGTGCATTGCCCGTGCCATCGCCGTTCAGCCCGATGTCCTGCTGATGGACGAGCCGTGTTCGGCGCTTGATCCAATCTCGACGCTGGCCATCGAGGATCTCATCGCCGAACTGAAGCGCGACTACACCATCGTGATCGTCACCCACAATATGCAGCAGGCCGCCCGGGTGAGTGACCAGACGGCCTTCTTCAATCTCGAGGCCACCGGCCGGCCGGGACGGCTGGTCGAGGTCGACGACACCGACAAGATCTTCAGCAATCCCACCCAGAAGGCGACCGAGGACTACATCTCCGGCCGGTTCGGCTGATCCGCGTCTCGCTGAACCCCGCTCAGTAGGTCGCGATCTCCTCTTCGTCGGGCAGGCGTCCGGTCACCTGGAAGATCACCCGCCGGGAGATCTCCACGGCGTGATCGGCGAAGCGTTCGTAGAACCGGCCCAGCAGGGTCACGTCCACGGCGGCGGCAACGCCGTACTTCCACTCCCGGTCCATCATCACGCTGAACAGGTGGCGGTGCAGATCGTCCATCGCATCGTCCTCCTCGCGGATCCGGCGGGCCTTCTCCGGATCGTGGGAGATCAGTACATCGCGCGCACTGTTGGCCATCTCGACTGCCACCCGGCCCATCTCGGCGAAGTAGCCGTTCACCTCTTCGGGAAGAGCGTGTTGAGGATGGCGTCGCCGGGCGATCTTGGCGACGTGCAGGGCGAGGGCGCCCATCCGCTCCACATCGGCGACGATCTGGATGGAGCCAACGATGGCCCGCAGATCGCCGGCCACCGGGGCCTGCAGTGCCAGGAGAACGAAGGCGGCCTCCTCGGCGCGGGCACTGGTCGCCGAGATCTTCTCGTGGTCGCCGATCACCTGTTCGGCCAGCACCAGATCGGCCTGTAGCAACGCCTGGGTGGCTCGCTCCATGGCCACTCCGGCCATCCGACACATCTCAGCCAGCTGATTGTTCAAGGCATCGAGTTGCTCGTGGTACGCGGTACGCATCGCCCCAGCTTACTGTCCGGACTGCGACAACCACGCCGCGCGAAATTGAACGGAGGGTGAATCCCGGCTACTCGCAGCTGACATCCGCGCCGTTGATCACGGTCAGGTCCGACGGGAGTTGAGTGGGGGTGCTGCTTCCGGTGTGGGTCACCGTGACATTCAGCGTCGTACCGCTGGCCTGCGGATACTTCACGGCGGTGAAGTCCGGTCCGAGCACCACCTGGATCAATTCGCCGAGCCCGTCGATCCGCTCGATCTGTGCGCCCGGCAACGTGGCCGCCACCGTGGCGGCGGCCTGCTCGTTGCCCAGCGAGTAGTACACGGTGGTGGTCGGTACCGCGCTCCACTCCGAGTAGTAGTCGGGCTCCAGGACGTCGAACCGGTACAGCTCGAACTCCTCGGTGGCCGCGGTGGCAAGGCCGGCCCGGCCGGTCGGGTTGGACACCTGGAGGGTGACGTCCCGGGGGTCGGCAGCGACCGCCCGGAGGTCCTCGGTGGTGGTCGTCGTGGTCGGCTCGGTGCTGCTGTCGGAGGTGGTCCAGTACTCATCCGAACCGGTGGCGCTGCCGGCGGTGGTCTCGGCGCTCTTCGTCGCGACGGTGAGCGGGCTCAGCGTCTCGTTGAGGTCGTTCTCGCCGGGCAGCGGCTCATCGTCGATGATCGCGTCGAAAAGCGCCTGCACATCTTCGGTGCGGGGCACCTCGTTGCCGTCCCAGTCGGCGACACCGGTGGTGGGCACGGTCACGAAGGTGATCCGGCCGGCATTGATGCCCTGTAGCGACTGTCCCAACCGAACCAGGTCGCGGGTCTGGACGTTGTCGACGTAGCTGTCGTCGATGAACGTATTGACGACCTCGTTGAGCCGGTCGAGGTCGAACAGCGTCTCCGAGGAGATCATCGAGCGCAGCAGCGAGGACAGGAACAGTTGCTGGCGTTTGATGCGGCCGTAATCGCCGTTGTCCTCGGTGGTGATCGATCGGGCGCGGACGTAGTTCAGCGCCGTGGGGCCGTCGAGTTTCTGGCGGCCCGCGGTGGCCAGCACGGTACCCAGTTCGGCATCCTCAAGCGGGGTGGTGCTGCAGACCTCGACTCCGCCGACGGCGTCCACCATTTTCTCGAAGCCGCTGAAGTCAACGGCCATGAACCGGTTGATGGCCAGACCGGACATCTTCTGGATCACCTTCACCAAGCACTTCGGGCCGCCCAGAGCATAGGCGGAATTGAGCTTCGTGGTGGTGGGGCGCTCGTTATCGCTCCATTCGCCGTTGAACTTGTCGTAGACGGGTCCGTACTTGCCGGTTTCGGGATCCCAGGCCTGGCAGTTCATCGGCGCGATGGCGAGATCACGGGGGAAGGAGACCGCGACCACGCGTTTCCGGTTGGCGGGAATGTTCACCAGCATGATGGTGTCCGCGCGGGCGCCTTCGACCATGCTGGTGTCGCCGGCGCCCACCTCGGCATTCGCGCCGATACGGCTGTCCACTCCGATGATGAGGAAATTCTCGTCGCCGCTCTGGGCGTTCGGATCGCGGATATCGCTGGAATCGGGGTCGAGTGCGGCGATGGTGTTGAGCAGTTTGTTCTTGGCGGATTGCCACTGCCAGGCCGCACCGGTGAGCGCCAGCGCGGATACCGCGATCAGCACCGCCAGGGCGCGGCCGGCCAGCAGGGCCGGCCGGCGCCGGGTCGTGGTCGCCCGGGAAACCTCGGGCGGTGCCGCAACAGGGTTGCGGTGAGCGGCCAGTGGACGATGCGCCCGGGCCAGTGCGGCGAGGTCGGGGAGCTCATCGGACGCTGCGCTGACCGGCAGTGGGACGGTCGGGTCCGAGTCGGCGGCGGACACCTCAGCGCTGCGCCGGTTGACCGGGTTGATCCGCTGGTCGCCGGTGATCTTGGCGATCAGGTCGGCGACGGCGACACCCTCGGTGTGGTTACCCGCGGTGCGGCGGGATTCCCGGCCGGATTGCGGCAGGCGTTCGCGCGGGACCCGGTCCGCGGCGTCGCGCGGGCCAGGAGTGGCGTTCTCGCCGTCACCCATGATCCAGAACGCCTCCGAGTCAAGTGAACGTCGCGAGCGCTCCGGTGCGCCACGCAACCTCGATGCCGGATGCTCGGGCATCGGGTTCGGACCGTTTGAGTCCACAACAGGTTCGTTATCGTACTGACCCAACCTGAGAGCTTCCTAGGGTCCGGTCAGGTCTGGCTCAGCCCCCCGAGTTGACCACATCGGCCCCGAAGGGCACCGTGCAGTCATCCGGGTCATCCAGCCAGCCTTCCGGCAGGGTGACCGATGCCGCCGAACCCTGACGTCCGCGGGCGCCCCGGCCCGCCGGGGGGAACGGGACGGTGCGGTCGAGTTGGTCGAGCAGGCGATCCAACTCGTCGAGCGTTCGGACCAGGGCCAGCCCGCGCCGCAGGTCCGCGCCGGCCGGAAAACCGTGCAGATACCAGGCGATGTGTTTGCGGATATCGCGCATGCCCTTGTCCTCGCCAAAGTGGGCGGCCAGCAGGGCGCCATGGCGGCGGACGATATCGGCGACCTCGCCCAGGGTGGGCGGTATGGGCGTCGGAGAGCCGGTGAACGCCGCGGAGAGTTCGGCGAACAGCCAGGGCCGGCCCAGACAGCCGCGGCCGATGACGACCCCGTCGCAGCCGGTTTGGGCCATCATCGCCACCGCGTCACCGGCCTCGAAGATATCGCCGTTGCCGAGCACGGGAATCGAGGTGACGGCACCCTTGAGCTCGCCGATCCGGCCCCAGTCGGCCGATCCGGAGTAGCGCTGGGCCGCGGTGCGGGCGTGCAGGGCCACCGCGGCGGCACCCTCCTGCTCGGCGATCCGCCCGGCATCGAGGTGGGTGTGGTGGGCGTCGTCGATGCCCACGCGGAACTTCACCGTCACCGGAACCGGGGTTCCCTCGGTGGCCCGGACCGCCGCGGCCACGATCTTGCCGAAGAGCCGGCGTTTGTAGGGCAGCGCCGCCCCGCCGCCGCGGCGGGTGACCTTGGGCACCGGGCAGCCGAAATTCATGTCGATATGGTCGGCGAGGCCGTCCTCGACGATCATCTTCGCCGCCGCGTAGGTGGTCGCCGGGTCGACGGTGTACAGCTGCAACGAGCGGGGTGACTCCTCGGGTCCGAAGGCCGTCATGTGCATGGTTACGGGGTGGCGTTCCACCAGGGCCCGCGCGGTGACCATCTCGCACACGTAGAGGCCGCTGACGGTGCCGACCCGGGCCAGTTCGAGCTCGCGGCACAGCGTCCGGAAGGCGACGTTGGTCACGCCGGCCATCGGCGCCAAGACAACCGGGCTGCGGAGGGTCAGTGACCCGATCCGCAGCCCGGTGACAGACGGTGGTGCCGGTTGGTCTATCTCGCGTCCTAGGAGGCTGCCGCGGCCAGGGCCTTGGCCGCACGTTTCTCGGCAAGCTTTGCATCGCGCTCGAGCTTGCGGGCCTTGGCCTCGTCGAACTTGTCGCAGGTCTCCTCGAGTTCGGCGATCAGCGTGCCGAGCTCGTCGCGCAGCCGGGCACCCTCGCCGGTGAAGTCGTCGCGCTCGAAGATCCGCCACTTCTTCAGCACCGGCATCACCACGTCCTCGAGGTGGATGCGCGGGTCGTAGACCCCGCCGGTGGCGATGATGACGGCCTTGCGGCGGAATTCCGGAACGGTGTAGCCGGGCATCTTGAAGTTCTTCAGAATCCGGTACAGCGATGCCATCGCCATGTTCGGGGCGATGTCGAGACCCGCCGCGCTGATATCGCGGTAGAAGATCATGTGCAGGTTCTCGTCGTTGGAGATCCGGGCCAGCAGTTGCTCGGCGACGGGCTCGGCGCACGCCTTGCCGGTGTTGCGGTGGGACACCCGGGTGGCCAGTTCCTGGAAGCTGACGTACATGACCGAATCGAACAGGCTCTCGGCGAACAGGTCGCCCTGCTGATTCTGGCCCGGCGAGAAGCCACGGGTCATCTGCTCCACCCGCAGTTCCTCAAGCTCGACGGGGTCGCAGTTGCGGGTGACCACCAGGTAGTCGCGGATGGAGATGCCGTGCCGGTTCTCCTCGGCGGTCCACCGGTTGACCCAGTAGCCCCACGGCCCGTCCATCGAGAAGTTCATCGCGATCTCGCGGTGATAGGCCGGCAGATTGTCTTCGGTCAACAGGTTCTGCACCATGGCCACCCGGGCGACCTCGGATAGCTTGGCCTGCTCCGGATCCCAGTCCTGACCACCGAGGGCGTAATAGTTCTTGCCCTCTCTCCACGGGATGTAGTCGTGCGGGTTCCACTCTTTGAACATCGACATGTGCCGGTTGATCAGCTTCTCTGCGACGGGCTCGAGTTCGCGCAGCAGATCGACGTTGCTCGGGTCTTGGGACATCGGTCCTCCGGTTATCTGTACCTCGTGGTTGCACCAATATATCTGTGTCTGACGGTGACATTCAAGTTCCTGCGGCCATCGGGCATGTCGATCGCCGCTGCGCCCGGGCTGGAAGAGCGGTATATTCGCACGTGAGTCGGACTTTAATGCGGAGGTAGGCAGCGGTGAAGAAGTCCCTGGCCCGTGGCGTCGGAGTCATCGGGAGTGCGGCCATGGCGGTCGTGCTGTTCGGTGCCGGATCGGCGTCCGCCGTCGATGAATACAAGGGCCTGACCTACGAGCAGGTACTGCAGTACACCAGCAATGTGAAGGTCGCCTCCCGGGTCGGGCAGGACCTACCCACCGCGCAGTGCATCGTGACCGGGTCGCGCAACTCGAGTTCGCTGGACTCCAGCGGCAACTACCGCGGTGGACTGCTGCTGGACCTCAATTGCAATGACCCCATGACGGAATACTCCGTGATGACGCCGCAGGGCAAGGAGGCGCAGGCGCTGAAGGAAACCGGTAAGGACATCAGCACCAATTACGCCCAGTCCCTGGAGGCCGGTCAGCCGTCCTGGTGCGAGGAGAACGGCGACAGGTGCTGGGATTTCTGCGAGCGCTCAGGCACGTGCTCCGATGAGGTCCTGGAATTCCTCGGCCAGTAGGAAGTTGACCACACGACCGGTGCCATTTGGCGCGCGCGTGACATGGTGAACGACGATCACATCAGCACCGGTTGCCCGGCAAGCGATGGCGCATACCGCAGTGCGCCGCTGGGCCCGGATTCGCTGACCTGGAAGCTGTTCGGAGACTGGCGGGGTCTGCTGCAGGGTCCGTGGGCCGGTTCCATGCAGAACATGCACCCGCAACTCGGGGCGGCGGTCAAAGACCATTCGATCTTCTTCGCCGAGCGCATACCGCGACTGTTCCGGTCGCTCTACCCGATCGGCGGGGTGGTGTTCGACGGCGACCGGGCTCCGGAGACCGGGGCGCAGGTGCGCGACTACCACATCACCATCAAGGGGGTCGACGACAAAGGCCGACGCTACAGCGCGCTGAACCCGGAGGTCTTCTACTGGGCGCACGCCACGTTCTTCATGGGCACCATCCTGACCGCCGAACACTTCGGGGCCGGACTGACCGAGGCCGATAAACGGCGGTTGTTCGACGAACACATCACCTGGTACCGGATGTACGGCATGAGCATGCGCCCGGTGCCCGAGACCTGGGAGGACTTCAAGGTCTACTGGGACCGGATGTGCCGGGAGGTGCTCGAGGACACCTGGGCCGCCCGTGAAGTGCTGGATTTGTCGACAATGCCCAAACCGCCAACGGCGCAGTGGATTCCGGATTCGGTGTGGTCGGCATTTCTCGCGGCCTCAGGCCCGTTCGTGGTGTGGCTGACGGTCGGGTTGTACGACGAGCCGGTACGGCAGCTGATGGGATACACCTGGTCGGAGCGCGACGAACGGCTGCACCGGCTGTTCGGCCGCGGGGTCAACCTGGCCTTCAAGGCGCTGCCCCGGCGCCGGCGGATGCACCCGAGGGCACGGGCCGGCTGGGACCGCGCCCAAGGCCGACGCCCGGTCGATGCCCCGCTGCCGGAAACCCCGGCGCGCAATCTCGCGCCGGCGGCAGAACGCGGCAAGGGTATTCACTACAACCCGGTGGTGTGAACTGCCGGTTCGGAAACGCCTGGTGCCCCCACTAGGACTCGAACCTAGGACCTGCGGATTAAAAGTCCGTAGCTCTACCAACTGAGCTATAGGGGCGTGCCGGTATGAGGATACTGCCCGTCCTCACCCCGCCCGTTTGGGGATTGGGCCGGAGATACCCTAAGCTCATTGGCGCTCCACGATCCGTCGTGAGTGCCCCGGAGAGATTCGGCTCTGGCCCCCTTCGTCTAGCGGCCTAGGACGCCGCCCTTTCAAGGCGGTAGCGCGGGTTCGAATCCCGTAGGGGGTACGCACGGCACGGAAACGTGGAGGAACAAAGCAAGGCCCTGTGGCGCAGTTGGTTAGCGCGCCGCCCTGTCACGGCGGAGGTCGCGGGTTCGAGTCCCGTCAGGGTCGCAGATGCGGCGAGGCACCCCGTTGTGTTCCAACTGGGGCCTTCCGGCCAGGTAGCTCAGTTGGTACGAGCGTCCGCCTGAAAAGCGGAAGGTCGCCGGTTCGATCCCGGCCCTGGCCACCACCGTTCATCCTGGGGTCCACCCTGGGGTCCACCCGGGGGTCACCCGCCGGCCCGCGCACCCTTCATCAGGCCGGCCCCGATGATCAGCCGTTGAATCTCGCTGGTGCCCTCGTAGAGGCGCAGCAACCGGACGTCGCGGTAGATCCGCTCCACCGGAACCCCGCGCATGTAGCCGGTTCCGCCGTGGATCTGCACGGCCAGGTCGGCGACCCGGCCCGCCATCTCGGTGCAGAACAGTTTGGCGGCCGAGGGCGCGATGCGCCGGTCCTCTCCGGTCAGCCACATGCGCGCCGTGTCGCGGACCAGGGCGCGACCGGCCAGCACGCCGGTCTGCTGATCGGCCAGCATCGCTTGCACCAGCTGGAAACTCCCGACCGCGGTGCCGCCCTGGGTGGCCGCCGCGGCGAAGGCGACCGACTCGTCCAGCGCCCGTTGGGCAGCGCCGACCGCGAGGGCGGCGATGTGGATGCGCCCGCGGGCCAGAGATGTCAGCGCCGCCCGGTAGCCGATGTCCTCGCTGCCGCCGACCAGGGCGTCCTCGCCGACCCGCACGTCGGTGAAGTAGACGTCCGATGTCCAGGCACCCTCCTGGCCCATCTTCGCGTCCTTGACGCCGATGTCGACACCGGCTGCGTCGGCGGGCACCAGGAACACCGCGATCCCCGCACCTGCGGCGTCGGCGGGCCGGGTTCGGGCGAACACCACGAACAGATCCGCCACCGGCGCGTTGGTGATCCACCGCTTCTGGCCGGAGATCAGCCAGTCGGTGCCGTCGCGCACCGCCTTGGTCCGCAAGCCGGCCGGGTTGGATCCGGCACCGGGTTCGGTGAGCGCGAACGAGGCCACCACATCCCCACCCGCCATCGGTTCCAGCCAACGGGTCTTCTGCGCATCGGTGCCGAAGCCCACCAGCACCTGCCCGGCGATCCCGTTGTTGGTTCCGAACATCGAACGCACCGCCAGTGAGGTGTAGCCCAACTCCAGTGCCAGTTCGACGTCCTGGGTGATGTCGAGGCCCAGCCCGCCCCACTCCTGCGGTATCGCGTACCCGAAAAGCCCCATCCGCCTGGCCTGCTCCCGCACCTCGGACGGAACGGTGTCGGTCTCGAGGATCTCGGACTCCCGCGGCACGACGACCGAACGCACGAAGGTCCGCGTCGCGGCCAGAATGTCCCGGAAGTCCTCATCACTGACCGCAGGCTCGGACGTCATACGCCCAATCAAATACGATGACGCCCGGGGACGATCAGGAGGGTGATCGCGATGGCACTGCTGGCTGGACGGACCGCGATCATCACCGGCGGGGCGCAGGGCCTCGGCTACGCCATCGCCGAGGTCTTCGTCGCCGAGGGCGCCCGGGTCGTCCTGGGCGATCTGGATCCCGACCGCACCCGCGAGGCTGCCGAAGCGCTCGGCGGAGCCGATATCGCACGCGCAGTGCGCTGCGACGTCACCTCCGCCACCGAGGTCGAGACCCTCGTCGTCGCGGCGGCGGACGCCTTCGGCGGTGTGGACGTCATGGTCAACAACGCCGGCATCACCCGGGACGCCACCTTGCGAAAAATGACCGAGCAGCAGTTCGACGAGGTGATCGCGGTGCATCTGAAGGGCACCTGGAACGGCACCCGGGCGGCTGCGGCGGTGATGCGGGAGCAGGGCAGCGGCGCGATCATCAACATGTCGTCGATCTCGGGCAAGGTCGGACTGATCGGGCAGACCAACTATTCGGCGGCCAAGGCCGGCATCGTCGGGCTGACCAAGGCCGCCGCCAAGGAACTGGCGCACCTCGGGGTTCGGGTGAACGCCATCGCGCCCGGACTGATCCGCTCGGCGATGACCGAGGCGATGCCGCAACGGATCTGGGATGCCAAGCTCGCCGAGGTGCCGATGGGCCGGGCCGGAGAGCCCCGCGAGGTGGCGACGGTGGCGTTGTTCCTGGCGTCGGATCTGTCGTCCTATATGACCGGGACGGTCCTGGAGGTCACCGGCGGTCGGCACATATGACCCGCGCCGCGCCGAAGATGTCCAGCGCGGTCATCTGCGAACCGGTCCGCACCCCGATCGGCCGCTACGGCGGCATGTTCAAGACCCTCGGCGTGGTGGATCTGGCCGTGGCCGCACTGACCGGACTGCTGGACCGAACCGGAGTTGAACCTGGCGCCGTCGAGGACGTGATCCTCGGGCACTGCTATCCGAACCCGGAGGCACCCGCGCTCGGACGGATCGTCGCACTCGACGCCGGACTGCCGGTGACCGTCTGCGGTATGCAGGTCGACCGGCGCTGCGGATCGGGCCTGCAAGCGGTGATCAACGCCTGCCTGCAGGTCGCCTCCGGTGCCAACGACCTGGTGGTCGCCGGGGGCGCGGAGAGTATGAGCAACGTCGCCTTCTACTCCACCGATATGCGGTGGGGTGCAGGCAACCGCGGAGTGCGGGTGCACGACGGGCTCACCCGAGGCCGGGTGACCGCCGGCGGCCGGCACTATCCGGTGCCCGGTGGCATGCTGGAAACCGCGGAGAACCTCCGCCGCCAGTACGGTATCGACCGCGTCGAGCAGGACGAGTTGGCCGTACAGTCCCACCAGCGGGCGATCGCCGCCCAGCGCACCGGCGTGCTGACCGAGGAGATCGTCCCGGTGACGGTGCGCACCCGGGCGGGCGAGCAGATGATCGACGCCGATGAGCATCCCCGTGCCGACACCAGCGTTGAGGCGCTGGCCCGGCTCAAACCCGTTCTCGAGGATCCCGACGCAACGGTGACAGCCGGCAACGCCAGCGGCCAGAATGACGCCGCCTCCATGTGCATCGTCACCACGCCGGAGAAGGCCGCCGAATTGGGGCTGCAACCCCTAGTCCGACTGGTGTCGTGGGGACTGGCCGGTGTGCAGCCGAAGGTCATGGGCATCGGCCCGGTGCCGGCCACCGCCGCCGCATTGACCAGGGCGGGACTGTCCCTTGAGGATATGGACGTCATCGAACTCAACGAGGCCTTCGCCGCCCAGGCTCTCGCCGTCATGCGCGAGTGGGGCTTCACCGAGAAGGATCGCCGGCGCACCAACATCCACGGCTCCGGCATCTCCCTGGGGCATCCCGTGGGTGCCACCGGCGGCCGGATGCTGGCCGCCCTCGCCCGCGAACTACACCGCCGCGACGGCCGCTACGGACTGGAAACCATGTGCATCGGCGGCGGGCAGGGCTTGGCCGCCGTATTCGAGAAGGTGGTCTGAGTGGTGAGCCGGCTTGCCCAGACCCCCGGCCTGACCGAATTCCAGACCGAGATCATCGACACGGTGCGGCGGTTCGTCGACAAAGAGATCATCCCCAACGCCCAGGAACTCGAACGCACCGACACCTATCCGCAGGCGATCGTCGACCGGATGCGGGAGATGGGTCTGTTCGGGCTGATGATCCCGACCGAGTACGGCGGGCTAGGCGAGTCGCTGCTGACCTACGCGCTGTGCGTGGAGGAACTGGCCCGCGGCTGGATGAGCGTCTCCGGGGTGATCAACACCCACTTCATCGTCGCCTACATGATCCGTCAGCACGGCAACGACGAGCAGAAGCAGCGCTTCCTGCCACCGATGGCGACCGGCGAGACCCGCGGCGCCTTCTCGATGTCGGAGCCAGACGTGGGATCCGATGTGGCGGCCATCCGCACCCGGGCCATCCGCACCGCCGACGGCGGCTACACCCTGAACGGTCAGAAGATGTGGCTCACCAACGGCGGAAGTTCCACGCTGGTCGCGGCCCTGGTGCGCACCGACGAGGGTGCCGACACCCCGCACCGCAACCTGACCGCATTCCTCGTCGAAAAGCCCAGCGGATTCGGCGAGGTCGCGCCGGGGCTGTCCATTCCAGGAAAGCTGGACAAGCTCGGTTACAAGGGCATCGACACCACCGAGTTGATCTTCGACGGCTACCTCGCCGCGGCCGGCGATATCCTCGGCGGGGTGCCGGGGCGCGGCTTCGCCCAGATGATGGACGGTATCGAAGTCGGCAGGGTCAACGTCGCAGCCCGGGCCTGCGGCGTCGCGCTACGCGCATTCGAACTCGCGATCAGCTACGCCCAGCAGCGCCACACCTTCGGCAAACCCATCGCCGAACACCAGGCCATCGCCTTCTCGCTGGCCGATATGGCCACCAAAGTCGAAGCGGCACATCTGATGATGGTCAACGCCGCCCGGCTCAAGGATTCCGGGCAGCGCAACGATCTGGCCGCCGGAATGGCGAAGTACCTGGCCAGTGAGTTCTGCGCAGAGGTGACCCAGCAGAGTTTCCGCATCCACGGCGGCTACGGCTACTCCAAGGAGTACGAGATCGAACGGCTGATGCGGGACGCGCCGTTCCTGCTGATCGGGGAGGGCACCAGCGAGATCCAGAAGACCATCATCAGCAAGCGGCTGCTCAACGACTACAGGGTGTGACCATGGCGACCGACCACAAGACCACGTACTGCCGAATCTGTGAATCCCTCTGCGGCATGGTCGCCGAAGTGCAGGAGGACCGGCTGGTGGCGTTGCGCGCCGACAAGGACCACCCGCTGTCCGCCGGATTCGCCTGCCAGAAAGGTATCGCCTTCACCGAGGTGGTCAACGATCCCGATCGGGTCACGACACCGCTGCGACGGCGCGCCGACGGTACCTTCGAGGAGGTCTCCTGGGACCAGGCGATGACCGATATCACCAACCGGCTCAGCATGATTCACCGGCGGCACGGGTCCGGCGCGGTCGGCTGGTACTTCGGCAATCCGGGCGTGTTCAGCTACTCGCACCTGATCGCGGTGATCTCCTTCGTCAACGGTCTGGGCTTGGGCAGCCACCTTTACACCGCGTCATCGCAGGACACCCACAGCCGGTTGATGGCCAGCCAGCTGCTCTACGGCACCCCCTCCAGCGTTCCGATTCCCGACCTGAATCGAACCGACCTACTGGTGGTGATCGGAGCCAACCCGGTGGTCTCGCACGGCAGCGTGCTGACCGCGCCTCGAATCAAGGACCGGCTGCGCGATGTGGTCAAGCGCGGTGGACGGGTCATCGTCATCGACCCCCGCAAGACCGAGACCGCCGCGCAGTTCGACTGGCTGGGCATCGTCCCCGACACCGACGCACTGCTGCTGCTGTCGATGCTGCAGGTGATGTTCGCCGAGCACCTGTTCGATCGCAAGCAGTTGGCGCGACGGGCCGACGGATCGGACTGGCTGGCAGTCCAATGCGCGCCGTTCACCCCGGAACTCACCGAGACCGTCACCGGGGTCGGCGCCGCCACCGTCCGCGACTTGGCACGCAGCCTGGCCCGGACACCGCGGGCGGCGGTCTACGGGCGGATCGGGGCGTGTGCCGGCCGGTCCGGCACCCTGACGTCCTACCTGATCGATGCGGTCAACCTGGTCGCCGGCAACGTTGACGTCCCGGGCGGATCGGTGTTCGGCTCGTTCGGCGTTCCCGGCGAAAGGTGGGCATTCACCGCACTCGGCGCGCTGCTGCGCCACGACTACCGCCGGAACCGTTCCCGGATCGGCGGATTCGGCAATCTGGTCCACACCGAGCCGGCCACCATGCTGGCCGCGGAGATCACCACCCCGGGTGACCGGCAGATCCGGGCGCTGTTCGTCAGTGCCGGCAACCCGGTGCTGTCGGTGCCCAACGGTGCCGAACTGGCAGCGGCCATGCCGCAACTGGAACTCTCGGTAGCGCTGGACTTCTACCTCACCGAGACGACGGCCCGCTGCGACTACGTGCTGCCGGTCACCACGATGTACGAGCGCGACGACTTCCCACTGCTGTTCCAGTCCTTCCATGCCACACCGTTCCGCCAGACCACCGAAGCCGTGGTGCCGCCCCGCGGACAGGCTCGCACCGAGTGGCAGATCGTCGACGAACTGATGCGCAGGATGGCCACTCGATCACCGGCCTTCGCGGCACTGGCGGTTGCGCGCGTATCGGCGGGTCTGCTCGGTCGGCAACTCAGTCCCCGGACGCTGGCCGACGCCATCATCCGGATCGGCCGGGGCGGTGACTGGTTCGGTCTGCGCCGCGGCGGGCTTTCGTTCAATAGCCTCGCCGAACGACATCCACACGGCGCTGTCCTGGAACCCGATTTGCGCACCGGAACACTTCGCAGCGCGGTGGCCTACCCGAACCGGCGGATACGCCTGCAGCACAACGAGATCACCGCACAGATCGGGCAACTGCGGCACCGCCAGGACCCCGTCGGCTACCCGTTGCGACTGATCGGCATGCGCCAGGCGCGGTCGGAGAACTCCTGGATGCACAACGCGCCACTGCTGATGCGCGGCGATCGCACGCCCCGGGCGCTGATGCACACCGACGACGCCAGAGCACGCGGCATCGCCGAGGGTGATGAGATCGCGGTGCGCTCGCCCCACGGAAAGATCGCGCTGCCGGCGACGCTGACCGAGGATATCGTCGTCGGCACCGTCGCGATCCCGCACGGCTGGGGGCACAACGGCACGGGTGGGTGGCGGTTGGCGAACGCCGTCGGCGGAGTCAACGTCAACGATCTGACCTCCAATGACCCCGACGACGTCGAGTCGCTGTCCGGAATGGCATGGCTCACCGGGGTCCCGATCGAGGTGGAGCGATCCCAATGAGCCGTCAACTCGCCGAACTCGGGTACTACCTGCTGGCCGGTGCGGGCGGCGAGGGGCCGGCCGTTCTCGTCGACGAGGCCCGCCGGGGTGAGGAACTGGGCTTCGGCACCGCGTTCATCTCCGAGCGCTGGAATGTCAAAGAGGCCGCCTCACTGAGCGGTGCTGCGTGCGCGGTCACCGAGCGGATGCAGATCGCCACCGCCGCAACCAATCACAACACCCGCCATCCGCTGATCACCGGATCGTGGGCGACCACGATGCACCGGCTCTCCGGGGGCCGCTTCACCCTGGGTATCGGCCGGGGCATCGCCGCGATCTACGGAGCATTCGGTATCCCGGCGGTCACCACCGCGCAGATGGCCGATTTCGCGCAGGTGATGCGGCGACTGTGGCACGGCGAGGTGATCGTCAACCATGACGGACCGATCGGGAAGTATCCGATCCTGGCTCTGGACACCGACTTCGACGAGGACATCCGGTTGGCGCTGGTGGCCTTCGGCCCCAACACCCTGAGGCTCGGCGGCCGGCTGTTCGATGACGTCATCCTGCATACCTATTTCACCCCGGAGACGCTGGCGCGCTGTGTGCGCACCGTGAAGGCGGCCGCCGAGCAGGCCGGCCGCGACCCCGACCGGGTGCGGGTGTGGTCGTGCCTGGCCACCGTCGGCGATCACCTGCCCGAGGAATTGCGGCTGAAGAAGACGGTCGCCCGGCTGGCGACCTACCTGCAGGGCTACGGGGATTTGATGGTGAGTACCAACGACTGGGACCCGGCGGTGCTGCAACGGTTCCGGGCAGACCCGGTGGTGCAGTCCATCGGCGGCGGTATCGACCACAAGGCCACAGCCGCGCAGATCGCGCATATCGCCACCCTGATTCCAGAGACCTGGCTGCAGCCCGCGGCCACCGGTTCGCCCGGACAGTGCGTGGAGCGGATCCGCCGGGAATTCGACTACGGGGCCGACGCGGTGATCATGCACGGCGCGACGCCCGACGAACTCGAACCGGTGGTTTCGGCGTATCGGGAAATGGTTCCGTAGCACTGCCGCGGCTCGATACTGTCTGGCTCATGGCAGCCAACGATTCCCGCGAAGTGGTCATCGAAGCGACACCGGAGGAGATTTTCGACGTCATCGCCGATGTCGTCAACGCCCCGTCCTGGTCTCCGCAATACCAGAGCGCCGAGATTCTCGAGACCTACGCCGACGGCCGGCCCAAGCGCGTCAAGATGAAGGTCAAGGCGGCCGGGCTCACCGACGAGATGGAGGTCGAGTACAGCTGGACTGAGAACACCGCCGGGTGGACGCTGATCGACTCCAGTCAGCTCAAGGCCCAGGATGCGACGTACACGCTGAGTCCCGCGGGAGACAAGACCGGGGACAAGACCAGGGTCCGATTCGACCTCACGGTGGACCCGTCGATCCCGATTCCCGGGTTCCTGCTCAAGCGCACGCTCAAGGGTGCGATGGAGACGGCCACCGATGGCCTGCGCAAGCAGGTGCTGAAGCTGAAGAAGGGCTAGGAACTCAGCACGCGCAGGCACCGGATCGCCTCGTCGAGGGTCTCGTCGCGCTTGCAGAACGCGAAGCGCACCAGATGGTTCCACGCCTCCGGTGCCCGGTGCGGATCGCAGAACGCCGACATCGGGATGGCGGCCACCCCGGCCCGGTGCGGCAGTTCCTCGCAGAAGGCGGTGCTGTCGGCGAAGCCCAGCGGGCGCGGGTCGGCGCACAGGAAATAGGTCCCGGCGCTGTCGTGGACCTCGAAACCGATATCGGTCAGCGCGGCCGCCAGCCTGTCGCGTTTGGTCTGCAGCGACAGCCGCAGGGCCTCGGACCACCCGTCCTCATGGTTCAGCGCGTAGGCCACCGCGGGCTGAAAGGGTGCCCCGCCGACATAGCTCAGGTACTGCTTGGCCGCCCGTACGCCGGCGATGAGGTCCGGTGCACCGCAGGCCCAGCCGATCTTCCAGCCGGTGCAGTTGAACATCTTGGCCGCGCTCGAGATCGTCACGGTGCGCTGCGCCATCCCCGGATAGGACCCGATCGGCAGATGAGTCCGGCCGTCGAACACCAGCCGCTCGTAGACCTCGTCGGAGATCACCAGCAGGTCGGCCTCGACAGCCAGCGCCGCCAGTGCGCGCAGTTCCTCGTCGGTGAGCACCATGCCGGTCGGGTTGTGCGGGGAGTTGACGATGATCGCCCGGGTTCGCGGGGTGATCGCGGCGCGGACCGCATCGATGTCCAGGGCGAAGCCGCGCCCGTCGGGGGTCAGCGGCACCGCGACCCGGTGCGATCCCGCCATCGCGATCACTGGGGCATAGGTGTCGAAGAACGGCTCGAGCACCAGAACCTCAGAGCCCGGCTCCACCAGCCCGAGCACCGCGCCGGCGATCGCCTCGCTGGCCCCGACGGTGACCAGGACCTCGGTCTCCGGGTCGAACTCCATACCGTAGCGGCGCCGGCGCTGCCCGGAGATCGCCTCCCGCAGAGCGGCGATCCCGGGACCGGGCGGGTACTGGTTGACGCCGTCGGCGATGGCCTGCCGGGCCGCCTCGAGCATGGCGGGCGGACCGTCCTCGTCGGGGAAGCCCTGGCCCAGGTTGACCGCGCCGAGGCGGGCGGCCAGCGCCGACATCCGGGCGAAGACGTTCACCGCGTACGGCCGCAGGCGCGCCACCGTCGTCAGCGCCGGGCCGACGGCATCGGAACCAGTCACGCGCAGAGCGTAGCCACAATCGGGCGCGGCGGGGGGCCGGACGGGTCGCCAACCAACAGGTTGGCCGGGGGTGTTTTAGGGACCGGCCCGGCAGCCGACTAGGCTTTGCAGTGCCGGAAACGACACCAATTCGAACGTTCTTTGAAGAGGAAAACCATATGTCCGAAGAAGCCTTCATCTACGAGGCCATCCGCACGCCGCGCGGCAAGGGAAAGAACGGTGCGCTGACCGAGGTCAAGCCGCTCAACCTCGTCACAGGTCTGATCGACGAGCTCCGCTCGCGTCACCCCAATCTCGACGAGAACATGGTCAGCGACGTCATCCTGGGCTGTGTCTCACCGGTCGGCGACCAGGGCGGCGATATCGCCCGAACTGCCGTCATCGCCGCGGGTATGCCCGACACCGTCGGCGGCTTCCAGCTCAACCGGTTCTGCGCCTCCGGCCTGGAGGCCGTCAACACCGCCGCCCAGAAGGTGCGCTCCGGCTGGGACGACCTCGTCTACGCCGGCGGCGTGGAGTCGATGAGCCGGGTGCCGATGGGCTCCGACGGCGGCGCGATGATGTCCGACCCGGCCACCAACTACGACGCTTTCATCGTTCCGCAGGGTATCGGTGCCGACCTGATCGCCACCCTGGAGGGCTTCGACCGCGATACCGTCGACGCCTACGCCGTGCAGTCCCAGGAGCGGGCCGCGGCCGCGTGGTCCGGCGGCTACTTCGCCAAGTCCGTCGTCCCGGTCCGCGACCAGAACGGCCTGCTGATCCTCGACCACGATGAGCACATGCGCCCCGGCACCACCATGGAGAGCCTGGGCAAGCTCAAGCCCGCTTTCGAAGGCCTGGCCGCGATGGCCGGCTTCGACGATGTGGCGATGCAGAAGTACCACTGGATCGAGAAGATCAACCACGTCCACACCGGCGGGAACAGTTCCGGCATCGTCGACGGTGCCGCCCTGGTCGTCGTCGGTAACGAGAAGGCGGGCAAGGCCAACGGCCTGACCCCGCGCGCCCGCATCGTCGCCACCGCCACCAGCGGTGCGGACCCGACGATCATGCTCGTCGGCCCCACCCCTGCGGCGCTCAAGGCGCTGGACCGGGCCGGCCTCAAGCCCGAGGACATCGACCTCTGGGAGCTCAACGAGGCCTTCGCCTCGGTGGTGCTGAAGTTCCAGAAGGACCTCAACATTCCGAGCGAGAAGCTCAACGTCAACGGCGGCGCCATCGCGATGGGACACCCGCTGGGCGCCACCGGCGCCATGATCACCGGCACCATGGTCGACGAGCTCGAGCGCCGCGGCGCCAAGCGCGCGCTGATCACGCTGTGCATCGGCGGCGGCATGGGCGTCGCCACCATCATCGAGCGCGTCTAAGCGCCGGAATACCTAGGAGTAAGCGGAAAACCATGGCAGAGAACACCATCAAGTGGGACAAGGATGCCGACGGCATCGTCACCCTGACCCTCGACGACCCCACCGGCGGGGCCAACGTGATGAACGAGCATTACAAGGAGTCGATGCACAAGGCCGTCGAGCGTCTCGAGGCCGAGAAGGATTCGATCACCGGTGTCGTCATCACCAGCGCCAAGAAGACCTTCTTCGCCGGCGGTGACCTCACGGCCATCATCAAGATCACCCCGGAGCACGCCGGTGAGGCGTTCACCGAGGTCGAGGAGATCAAGGCAGACCTGCGCAAGCTGGAGACCCTGGGCGTGCCGGTCGTCGCGGCTATCAACGGCGCCGCCCTCGGCGGCGGCCTGGAGATCGCCCTGGCCTGTCACCGGCGCATCGCCGCGGACGTCAAGGGCAGCGCGATCGGCCTGCCCGAGGTCAGCCTGGGCCTGCTGCCCGGCGGTGGCGGCGTCACCCGAACGGTGCGGATGATGGGCATCCAGAACGCCTTCGTCAACGTCCTGTCCCAGGGCACCCGGTTCAACCCGAAGAAGGCCAAGGACACCGGTCTGGTCGACGAACTCGTCGGCAGCGTCGAAGAACTGGTGCCGGCCGCCAAGGCGTGGATCAAGGCCAACCCGGAGGCCCACACCCAGCCGTGGGATGCCAAGGGCTACCGGATGCCCGGCGGCACCCCGTCCTCGCCGGCGCTGGCGGCCATTCTGCCGTCGTTCCCGTCCCTGCTGCGCAAGCAGATCAAGGGCGCGAACATGCCCGCACCACGGGCCATCCTGGCTGCCGCCGTCGAGGGCGCGCAGGTCGACTTCGACACCGCCAGCCGCATCGAGAGCCGCTACTTCACCGAACTGGCCACCGGCCACGTCGCCAAGAACATGATTCAGGCGTTCTTCTTCGACCTGCAGGCCATCAACGCCGGCGGATCGCGGCCGGAGGGCATCGGCAAGACCCCGATCACCAAGATCGGCGTTCTGGGCGCGGGCATGATGGGCGCCGGTATCGCCTATGTGTCGGCCAAGGCCGGTTTCGACGTCGTTCTCAAGGACGTCACCATCGAGGCGGCGAACAAGGGCAAGAACTACTCGGAGAAGCTCGAGGCCAAGGCGCTCGAGCGTGGCCGCACCACTGAGGAGAAGTCCGCGGCGCTGCTGGGCCGGATCACCCCGACCGCCGATCCGAAGGATTTCGCCGGGGTGGACTTCGTCATCGAGGCGGTTTTCGAAAACCAGGAACTCAAGCACAAGGTGTTCCAGGAGATCGAGGACATCGTCGAGCCCAACGCCATCCTGGGCTCCAACACCTCCACTATGCCGATCACCGGGCTGGCCACCGGGGTCAAGCGCCAGGACGACTTCATCGGCATCCACTTCTTCTCACCGGTGGACAAAATGCCGCTGGTCGAGATCATCAAGGGCGAGAAGACCTCCGACGAGGCGTTGGCCCGGGTGTTCGACTACACCCTGGCCATCGGCAAGACCCCGATCGTGGTCAACGACAGCCGCGGCTTCTACACCAGCCGGGTCATCGGCACCTTCATCAACGAGGCGCTGGCCATGCTGGGCGAGGGTGTCGAGCCCGCGTCGATCGAGCATGCCGGCAGCCAGGCCGGCTACCCGGCGCCGCCGCTGCAGCTCTCCGATGAGCTCAACATGGAGCTGATGCACAAGATCGCCGTCGCCAGCCGCAAGGGTGTCGAGGATGCGGGCGGCAAGTACGAGCCGCACCCGGCCGAGGCCGTCGTGGAGAAGATGATCGAGATCGGCCGGCCGTCGCGGCTGTCCGGTGCCGGCTTCTACGAGTACGTCGACGGAAAGCGGACCCAACTGTGGCCCGGGCTTCGCGAGACCTTCACGTCGGGCACCTCGAAGCCGCCGCTGCAGGACATGATCGACCGGATGCTGTTCGCCGAGGCGCTGGAGACCCAGAAGTGCTTCGACGAAGGCGTGATCACCACCACGGCGGATGCCAACATCGGCTCCATCATGGGCATCGGCTTCCCGCCGTGGACCGGTGGCGCTGCCCAGTTCATCACCGGCTACCCCGGTGGCACGGCCGCGTTCGTGGCTCGCGCCAAGGAACTGGCGGAGCGTTACGGCGACCGCTTCAACCCGCCGGCGTCACTGCTGACCTAGTGAGAGCCTCCGACAGGGACCCTCGGTGCGCGTGCGCGCCGAGGGTCCTCGGCGTTGCACGCACGTGACCATCGGACTCCTCTGCGCGCTGCCGCAGGAGTATGAGCACCTGCTGACCGCCATGGCCGGGGTAGCGACGCACACGGTGGCCGACATCGAGTTCAGCGTCGGCGAGCTCGACGGCCACCGGGTGGTCCTATCCCGGGCCGGGATGGGAAAAGTCAGCGCCGCGCTGGTGGCCACCGTGCTCGCCGACCGCTTCGGGTGCCGCGCGATTGTGTTCTCCGGTGTGGCGGGCGGCCTGGATCCGATGCTGCGAATCGGCGATGTGGTGATCGCCGAGCGGACCATTCAGCACGACGCCGGGGTGATCGAAGAAGCCGCCCTGCAGGTGTATCAGGCCGGCCATGTTCCCTTCATCAATCCCACCACCCAATTCGGTTATGCCGCCGACCCTGCGCTGCTCGCGCGGGTTCGCGGCCGGCTCGATGGATTGACGTTGCCCGCGTTATCCAGCCGTGCCGGCGGCCGCGGCAGGCCGCCCTGCATCACCTTCGGGACGGTCTTGACCGGAGACCAGTACCTGCACTGCGAGGTGACCCGGGTGCGCCTGCATGCGGAACTGGCCGGGCAGGCCGTGGAGATGGAAGGCGCTGCGGTCAGTCAGGTATGCGAGAGCTTCGGGATCCCGTGGCTGGTCGTCCGTTCCCTTTCGGACCTCGCCGGGGCCGACTCCAGCGTCGACTTCACCGCATTCGTCGATGAGGTCGCGGCGCAGTCAGCCTTGATCCTGCGCCACCTGATGCCGGTGTTGTGAAGGCACTTTCGCCGTAGAGTCGATGTATGCGATTCGGACTCTTCGTTCCCCAGGGCTGGCGGCTTGACCTGGTCGGGATTCCTGCGGAAAACCATTGGGCGACAATGCGTGACCTCGCCCAGTCCGCCGACGGCGGAGGATGGGACTCGGTGTGGGTGTACGACCACTTCCACACCGTGCCGATGCCCACCTCGGAGGCCACCCACGAGGCGTGGACCCTGATGGCCGCATTGGCCGCTACCACCTCACAGATCAAGCTCGGCCAGATGTGCACCGCGATGAGCTACCGCAACCCCGCGTACCTGGCCAAGGTGGCCGCAACCACCGATATCATCTCGGGCGGCCGGGTTCAGATGGGCATCGGCGGCGGCTGGTACGAGCATGAGTGGCGCGCCTACGGCTACGGATTCCCCTCAGCCGGGGTCCGGTTGGCCAGGCTCGACGAAGGCGTTCAGATCATGCGCGATGCGTGGCGCGACGGCACGGTCACCTTCGATGGCAGGCATTACCAGGTCGAGGGCGCCATCGTGTCGCCCAAACCGCTTCAGCCCGCAGGGATCCCGCTGTGGATCGCCGGTGGCGGCGAGAAGGTGACGTTGAAGATCGCCGCGAAGTACGCCCAGTACACCAACTTCAGCGCCGCCCCTGACGAATTCGCCCGCAAGTCGGAGATTCTCGCCGGGCACTGCCGTGAGGTGGGGACCGACTACGACGCGATCGTGCGCTCCGCCAATGTCAACGCCGTGCTGGGACACTCCGACAGCGATGTGCAACAGCGGCTGCAACGGGTCCGTGATCGCCTGGCCGGGATCTGCGGCGATGCGGCCGCCGATGCGATGATCGCGATGAACTCCGCCCCGGGCAACGCGACCGGCACACCCGATCAGGTGGTCAGGACGCTGACCGAGTTGCGGGATCTGGGGTGCGAATACGTCATCTGCTACTTCCCGGAAGCGGCCTACGACCGCTCCGGTATCGACATGTTCGAGCGCGAGGTCATACCCGCGTTCGGGTAGCCCGATGCCGGCCCGGTGATTCCGTCAGCGCGTCAGCCACCGCGTCGAACGCCCGCAGGGTGTCCTGCAGCACGTGCGGGCCGTGCGTGTGTGGTTGGGTCGACAACTTCGCGGCCACCATCTCCGCGGCGCGGTTGATGTAGATCAGCTGACCGCACATGCCCATACACAGCAGGACATTGCTGCCGGGGTAGGGAAACCACATCTGGTTGCGGTACATCCCGCCGGGCAGATCGCCGTCACCGAGACCGGCTGCAAACGCCTGACGTGAGTCGGGCCCGCCCGCAAGGGTGTCGGCGATCCACGCCTCCGGCACCACCTGCTGTCCGGTCAGGGATGCACCGTCCTGCAGGAACAGCGATCCGAAGCGGACCATATCGGTGAGACAGGCGCTGACTCCGCCGTTGAACATGCCGGTGCCGGCACTGTCCACGGCGATGCTGGCGTCGTAGCGGGCGCCGATTCGACTCCAGAGGAGTTCGGACATGAGACCCGGCATACGTTGGCCGCCGGCGACCTCGCAGATCCAGCCGAGAACGTCGGTTTCGGATGAGCGGTATTCGAACGGTCCGCCGTGCGGCGACTTCTGCGGCAGGGTCAGCAGGAAGTCGTAAAGGGTGGCCGGAATCTCCGGACCGCTGCGCGGTGCCCATCCCATCGCCTGGTCGAGAATGTGGATATCGGCGTGGGGATCGCTGTAGTCATCGGAGAAGGCGATACCCGATCTCATGTCCAGCAGGTCGCGTACCGTCGCGCCGGCGTAGCCGCAGTGCGCCAGCGCCGGGACGAAGGCGGTGACCGGTGCGGTCAGGTCGATCGCACCGGCTCCGTGGAGAGCCCCGGCAACCGCGCCGGTCAGCGATTTGCTCACGGAGAACATCAGGTGCCGGGACTCTGGCGCGAGGCCGTGGCGGTACTCCTCGGCCACCATCGATCCTCGGAAGGCGACCGCCCATCCATCGGTCTCGGTGTCGGCCATCACCGCTCCGAGGGTGGTGGGATCCCCATCGGTACCGGTCACCGGTATCGCGGCGATCGCGGCGGGGGCCGGTGCCAGCACCGCCGTCGGAGCCGTCCCACGCGAAATCACCGCAGTCGGCACCATCTCGTCGACGTGCTGGAATGACCAGTGCGAGTAGGGTTCCCACAGCCAGTTGGCCAGCGAAATTCCGGCGGGGACGCGATCGGGTTCGGCCACGGCGGGGGGCTACGCTCGCGCGACGAGCCGGGACAGGATCGGCGATGTCTGCGCCAAGGGTGCGGAGACGAATTTCGCCTTGATCCCGGTGAGCCAGCGCTGGCAGTGCTCGGTGAGCTGGTAATCCTCGCTCTGCAGGTGCCCGGGGGTGACCAGCACGCCGAGTTGGGCGCCTTCGCAGCGCAAGTCACCCGGCGCCGCCACCCGCATGAAGAAGGCCTCTGAATCGTCGGCGATCGAGTCCCAGTCGTCGGCCGGGCGGGCAAACGATGCGTGCCCGGCCGCGTCGAGGCGGTACACACCGGTTCGCGGCGTCTTGGTGAAGATCTCCGCCGTCGTGGAGGTCTCGGAGATGATCACCTGACCCCAGACCTCGTCCTCGCCGTAGCCCCGCTCCCAGCGCGCGTTGATCTCGTTGACGTCGAGTTCATAGTCGATGTCCATGAACTCGAGCAGGTGGAACAGGAACAGCGGGATGTCGGCGTAGGCTTCCGTGGTCAAATTCGTCATCGGGCTGGCCCCGCTGAGCCGCGGGTTCACCTCGCCGAGGTAGAGCTCATCGGAGTCCAGGTCGTGCAGCAGGTCCACCTCGAAGTAACCCAGATAGCCCTCCCGGCCCAGGACGTCACCCAGCTTTCGGACCATCTCCCGCGCGGCGCGTGTCTGCTCGGGCGGCAGTGCCTCCCGCCAGACGTCGTTACCGCACCAGCTACCCCGGTAGGGGGTCAGCTCCGGGTACCCGACGAGGCTCGTCATCGCGGGTCCGACGACGGTGCCGTAACGGGTCACGGTGCCCTCCAGGCACACCTCGACATTGCGGATGCGCTTCATCACCTTCACTTCGCGCTGAGCTGTCAGCTCCGCGGCGCACTGGTCCCAATCGCGCTCGCCGCGCAGGAAGAACGTCCCACTACCGGCATTGCCGTAGGGGTCCTGAACGACGAGGTCATCGCCGAGCCCGGCGCTGCTCGCCAGCGCAAGCAACTCGGCGTAGGAGCCGGCCCGCCCGATCGCGTGCGGCACGCTCGGCACGCCGGCCTCCTCGGCGAGCCGGGTCATGACCACTTTGGAGTCCAGCCGGTGGCGCAGCTCCGGGGGTGGTTCCATGACCTCGAGTCCGGCCTGGCGCGCCAGGCCGGAGGTCTCTTCGTCGGGCATGACGAAGCACGCCTTGCCGCCGGGGCCGCGCTCGGCGATGAACTCCAGCGTCTCCGGATCGGAGAGTAGGTGATTGACCACGTCGCCCATGGAATCGAAATCCCGGCGGTCGCGCTTGCGGGGTACGAACACCCGTGGGTGGCTGCCCTCGAAAGAATCGAAGTAATTCAGATAGTAGAAATTCCGCACCCAACGGTCGATGCCGAGCAGATTGAACGGCGTCGGCGAGATGAAGTAGAGCGGCACCGTATTGGTGTGGAAGAACGCGCGGACGTCGGGGAGGCCCTTCAGTTGTCGATTCGCCACGCTCATGCCTCCCGCAGGGGTGCCGAGGGTGGGGTGGGGGTGGTCAACCTGTCAGCGTGGCGTGAACATGACGTCATGCCCCGAGTGTGCCTTGTGTCGCGGTGGCCCGCCACGGATTGGCGCACGGGCCGCGGAATGGGTTCCGGCACGGTTCAGATCGCCGGCCCCAGCAGGTCGTCGGCGTCGGTGATGTGGTAGCCGTAACCCTGCTCGGCCAGGAAGCGCTGCCGGTGGGCGGCGTAGTCGGCGTCCAGGCTGTCGCGGGAGACCACCGAGTAGAACACCGCGCCGCCACCGTCGTGCTTGGGCCGCAGCAGCCTGCCGAGGCGCTGCGCCTCCTCCTGGCGCGATCCGAAGGTGCCCGAAACCTGCACGGCCACTGAGGCTTCGGGCAGGTCAATGGAGAAATTGGCCACCTTGGACACCACCAGTGTTTTGACCTCGCCGCGCCGAAAGGCATCGAAGAGCGCCTCGCGTTCGGCGTTCTTGGTCGACCCCTGGATCACCGGGGCATCGAGTTCCTTACCGAGTTCGTCGAGTTGATCGAGATAGGCACCGATCACCAGCGTCGGCTCCCCGGGGTGTTTGGCCAGGATCGACTTCACCACCGCGACCTTGGTGTGCGCCGTGGAGCACAGCTTGTAGCGCTCCTCCGGCTCGGCAACGGCGTACTGCATCCGCTCGTTATCGGTCATCGTGACCCGGACCTCGATGCACTCGGCCGGGGCGATCCAGCCCTGGGCCTCGATATCCTTCCACGGCGCGTCGTAGCGCTTGGGCCCGATCAGGCTGAACACATCGCCCTCGCGGCCGTCCTCGCGGATCAGGGTGGCCGTCAGCCCCAGCCGCCGTCGCGATTGCAGATCGGCGGTCATCCGGAACACCGGGGCCGGCAGAAGATGCACCTCGTCGTAGATGATCAGGCCCCAATCCCGGCTGTCGAACAATTCCAGGTGCCGGTATTCCCCCTTGGTCCGGCGGGTGATCACCTGATAGGTGGCGATGGTGACCGGGCGGATCTCTTTTCGTTCACCGGAGTACTCGCCGATCTCCTCTTCGGTCAACGATGTGCGGGCGATCAGTTCCCGCTTCCACTGCCGGC
>Ga0209986_10000166_pt1 | contig 59571 bp, 53 predicted proteins | sample BlataG_FD_183168 | JGI IMG/M metagenome (GOLD analysis project Ga0209986, IMG submission 183168) | Deep subsurface microbial communities from Black Sea to uncover new lineages of life (NeLLi) - Black_00105 metaG (SPAdes) (version 2) | ecosystem: Environmental > Aquatic > Marine > Oceanic >... | reverse complement strand
GGGATTCCTCTTCGCTCTCCCGCAGGGCCTCCTGTGTCTTCGCCATCTTCTCACTCAGCATAGCCACTACTATGGCGACCACTATGAGCATGAAAGCTCTTGAGTAATCATTTAACGTAGGCACCTGCACTCGCAGAAAAATGTGGCTCAAAATCAAAAGAGCTGCCAACAACACGGGTACAAGTAAGCCTTTTCTTTTCCACCAAAGACATGCCAATATGCTTGGAATATAGTAAAAATGCGTAACAACAGCACCAGTTCCGAGTACCGCATGAAAATAGTATGTCAAAAAGCAGGCGGTGGGCAGGAGGATGGCAATCAACGATAATTTGAATTTTTCGGATTGCAACCTCAGTACCGTTTTCATGATTTTGCCTCCTACTAACTCTGAATCGAATCTTGAATCTCGTTGACCCATAAGCCAATAAAGATTCCTAGCATATACTTCGATCTGATGCGTCGACCGTTAGTCAGTCCCACATACACCCTGCCCTGCACTTTTGTCATGGATTCCGGCACGTCTACAACAGCAATTGAGTTTGTAACGTTTCCACTCTCGGCTGCCTCAAGCCAGGTGTCAGAAAGAGAATGTAACAGTAGCATTTTTAATTTCATTTAAGAATGTAGTTGCGCCTATTATCTCAACGCTTTCTCTGAAATCCTCTTTCTTTAGATTGTTTGCCTCCAGAGCCAGTGCGCATAAACATATCTTACCACCCAGGCCCACCACTCCATCGTATAATTCAACTAAATCGGGCAATCCTTTGACTTTGCTCATCTTCTCCATCTCTCCTTTTACCAGCGCCAATGAACCAGCGGGTGTGAAAAATAAAACCAAGTCATCCCCGGACGCGACTGCTGAAGAACCAATGATGAAGGCTGGAAATACATTACTTGGACCGGAACCATTCACTGTGATTGCTACTTTAGGCATTATTTAATTTCTCCGATTACAAAAACATCACCACAATCCGTTTATCTCCCTCGTCTGCAATAATCGTGAAAACGAAGATGTCGAGTTATGCCCGTAGTTCGACTTCGGGCAATTCCTAACACTTGGTTCTGACTCCGTTCCTGAACGACGGTAATACTCTAGAATCGTATCTGGATCCTCTTCTGGTTTGCCCCGTTATCCTTTACGGAAAGGAAGACCTTGCCCAGCCGCTCGCACCAGGTGCGCACATCTTTCTCGAAAGTTGGGCAGTCTCCCAATACCTCCAAAATGTCACCGTGCTTCATGTCCGGGGCCTTCACGGCTATCTTAAGGATCGGCTGAGGGCACTTCATACCGAGGGTATCCAAAACTTCTACTGCCATGATCATTTCTCCTTACTTGAGGTTCTACATGAAAGTGATTTGAATGAAAAAACACTATCCCGTTTTTTGCATCACCCTCAACGGTAGGCGCTATCCTCGACGATGCAGGAATCATGCCGGAATACTGCAGAGAAACAATCGTCCATAAATTCACATAATTAGAGCTGCTTGTTAGAATATGTCTACTTGGAAATGTGGGCAGTGTGTCACGCTCTTGACGCTTGGTAACACAAGTGTGAGCTTGCACGAGAGTCATGTTCGCTCAGTTTACAGGAACGGCGGAAACAGCCTGATCGATAAATGTGAGCAGTGGTGAGGATGAACTTCCGCTTGGCCCCTCAAGACACCGCCTGCCACTGATACAATTGATAGTACAGACCCTGTCTGTCCATGAGTTCGTCGTGAGAGCCCACCTCTTTGATGCGCCCTCTGTGAAGCACAATGATACGGTCGGCATTCCGAATAGTGGACAAGCGATGCGCCACCACGATGGCCGTGCGTTTTTGCATCAACCTAAAAGTTGCCTCCTGGATGAGCTGTTCTGTTTGTGTATCAACGCTCGAAGTCGCTTCATCCAGGATCAGAATCTCAGGGTCGCGGGCCAGGGCCCTGGCAAAGGCCAGTAACTGCCGTTCGCCGCTCGAAAGGGTGCGGCCCCCCTCTGTCAAGGCCGTATCCAGTCCTTGAGGAAGGATTTCAACCAGCCGGTCAAGATTGCAGGCTGCAATGATCTCTTGCATTCCCTCATGAGAAAGATGTGGGTTTCCCGCAGTAATGTTATCTCTGATTGTGTCTGCAAACAAAAACACATCCTGAGTGATTAAGGCAATTCGCGCCCGCAACAAGGCCTTGGGTACGTGACGCATGTCCACCCCGCGAACCGTGATGCTCCCCCTGGTTGGATCGTAAAACCGTTCAATAAGATGAATGAGAGTCGATTTACCTGCCCCGGTCGGCCCCACAATGGCCACTGTTTCACCACGCCGAACGGTAAATGAGACATCCTTTAATATCCAGTCTTCCCCTTCATAGGCGAACCACACCCTTTCAAAGGACACAGCGTCCGCCGTCTCCAATTCGGAATCGGAAAAGGTTTTGGTTGGCGTGGTTGCGTCCGGCATCTTGCTCGGGATTTCAGGCTCCGGAATCCGCTCCTGGTTGTCAAGAAGGAGAAAAATCCGCTCTGATGAGGCCATGGCCGACTGCATTATGTTGTACTTTTCAGCAATATCGCGGATGGGCCGAAAGAACATTCTCATGTAGGAGATAAAGGCTACCAGAACACCAAGGCTCAGGCTCTCGCCAAGAACACGCATCCCGCCATACCAGATGACCAGCGCTGTGGTAACTGAGCTCAAAACCTCGATTGCCGGCATGAATACGGCAAATACGTTTATCTGACGCATTCCGACCAGATAATTCTCGCGATTGAGTTCTTTGAAACGCTTGTAGTTTCTGGCCTCCTGAACGAACAACTGGATAATACGGATACCGTCAATGCTTTCCTGAAGCCTTGTGTTGATCTCAGCTATCTTAATCCGAAGCTCCCGAAACACGTCCCTGGCCAGACGGCTGAAGTAGGTTGTCGTAAGAAATATGAACGGCAGCATGAGAAAACAGATTAGGGCCAGTTTCCAATTCATCAGCAGTAGCACGACAGTTATGCCAAGAAGGAGAAAGATGTCCTTGAAAAGCACGGTGATGATGGATGTGAAAAAATCGTGCAGATTCTGAACGTCACTGGTTACGCGGGTGACCAGACGACCAACGGGATTCTTGGTAAAAAACGCCACGGAAAGGCCCTGGATGTGCTCAAAAAGCCTCAGCCTGATGTCGTGCATAATGAACTGCCCGGTATATTCCATGACAAGAACGTTTCCAAAACCCAAAAGGAAATGGCAAAACACAACGCCAAGAAATATCAGGGCAATGCGGGCCACGCCGGCATGGTCTCGCATTCGGAGAAGTACCAAATCGGACTTGCTTACCTTTGAAAGATCCTCATAAAGAATCCTTGCAAAGGGCCACTCGATTTCAAAAAGCCTCGGATGCTGATCCACGACTCTGGCAACCCTCGGGACTCGAAGGTCGGCCATATAAAACCGCCGTTGCTGCGAACCTCCCGTTTTTTCATCCTCCATGTCCTGTACAATATAGCGGTCAATAGCCACCTTCGTGAGATAAGGCAGCGCCAGGTCCATGACAGTAATGGCGCTGACGAGCACAATGGAAAGCAAAAAAAAGAGTCTATATGGACGAACGTGCGGAAAAAGCCTTCTCAGTAATCCTAGATCGTATGGTTTGCCGAGCTGATCCTCTTCAAAATATCCATAGTCGATTCGCATTTTACGACTCAGCTTTTCCGTTGTTGAGTTCTTCTTCAATCTGCTGCAATTGATACATTCTGCCGTAATATCCATCCTGCGCCATTAGTTGTTCATGCGTGCCGGTCTGGCTTATGCGTCCGCACTCCAGTACAATGATAAGATCCGCGTGTCTCACGTGGCTGATCCTGTGAGATATCATGACTGTGGTGCGGCCGGCGGAAAGCTTTCGAACGCTGCCCAGGATGGCGGCAGCAGTCTCTGTGTCCACCTGGCTCATGGGATCATCCAGAATCACGATCGGCGCTGAAACCAGAAGGGCCCTTGCCAGGGCGAGACGCTGCCTTTGACCGCCGGAGAGGGTGACCCCCTTTTCTCCAATGACGGTGCGGAACTGATCGGGAAATCCCATGACGGCGTCATACAAACGTGCGGCTTGAGCTGCCAGGATCATCTCTTCCTCAGAAGCATCATTCTTTCCAAAGCACAGGTTTTCTCGGATCGTGCCCGAAAACAAAAAGGCATCCTGGGGGACTACTGCCAGGTGTGCCCGCAGGGTCTGAAGAGGTATCTGGCGTATCTCCTTGCCGTCAATCAGAATGCGTCCCTCCGTGGGATCAAGAAGCCTTGGAATCAGATGGCAAAGTGTGGTCTTGCCGCTTCCGGTCGGGCCAACCACACCGAGGGTTTGGCCTGATGTCACAGAAAATGACACCTTTGAAAGGGCATTTGGCCGGCCCGCACCATACTTGAAACCCACATTATCAAAGACGATCTCCCCCTCGACTGCTCTTACCGGACTTGCCATTTTTGGGCTGACAATCTGAGGCCTGGTCTCAAGGATCCGACTTATCCTGTCCAGTGAGGCGCCTCCCCGTTGGATCAGGTTGATCACCCAGCCCATGGCCATCATAGGCCACGTGAGAAGACCCAGGTAGCTTATGAAGGCCACAAAATCACCCGGCGTAATCGTAAGGTCAATAGCCTGTCCACCGCCCAGATAAAGCACCACTGCTACACTCAAATTGGAAAAAAACATCATCCCCGGGAAAAAGACTCCCGTAATCCGGACCAGTCGAAGATTCTTGCCCAAATAATCTTTTGAGATCTCTGCAAGCCTCAGGGCTTCCGCCTCCTCCCGGTTGTAGGCCTTAATCACCCTGATACCGGCAACACGTTCTCGAACCGTTTCAGTCAGACGGGCAAAGGAGGCCTGGACTTCCTTGTAGAGCCGGTGCATGCGTCGGGTAACGACACGAGCCAATATGACAATAACCGGCATGGGAAGCAGGGCAAAAACGGTCAGAGTGACGTTGATGTACAGCATGAAACCGATTGCAGCCAGGCCAAGAACCACTGCATCTGTTAAGGCCACCATCCCCATGCCCACGGCCATCCGCACGTGCTGTACGTCATTTGTGGCGTGGGCCATCAAGTCCCCTGTCCTGGTTTCATCAAAGTAGGCCGCAGAAAGAGTCTGGATGTGAACAAAAAGCTGGTTGCGCAGCCCCTCCTCCACCCTTCTTGATGTGCCTATGAGACATCTGCGCCAGACAAATCGAAATATCCCGATCAGTAACGCCACACCTACAATATAGAGGGCATAACGAGAGACGTTTGTGGCCGTGGTGCGGCAGATTGTCAAATCATCCACAACCCACTTGATGATCCGAGGAATGAACAGTTGAAGGATGTCAACCACGAAAAGAGAAAGAAGGCCAAGCAATATGACTGCCCTCTTTTCCACAAAGTATGGTTTAATAAGACGGTACGACTTCATGAACTAGTATCTGCCAGAATTCCAATAATAAATCATGCTAACAGACAGGGGGAAAACAGTCAAAATGAATACCGCCCCTCACCGTTTCCATACAGAAGGCCATTGTTGACTTTTGCCAGGCCCATTGTTATAGATCCATGCATGGAGACTGGAACCATTGTCGAATATGTTGATCGCAGAGAGATCATCTGCGCCGTTGTTTTGGGGCAGAAAAACAATAAGGTCCGATTGCTCACCGAGCATAATCGCGAGGTGAGCCACGGGGAAAAACGGCTTGCCCACATCGATGGTCAACGCCTTGACCCACAAATTGGCAGAGATGCCCTCGTGAGAAAACTTCACGCCACAGGTCTAAGAAGAAGGCAATTTCAGAATCAAATAGATGTCGAAGCGCTGTGGGATGTTCTTCACACTGAAGCCACATGGATCGACTTAAAGACCATGGCACAATTCTGCTTTGATGGTGAGATCTCCAACGACCATACATCAGCCGTGATGCGGGCGATGTTTGAAGACCGCCTCTATTTCAGGTTTGATACTGATCGATTTTTCCCAAACAGCCCCGAACAAGTGGCACGGATTGCAGCACAGGCTGCAGAAGAGGCTCGAAAGTCCCACATTATTGAGGATGGAAGCCGGTGGATCCGGCAGGCCACGGAAAGCGAGCGCCCCTCTGTCCCTCCTGACAAGGAAGAGGTCGTTGAGATACTGAAATCCTTCTATCTCTTTGCAAAAGACAGCCCGCACTACAAAATAGGCAGGGAGATTCTTGCGCGCTCGGACCTGGAACCAAAGGATGGCCTATTTCGTCTCCTGGTCAAGTTGGGCGTCTGGGATGAGAATGAAAACCTAAACCTCCACAGATTCGGCATATCCGATAGCTTCCCTCCCGCAGTAGTGGAGGCTTCAGAACATCTTGTCCGGCAAGACATCAAGGTAACGCCAGAGATGAGGCGTAAGGATCTAACCCATCTTTCGACAATAACCATCGACGGCCAGGGGACCCTTGATTTTGACGATGCCATCAGCATTGAACCCAGAAAAGAGGGATACCGGCTATGGATTCATATTGCGGATGTGAGCCATTTTCTGAAAAAGGGAGATGCAGTGGATGAAGAGGCAATGGCCCGTGCCAGCTCCATATACATGCCCGACACGCGCATACCCATGCTTCCCCCCAGCTTGGCAGAAGGCCTCTGCAGCCTGAGAGAGGGAGAAGATCGTTTTGCCATAAGCATTATGGCAGACCTTGACGACTCGGCAAATGTGATGACGTTCGATATATTTCCCAGTGTCATCCGCGTGAAGAGACAACTTACCTATTACAACGTCAATCTGAGCGTACGAGAAGATCCGGAGCTTTCCATCATCTATGATCTTGCCCGAAAATTTCGCAAGATCCGGCTCAATGGCGACGCACTCCAGCTCATCTTGCCGGAGATGAACGTCTGGATAGACGATGATGGAGAGATCTCGGTTACACAGATAAACCGCGAGAGTCCCGGCCGCTTTATGGTCTCTGAATGTATGATCCTGGCCAACTGGTTGGCAGCCCGGTTCTTTCGAGATCACGGACAGGCAACTATTTACAGATCACAATTGCCGCCCCGGGACCGTCTCATTGACAAAAATGGAGGCACACTTTATCAGAACTGGATGCAACGGCGTTTCTTGAGCCGAGTTGTGCTGGGAGTTGATCCGGAACCCCATTCAGGCCTTGGACTCGATACGTACGTCACCCTGACGTCTCCTCTGAGAAAATATCTTGATCTGGCAACACAACGTCAGCTAAAGGGGCTTTTTGGTTTGGAGGACTTATACTCTGAGGAAGATCTCACATTCATCACCCACACTGTCAAGGAGTCCATGAGCTACATCACGGTGCTTCAGCAAGAACGAATGCGCTACTGGATACTCAAATACCTTGAGCGTCTCTCAGGAAAGAGAGAAGAAGCCTTGGTCATTGAGAAACGCCGCCAGAAGTACGTGGTGCTCCTTACCAACTACATGATAGAGTCCTTTATTCCCCTGAACGCAGCCATTGACATCAAACCACAAGACGCCATCATGGTGAAGATAGAACAAGTAAAGGCAAGGTCCGACACGCTCACGGTTTCCCTGGCATAAGCAAGTCCTACTTCTTCCTTGCCTCAAACGCCATGGTCTCGTCATTTAGAAGACCAAGGTACTGGTCGTCTTTGCCAAACAAAAACCACGCCTCACCCACACTTAACGCGCTATGCCATTCAACGTCTTCTTCCATCTCAAGGACAACCTCTTCCGGTGTAACAGGGGCACTCTCTATTCCGAACTCATTGAAAAAATTAGTGAAGCGCTCTTTGTCCGACATCTCTTTCTCCTTCCCTTCGGCTAAGTTCTTTCTTCACCACCCGCGCAATCTCCTCACAATACTTGTCAGTCTCTTCATGGATGGGCCCTTCCACCATGACTCGACACATAGGCTGTGTGCCGGAATAGCGAACCAGCACCCTTCCCCTATCTCCCAGGATCTCCTCCACGCGCTCAATAGCAGCAACGATTTGAGGCACTGACTCCAAAGCGGGCTTTTCCTTCACCTCCACATTGATTAAGCGCTGAGGGAAGACCTTCATGAATCCAGATAGCTCCGAAAGGGGTTCACCCGTCCTCTTCATGGCATCAACGACCTTAAGGGCCGTTATGATGCCGTCTCCGGTCGTATGAAGGTCCAGAAATATCATGTGCCCTGAGTCCTCACCTCCAATACATGCCCCTCTTGCCAGCATCTCTTGCAGGACATACCTGTCACCCACCTGAGTTGTCACATGATCTATGCCTAATTCCTTGAGGACAAGGCTAAGACCGATATTGCTCATTACCGTGCTTACCGCAATGTTATTCGTCAGCAGCCCATCATCTTTCATGACCTTGGCACAAAGAGCAAGGATCTGGTCACCTGCCAACTTCGCCCCTTTCTCGTCAACTGCAATGACCCGGTCTCCGTCTCCGTCAAAGGCAAACCCGACGTCAGCTTTGATCTTCACAACCTCCTCGGCCAGCCTTTCCGGATGTTCAGACCCGCAGTTGAAGTTGATATTCGTGCCATCAGGCTCAGAAAAAAGCGGCTTGACCGCGGCCCCCAGTCCCGCAAAAGCGGAAGGGGCTATTTGAGATGTAGCCCCATTGGCGCAATCCAGAACAATATTGAGTCCTTGCAGTCTGTTGTCCTCGGAAACAGCCTGCTTTAAGAAAGCCAGATATCGATCACAGGCATCCGTGATGGCGTGAACCCTGCCCAGGGCACGAGGCTTGTCAGGCGCTTCAGGCATCTTGTTCTCAAGGACGAGATCTTCAATCTGAAGTTCCATCTCATCTGAGAGCTTGAATCCGTCTCCCCTAAAGATCTTGATCCCGTTGTCATGAAAGGGGTTGTGTGAGGCCGAAATCATCACACCCGCGTCAACGCCCATATCCCTTGCCACATAGGCCACGCCGGGCGTGGTCAAGACACCAGCCAAGAGGGCATCAGCTCCCACGGAACAGATCCCGGAAACCAAAGCATGTTCAAGCATGTCACCAGATATCCTGGTATCCTTTCCAATAACAATCCGTGTACTGCGGCCTTCTTGTCTGAAAAGATGACCAGTTGCCCGTCCGACCTTCAGGGCCATCTCAGGAGTAATGGGGTATTCATTGGCCACGCCCCTGATACCATCTGTGCCGAATAGTCTTCCCATCACATATTCTATTTGCATTTGAAAGACGGCATAAGCTCCAGGGCTTCTTCGTTTATTGTATCCACGATACCTTGAAGCCATTTCGTTCCCTTCAAAGACCAAGCCTTATCAAGCCCCTGGATAACTCCCACGTAGTCAGCGCCTCTCTCCTTAACGCCCCTGCAGACCTCCTCCATGAAAGGCTCCCGGATAGCAGGATTTCCCGAATTCTCCAGGTTCCTTTCAAATACTGCCTCTACGTCCTGCCATCTCTCAAAAAGCTCCTGTTTCTGCCTCAGGAGCTTTTCGTTCAACTGTTCCTTCATGATCCGACGGTACCTTTTTGCAGATTCAGGCATCTTCCGGGCCAGCGCTTCAAGACGATCGATTCGCCCCTGAATTGCCATATCCAGCTTGTCCAATGCACCCTCATGGAGCATCCCAGCCATGGAGTCGCCTCCATGAAACAGGGAGCGAGTCTCCACGTACCATTGCCTGAGAGCCATGAGATTCGCGATATAATTGATGTTGTTGATTACCCGCCCCTTAACATGCCAGTATATGCCATGATGAAAGTTCGCGATAAGGCGAGGGTCGTCAACACCCTGGCGATACAGGCCTTGGCCCAGCACAAGCTTGCGGCCATCCGGGATGTCCTTTCGACAAACGACACCTGCTGCAATCACTGTTCCGTATTCCACCCGTACAGGGCCAACCAGCCCCCCTTGCCCTCCCAGAAATATGGCATCCTGATTCAGCATTACACCCCTTGGCGCGTCGCCAATCAAAGACGGGGTGGCTTTGTCCTGATTAGCGCTGTAATTGAAATGTATATAGGAGCTCCCCACCTCACTGTGGTTTTTCCGGCTGGATCCCCCTGACATGAGGCAGTCACAGAAGTTTATGAGGCTTCCAAGGGTTACAAAAGGAAAAAGTATGGTCTGCTTCAGACCCACGGTGTGGGCGCCACTTGCCTGTTCTTCCAGGATGCACCCCTCCCTGACCTGGGCCCCATATCCCATACTGGCCTTTGCAAGAAAGGCTGAGCGTCGGAAAAACCCGCCCTTTAGTTCTACGTCGGGACCGATCTGGCAGTCTTCCACGGTCACGGGTCCTTCATAGCCGAGTTTGACGCCAGCCATAATGAGAATATTTGCACCAAAGATCTTACAGCCCGGATAGATGACAACCCCGTTTCCTGAAATGCGGTCCAAAGGGACCTCATCTCCTACTAGGACACTATTGGGGCTGGGTATCCTGACCCCTTTTTTTATGAGCCTGTCTATCTTGTCTATGCCTTCAGAATGCATCGCGACACGGATTATTATTGAATTCCACCTGTTGTCAAGATAAAATCGCTTCATAAAATTGCTTCGCAATCTTATACCACACGGCTTCGCCGTTTGATAGAAAGGAAATCCCACAAACTTGACGAAATTGAAACAGATCAGGATCTACGCTGTTGCTGCTGTGTTAAGACAATACCGCTGCCGCCTGACATTGGCCGTCAAGGTTGCACCCTGCGAGACTTTCTGCTAGCTTCCGTCCATGATGAAAGGGACCACAACAAACCGCATGGCCAGATTAAGGGCCACGCTACTGGACAAAGGGCTTGACACTTTCCTCGTACTTGTCGAGGAAAACCGTCGATACCTGAGCGGGTTCACTGGTAAAGACGGCCAGTTTGACGAGTCTGCGGGCGCCCTTCTCATTACACCCGGCCGACAGTTGCTTGCCACTGACTCTAGATATGAAGCACAGGCCCGAATGGAGGCCCCTGAATTCGAGGTGTTTTGCTGCAAACAGGGGCTGGCTCAAAGCCTGCCTGAGATCCTCAGCACCCTGGACACCGAGATCCTCGGCTTTGAGAGTGTGCGCCTGTCCCACCTGCAGTTCGAAAAGTTCAAAAAGGAGTTGAAAAAGCAGGATTCCTCTGTTTCGATAATTCCCACCGAAGGCCTCGTGGAAGAGCTTCGTATGATTAAAGAAGAAAATGAACTGCATGCCATACGACAATCCCTTGCTCTGTCCGAATCTGTGTTTGAGGCCGTTCGCGAAGAGCTCGCGCCTGGGATCAGTGAAAAAGAGCTCGCGTGGACCATTGAAAGGGGCTTGCGGGAAAAGGGGGCGGAATCTATCGCATTTCCCCCTATCGTGGCCTCCGGACCCAACGCCGCCCTGCCCCATGCTCTCCCTTCAGATCGACCTCTTGGACAGGGAGAACCCATTCTCTTTGACTGGGGAGGCCGCCTTAATGGTTACTGTTCAGACATATCACGCACCATTGTCCTGGGCAGGCCCGACTCGACCTTCAAAACCGTCTATCAGGTTGTGCGAGACGCACAATCCATGGCTGTTCAAGCAATCAAGTCCGGAATTAGCACCGTCGCCGTGGATAAGATCGCCCGAGACTATATTGCTGCCAATGGGTTTGGCGACCACTTCGGCCACGGGCTGGGCCATGGCGTGGGACTGGCCGTTCATGAAAAACCCCATTTGAGTCCTTTCAGAGCCATGGATCTTGAGGCAGGGATGGTCACCACTGTAGAACCTGGCATTTACATACCGGGATGGGGCGGCGTGCGTCTGGAAAACATGGTTGTCGTCCAAGAAGGCGGAGCGGTTGTACTAAACCGTCTTCCCCTCTGACACCATTCGGACCGATTTCATTCATCATTGACCAATGACCAACATCTCCCTGGACGAATTGGCAGATCTGTATATTGACTATGCGGTAGTGGAAAAGGGGCTTTCCAACAATACGATTGCCTCTTACACTGCAGATTTGGCCCTTTATCTCGATTTTCTCAGGGCAAATGGCGTCAGCCGTATTTCCGATTCTGATACAGCCCTTGTCCTAAGGCATCTGATCGCATTGAGGGATATGGGTCTTGCCTCCAGGAGCCGCGCAAGACACCTGGTTACTATTCGAGGGTTTTACCGGTTCCTGGTCCTGGAAAAAATACTGGAATCCAACCCCGCAAAGATGGTGGATCTTCCCAAGGCAGGCCGAAAACTTCCCGAAGTATTGAGTATAGAGGACGTGACACGGCTTGTGGATGCCCCTGATCCTTCAAGGCCTTTGGGTTTGCGGGATGCGGCCATGCTGGAACTCCTTTATGCGGCAGGTCTCAGGGTCTCTGAGTTGGTTACGGTCGGCGTTGTCGATGTTAATCTGGAAGCCTGCTTTGTCCGGGTCCTGGGCAAAGGGTCAAAAGAACGGGTAGTGCCCTTTGGTCAAGCAGCAAGGGAAAAAATTGACCTGTACCTCACATCAGCGCGCACTGCCCTTTTAAAGGGAAGAACAAGCCCCTTTCTTTTCGTAACGCGCTCAGCAAAGCCATTGACCCGCCAGGGCTTCTGGAAGATCCTCAAACAAACTGCCCGCAAGGCTGGAATCTCAGCCAATATCACCCCCCATACGCTTCGCCATTCCTTTGCAAGTCACCTCCTGGAACGAGGGGCTGATCTAAGATCTGTTCAGGTCATGCTCGGTCATGTGGACATCAGTACGACTCAAATTTACACACACGTGGCAGTGGAAAAGCTGAAGGCCGTACACACCCAGTATCATCCCAGAGGGTAGGAGTACCACTTAACTACGTTGGCAAAGTCGAGTTGACGTGATAGCATAAATCATTTGTTTCTTGATTTGCTACAAAACTGTTCTATTGAGTGGCAAAGCCGCGTTTCATAAAATCGCGGAGCGATTTTATCTTATGTTCGAATCAGTCAGGCAGATCTCTGAAGGCTTTGGGTTTCATGTAAGGGGAATTCGGTTTGCCTTTCGGAACCTCTCCTTTCTGGGTCTTTGTACGTTCCCTTTTCTCATGACTTTAACCCTGTATGTCCTGGGCTTCTACATCTTTACACTCTATGCTGACGATCTGTTGAACCTCGCCTGGCATATTGAAGCGGGCGAGCAGTCCAAGTATATCGGGTGGCTTTACTGGGCCTATATGCACATCGTCAAGTTTTTTCTTTACGTCCTCGTCCTGGTTCTCATGTTTTACACCTTCATCATATTCTCTAACATCCTGGCCTCGCCGGTTTACGACCATATTAGTGCGAAGTACGAGCAGGCCTGCTGCCAACATGTCCGTGAAGGACAAGCGCCATCTTCTTCAAGGGGAATGTTCACAATAATGAAAGAAGAACTCAAAAAAGCTGTGCTGATGCTGGTCATCCCCTTGCCTCTTTTATTCATCCCCGTAATTGGCGCTTTTTTGGGCTTTGTCGTTGCCGCGGTTTTTATTGCATGGGATTATGTGGATTTTTCCCTTTCAAGAGACTATCCTCTCCTGAAAGACCGGATAAGGGCCCTGTGGCGCCATAAGTTTTTCTTGCTTGGGTTTGGGTGTCCCCTTCTAATCCCTTTGCTGGGGCTGATGATCCTTCCATTTGCGATTCTGAGTGGAACAAAACTCTATTTTGATAAGATGAAAGGGGGAACCAGTGGTTCCGGAATTCCGATTGATTGAAACCTTATCTGATCTAGAGTCCCTCAGCAAACAACTGGCCGGAGAAGAGGTTTTGGCCGTCGATATTGAGGCAGATTCATTACATCACTATTTTCCAAAGGTATGCCTTGTCCAGATATCTACGGATCATTACACCTTTGTGATCGACCCCCTTGCGATACAAACCATGGATGTCTTGCAACCTCTCTTTACCACGGACAGAATCAAGAAAATATTCCACGGCGCTGATTACGATCTACGTTCCATTTTCCGCGATTTTGCCATCAAAGTAAACAATGTGTTTGACACCATGGTGGCCTCGCAATTCATAGGAGAAAAGGAGGTAGGCCTTGCCGCTGTACTCAAAAAGCGTTTTGGTATCCATTTGATCAAGAAGTATCAAAGGGCCAACTGGTCAAAGAGACCCCTGAGCCAAGATATGCTTCTCTATGCAGCCCATGACACAGCGCACCTCATTACGCTTTATCGCGAATTAGAACTGCAACTAAAATCCAAAGGAAGGCTAAGTTGGGTGATAGAAGAAGGTAAACTTCTCTCACTTCAATGTGCCATGGATGTCAAGGCTAACTCGGCTTTCCGGCCGGCCGATGGACAAACTTGTTCTTCCTCACCTCGCCAGTTGAGGGAAACGCCCCTGTTTAAGCGGTTCAAAGGAGCAGGCAAGATGACGCAGAGGGATCTGGCCATCCTTGAAGGACTGCTAGTCTTCCGTGAAGGCAAGGCCATGCAACAAGACAGACCGCCCTTCAAACTATTTGGGAATCAAGTGATAAATGAACTGGTCAAGACAAAACCCACTGAGTATTCAGCCTTAATGAAGACACCTCGGCTCCCGGCCGATTTCATGAGACGCTATGCAAAAGGCGTGTTAGGGGCCATCAAGAGTGGTCTTGCAATGTCTGAGGACTGCTTGCCATCCTATCCCAGAACCCCACGTGCCCCTCGCAACCCGGAAAAACAAGCCCGCTTAAAGCGCCTGAAAAACTGGCGCGACAAAAAGGCAAGAGAACTCGAAATGGAATCCGGTCTGGTTTGCAACAATCTGTTGCTTGATGCCCTCGCGGAAGGCAACCCAAAGGACACAGATGGCCTGAAGGCAATGCCTGGCATGAAAATATGGCAAAGGGAGACATTGGGACAAGAGATCGTGCAGGTGCTCCGCGGCGCCACGCAGAGTTGACACAGCCTACTGGTATTGTTAACATACGACATGCCTGTTTTCGAATATACAGCCCTTGACACGTCCGGTAAAAGCTCGAACGGCATCATAGATGCCGACAGCCCAGTGGCCGCTCGCCAGAAGCTCAGAGGCTCGGGAATGTTTCCTGTGGAGGTGAAAGAGTCTGCCTCGGTTTCTGCGCCCACGGGTCTTTCCTCCGGTCCGGTTTCAGTCTCGGGACTCTTCAAAAGGGTGAAACCGGGGGAAGTCTCTGTCATGACGAGACAACTTTCCATACTCTTGGCGGCCGGCGTTCCCCTGGTGGGAGCCCTGGATGCCTTATTGTCCCAGATTGTAAACCCGTTGCTGAAAAAAAACCTGGCCCAAATCAAGGAATCCGTCAACGAAGGAAACAGCCTTGCATTTGCTATCTCTCAACATCCCAAGTTGTTTTCAAACATCTATGTGAATATGGTCCGGGCCGGGGAGGCTTCTGGGTCACTTGACGTGGTGCTGGCTCGCCTGGCAGAATATGGCGAACGTCAAGAGACACTGAGGGGGCGTTTCAAGGCAGCTTTGGCTTACCCCGTCTTTATGTGTCTTATCGGAAGCCTTGTCCTGTTTTTTCTGATTACCTTTATTGTGCCGAATATCACTCAAGTGTTCAGCGAGATGCATCACACCCTGCCGCTGCCCACCGTAGCGCTGATCTGCCTTAGCTCCTTTCTCAAGTCGTTCTGGTGGGCTGTCGTGTTGGCCGGGGTGGGCGCTGTTATTGCGGTCAAACAGCTCATTAAGACATCAAGGGGTCGATATGTTCGGGACAAGATCAAGCTCAAGATTCCTGTTCTTGGAAACGTCAACCAAAAGATCGCTCTGGCCCGATTTGCCCGGACCCTTGGGACATTGCTCGAAAGCGGCGTTCCTCTTCTTACTGCCCTTGATATCGTCAGAAACATAGTCAATAACATATTGATTGCTGAAGACATCGATAACGCTACCGAAGAAATTGAGTCAGGAAAGAGCCTGGCTATGCCCCTCAGACGAAGCCAGTGGTTTCCTCCTATTGCCGTACAGATGATATCAGTGGGCGAGCAGAGTGGAGAACTGGAGGCGATGCTGCAAAAAATCGCCGACACATATGAAAAGGATGTGGAATCTCAAATCATGGCTATGACTTCCCTGCTGGAACCTGTCATGATCCTGACAATGGGACTCGTAGTCGGGTTTATCGTGATTTCCATACTGCTTCCGATTTTTGAAATGAACCAGATGATAAGATAGCTTCCCTTTGTGAAGCTATCTTATATAACGTGGCTACGCCACTTTGACGGACTCGCAAGAAGTCCGCAAACAGACGGCATGGCAATAACTCAGGCGGACCACTTTAGCCAGAAAAGGAGCCGGTAATGCTATGAAAGGGAAAACTTTGTTCTTTAGAGCGGCAAAGCCGCGATTTATGAAATTTTGGACAAAGCGTCCAAAATTTCATCCAGGTTTTACGCTGATCGAGCTCATGGTGGTCATCGTAATCCTGGGTATTCTGGCGGGCCTCATCATCCCGAGGATCATGGGAAGGCCTGAAGAAGCCCGACGCATGAAGGCGCGAGTCCAGATCGAAAGCATCGAAACAGCGCTCAAGCTATACAAGCTTGACAATGGATCTTATCCTACCACCGAGCAAGGTCTTCACGCCCTGGTGGAAGGTCCCGAGGTCGGAGAACTTGCCAAGCACTGGCGCAAGGGAGGTTACCTGGAAAAGGGCAAGGTGCCGAAGGACCCCTGGGGTAACGAGTTCGTGTATCTCTCACCCGGCGTCAACGGCGACTTTGACCTTGTCTCATACGCCAAAGACGGACAACCAGGCGGTGAGGACGAAAATGCGGATATTAACAACTGGGAACTGGAGGAATAGTCTCCGTCTAATGGAATTCTATCCCAATGGAGCCCTTCGCCGCATGCTCCGCAAGACCAGAGCCTACACACTCATTGAACTGACTGTAGTTGTCTTTCTGATTGGCATTATGCTTGCTCTGACCATGCCGCGAGTTCAGGATTCTTTTCTGTCCGATGATCTAAAAACAGCCACCCGGCGGTTGATCGGAAAAGTACGAGAATACAGAGTCCAGGCAGTTCAAGAACAAATGGACTACCAGCTTCACTTCGATATAGAATCGAACCAATATTGGTGGGAAGCACTGAGTCCAAAGAAAGACTCAACAATAGAGAAAAAGGAGCAAGGCAGGCAGAAGGTATTCACTCTCCCCGGCAATATACGTATCCTCGATGTTCAACTCCAGGGCTCAGGCAAGGAAAGTATAGGCAATGTGCTTGTCCGCTTTACTAAAAAGGGATACATCGAACCTGCTGTGATACATATTGGGACGAAGGCCGACAATGCGCATACTATCGTGTTGAGCCCATTCCTCAGCGCTGTAAAGACATATGACGAGTATATAGACATAGATGGCATGGAATCAGGTTCGTTTTCCTCGCAATTGTAATCATGGAATAGTTGATGGAGACTAAGAGATTACAGTCCAACCAACCTCCCGGTTTTACACTCCTGGAAGTCATGATTGCCGTGGCTATTATTGCCATGGCCCTAGTAGCGGCAATTGGTTCGCAATCGCAAAGTGTTTCCCTGGCTAGTGAGGCAAAATTTGCCACAACAGCGGCTTTTCTGGCTCAAAGTAAAATGGCCGACCTTGAGGCTAAAGATTCGGATGACTTGTTTTCTGATGCAGGTGATTTTGGGGAAAATTTTCCAGGTTATCGGTGGGAATCTGTGGTTAGTGAAGCCACATTGTCAAAATTTCCGGAAGCCTCCCGGCATTTAAAAAAAATAGTCTTGACCGTGTGCCGAGGTGACAATGATAGATACGAGTACCGTCTGGAGTATTATCGACTTGTTCGGCCAAAAGATTGATGAATCATTCAAATTCCATGCATATAACCTTACAAGGCGGCTTTACCCTCATGGAGGTTTTGATTTCCATTTTTATACTTGTCACAGTGCTTTCAACAGTGTTTGCCTCCTATTCAGGGACATTTCGCATTATAGGAGAAACCGAATCTCAGGCCGAGGTTTACCAGATGGCTCGGATTGCCTTTGAAAGAATGAGTGAGGACCTGCAATCGGTCTATGCCTATACTCCTGCAACCCCAAAGCAGGCGGGATTCGGCACAAGCAGTCTACCCCCGGGCTTGGAATGGCTTCGTTTCGTGGGAGAATCTACCGAGATGGAATTTTCGGCCAAGGCACACCTTAGTTTTGGCAAGGAGAGAGAATTCGGGCAGTTGGCAGTCATCAAATACACCGGGGAACAAGACCTGGCCGACGATAAACCTTTTCCTCTTAGAAGAAAGGACGTACTGCTTGACGACATTATTTATGGTGAAGTATATGGAGAAGAACCTACCGAGCCTCCTGCTTATCCGGTTTGCAACAACTTGGTCTCTGTAGACTTCAAGTATTACAACGATGAGGGGGAGGAGTACGACAGTTGGGACTCGTCATCCGAAGAAGGTGCGTTTCCGAAAAAGGTTTCCGTTTCCCTTGAGTTTGTGAACCCTTCGAATCCAGAAACCCCGTTCAGGTTTTCTACATCCATAGCACTCCAGGTGCAAGTCAAACAAAAGGATAGCGACCCTTGGTAACGGTTTTGCGAAATAATCGTGGCATAGCGCTTATTTTGACTATTTTGGTTGTAAGCTTGATAGTTGCCTTTACTATTCAATTCAACAGAACCATGCGCACTCATGTTATGTCATCGGCTGCCAATGAAAACCAACTAAAAGCCTTGTACAGAGCAAAGTCGGGGATATCCTGTGCTTTGGCTATGTTAAGGGAGTACGCCTCTCCAGATGTAACTACACTTTTTGAGCTAAAGTTAAAAATGAGTCAAGATGGGACAGAAATAGAGGACATATGCGAGGAATTGGACAACGAACAACTGTCTGCTTGTTCACTGGGTAAATTCAAACTATTGGAGAACTGTGAGTTTGAAATCATAGATGAATGCGGCAAGATACAACTAAATAGTCTTCCTGAGATGGAAGCTAAACTAGGGAAAACTCAAGTGGAATGGCTGCTGCAAAGATATCTGGGTGAATTTGGGCTTAAGTCAGCTTATTATGAGAAAGATACATCCCCTCCATGGTATACCATACTTAACTGGATTGATACCGATGAGAATAACCGTGGTGTTGGTTTTGATTTCTCGGAAGATAATAGCAAGAACGGGCCGTTATATTCGCTTAATGAATTGAAGTTGATAGAGGGGCTCGACCCTGAAAGCCTCTCTAAGGTAATTGAATCTGATGACGATATGCCGGAAGAGGAAGGATATTCTAGCGTAAGTGATCTTTTCGACGACCTTATCGAACATCTTACTGTTTTTGTTGCCAATAATGGAAAAATCAACATAAATACCGCATCTCGTAAGGTGCTTATGTCTTTGCATGAGCAAATGAACGAGGAAATGGCTGCTGAAATAAAAGCCTACAGATGTGGTAAAGCTGTTAACAGTGCTGCGCTTAAATCACGCACATGGTATCGCGACGATGCCCACGTGGACATAGAATTTTCCAACAAACTGATCGACACGAAAAGCAACCTCTTTCGAATTGTCTCAACGGGAAGCTTTGGCGATTTAAAAAAGCGTATCGTAGCTGTCGTAACACGTCAGAACGAAAAAGAATTTCCGATATTGTCCTGGAAAATCGAGTAATTCGGACTTTTTGCGAGACCATCATGCCTGACAAAATCCTGGGACTCGATATAGGGTATTCTTCCATCAAGGCAGTTCAGATCAAGGGAGGCCTGAGGGGCTATCAGCTCACTGCCTGCGCTAGTGTTCAGATAAGTGAAGACGATGGGATTGAGGAGGGGCTCAATGCGCTTCTTGAGACCATCTCTTTTGACGGGGGAGGATGCGTCGCATCATTTCCAGGTGAGCATGTGTCATTTCGCAACCTCAGTATGCCCTTCAAGGACAAAAAAAAGATCGCTCAGACGATCGGCTACGAACTCGAACCCATGCTTCCATTCTCAGTGGAAGCAATGACCACTGATTATGTGGTGACCGAGCATGCTGACCAAACCAGGGTTCTGTCCGCGTCAGTCCGTCAGGAGGCGCTTGAGCAATATCTCGATGCACTTGCAGCCCGAAACATTGATCCCGAGGTGGTGGAAATCAGTGGTGTTCCAACGGCCTTTCAACATGCCAAACAGGATCATGACCCCCCGGATGCCCTCTTTCTTGATATTGGCTCGGCCGTGACCTCAGCCGTTTTGTTTGTCAAGGGCGCTGTTGTCCTGGTCCGCTCATTTCATTTTGGCGGTCACTCAATAACGGAGGCAATTGCAAAATCAAGAAAAATCAGCGCCAAAGAGGCAGAAAAACTAAAATGCGGAACTAATAAAGACATCTTCGATGAAGTTGTAAGGCCCCCGGTCCAATCCTTTTGCCGAGAAATCCAAAACACCCTCCATGCCTTTCGGTGTGAGATAATGGAAGAGGCCTACCCTGAAAAGATCTTCTTGACCGGAGGCGGCGCATTGTATCCGGGCATGGCAGCGATGCTGCATGATTTTCTTCAATTGCCGGTAGAACTGATTGACCTGGCGGCAAAGACGGGCCTGGTGATGGAAGAAACTGCTTCGGAGAATTGGAGTCCGCTCTTGATGAACGCGGCCCTTGCCCTTGCTCTTCGAGACACAAAAGGCAAAGACGGTTTCAACTTCAGGGTCGGTGAATTCAGAAAAAAGAGAAGATATGACCAATTCAGAAGTGAGATAAAGCGGATTGCCGTCTATGCGGCGATCATCCTTTTGGCCCTTGGGGGCGAGATCTTTGCCGACTATTATGTTGTGCAAAAACGTCATAACCATCTTCAAGAGGAAATTGCCTCCATCTTTAAGAATACCTTTCCTGATGTTAAACGCATTGTGGACCCGGTCCACCAGATGAAGGTAAAGATACGTGAAGCCAAGGAATCAATGCTGCTTCCAGCCGAGTCTCTGGTCCAGAGAGCGGTCGCGGATCTCTTAAGAGACATCGCATTGCGTATTCCCAAGACAGCAGAGGTCGACGTCTCCAGTCTGGTTATTGATGAAGAGCGAATCCGTCTTAAGGGTCATACGGATACGTTCAATACAGTAGACGAGGTCAAAAACGGATTGCAGGAGTCTGATTACTTCACGGATGTGGCAATCGGGTCTGCTCAGCTTGATCGCAGTGGCAACAGGGTGAGTTTTGAGTTAGTGATGGGACAAGAGTGAAACGAATAAACATCAAACTCGCTCGTCGTGAGAAGATTATCGTTTCTGCAGGCGCCTGTTTTCTGGGGCTCTTTCTGTTGTTGTACCTTCTTGTCTTTCCTTTCTTCTCAAGCAGGACGAAGTTGCACCGGGGTATTGAAGTCGATGAGCAACGCTTGAAAGAGATCATGCTGCTGAGCTCTGAGTTTAAGGCGCTGCAGGGAAGCTCCGGAGGCATGGGAAATGCCCTTGCCGGAAGAGGAGAGGGCTTCACCCTTTTTTCACTCCTTGAAAAGCTTGCAAGCCAATCCGGACTCAAGGATCGTATCAAGTATATTAAGCCCTCCACATCTCAGGCTAAGGGCAAGTACAAGATCTCATCTGTTGAGATGCAGTTTGAGAGTATTACCATGCGCCAGCTTTTTGACTATCTCTATCGGATCGAAGATCCCAAAAACATCATAAAAATCAAGAGGATCTCTATTAAGAAACACAAAGAAAAGTCCGGGTACGTAGACGCAACATTGCAGATTTCGACCGTTCAATTGGCTTGAAGACCTCAAGATTGTTGAGTCGTTAACTAGTTGAGTTGTTGAGTTGTTTTGTACGACTGGACCACTCTACTACTCAACCACTCAACCATTTTGCTTGTCTATTGCGTGCATCTCAAGGGTGGCAAATGAAGAAGTACAACAAACTCGCTGCATACGTCCTCTTTGCCTTAATCGTGAGCGGCCTTTCTCTCTTTTTCTGTTTTCCCTCCGAAGCGGTTCGCCAGTACTTGGAAGGATCGGCGTACAACGTCGATCCTGCTTTCGCCTTGAAGATCAACGGAGTTCGACCGGTCCTCCCTTTTGGCCTGGAGCTGAAAAAGGCTGATTTGAGTCGCAAGGATCAGCCAGGAATTTCCCTTTTCAAAACAGACAGTTTCGTGTTAAGGCCTAGCACGCGGATTCTGGTCCTCAGAAGGCCGGCCCTGAGCTTTGACTGCAGGGCCTACGGGGGAAGGATCAGAGGTGTCATTGCATTCAAAACGTTCACCTTAGGAGGGCCTTTTCAATCAGATATGGAGATGACGGGTATCCGTCTTGGCCAATATCCGCTGCTGAAAGAAAGGTTGAAAAGGGAGTGTACCGGCGCCATGAGCGGTACGGTAACCTATGCAGGCAACCGGGAAAGCTTGCTCCAAGGTTCCGGCAAAGGGGACCTGTCAATCGTAAATGGGAGTCTTAAGTTTTCCCAACCCTTTCTGGGTGTGGAATCCATAGATTTCGAGCGCATGGAGATCCGGATGGTCCTTGAAAATCAGAAGATTTCGCTGGCCCATTTTGATTTTAAGGGCAAGCAACTGGAAGGCACGGCATCGGGAACCATACATTTAAATACTATTATCCCAAGGAGCAGCCTGAACTTGAAGGTGGCGGTAAAGCCCGTGACCGACGTTTCTGGGAATAACGGGGGGGTTTTTGATCTGGCAAAGCTCCTTGGTCAGCGCTCAAAAGATGGAGTTTTCAATATAAGCATCCGTGGAACAATTGCACAACCGCGCATCAACTTTATCTAGGTGGGTTGGATCTATGTTGCTCAGTCGTTACTATACGCTCATTAATCTTTTTGTCCTGAGTGTGGTTATCTACTGCGGTGTAGACATTTTCTACACTTTCGCAGGTTCCAGATTCACCGAGGTGAAAGTGGAGAGGGTTACGTCTGAACATATCGAGAAGACGACACGCCCGGGGGAAAGACCCTCTTTTGACCATTATACCTCGGCTATCGACAGAGACCTATTCGGAGTTGTCGAGGATTCTCTCGACAAATCCGGAGAGCTCAAGATGGAAGATCTTGAACCCACGGCCTTGAACATATCCCTCCTCGGCACAGTAAGCGGCGACCACGATAGCGCTGTGGCCGTTATCCAGGAAAAGGCCAAGAGAGCGCAAGCCCTTTACAAGGAGGGAGATACAATCCAAAATGCCACAATCTCAAAGATCCTCAGGGGCAAGGTCATCCTGCGGGTTGGTGACAAGAATCAGATTCTGACTATGGAAGAAAAGTCCACATTATCCACACCAAGAACAAGACAAACGCCCGCTCTCGCCAGGCCCGAACCCGGTTCGACTGTTACCCTTGATCGTGACACGGTGGCGAAGTCTCTTGAAAATATCGGCGATCTCCTCTCCCAGGTCCGTGTGCGACCTCATTACAAGAATGGCAAGGCAGACGGGCTGATGGTGAGCCAGGTAAAGCCCAATACCATATTCACAAAACTGGGTCTTAGAAACGGTGATATCATTCAGAGTGTCGATGGAGAGCAAATCGAGAGTCCCGACGAAATCATGGACTTCTACGAAGACCTGAAATCAGGTTCTTCCGTATCTCTGGAGATTATGCGAAGAGGGAAGAAACAAAGTCTGACTTACAGGTTCAAATAGGGAGGAATTGGATCTCATGTATACAGCCTACTTCGGTGTTGAGGAAAACCCTTTCAATCTGACGCCGGACCAAAGATACCTGTTTCTGAGTCGCCATCACACCCGGGCTCTGGACCACATGCTTTACGGCATCAACGAAAGAAAGGGCTTTATTGTCATTTCCGGCGGCATCGGCACGGGCAAGACCACCTTATGCCGGGCGCTGCTCAATCAGTTGGATGCATCAACAAAGACTGCTCTGGTATTTAACACGTCTATTTCAGACATCGAACTCCTGGAAACAATCAACCAGGAGTTCGGCATAGATACAGGCAGTACAAGAAAGACCAAGAAGGAGCTGACTGATATCCTCAATGAGTTCCTCTTGGAGAATTTCAGGCAGGGGCGTAATGCGGTTCTGGTGGTTGATGAAGCCCAAAATCTGTCGCCACTCCTTCTGGAGCAGTTGAGGATGTTATCCAACCTGGAAACTGAGAAGGAGAAACTGATCCAGATCGTTCTCGTGGGACAGCCGGAACTGATGGAACTTCTGGCATCCCCGGCCCTCAGACAACTAAACGAGCGTATCACAGTCCGATACGTGCTCAAGCCATTGGATCGTGGCGCCGTTCGAAATTACGTGGAACATCGGCTGGTCGTTGCTGGCGGTCGAGGGAACGTGAGACTTACAACTAGAGCCTTCAGCGCAATATATGCTTACTCTCGGGGAAATCCCAGGCGGATTAATGCGGTCTGCGATCGCGCCCTTCTCATTGCGTACTGCAAAGACGAATTTACGATCGGAAAGAAAACGATTCGTAGGGCCATTGACGATATCCGGGGCGATTTTAGACAGTATCACACAAGATCTGCATTGTTGCAGAGCAGGCTTGCCCCGGCGGCAGCAGTTATGCTGATGGCGTTCATCGTGGCTAACCTCGGGGGATGGGGTTTTAGGGAGCAGCTTTCAGGCTTGTTCTCAGCCATGGAAAAAGTGGCTGCAGTACAAAGCAAGGTCTTTGTGCACAGACCCGCAGAGTTTGAAAAAGCCCCTTTGATACAAAAAAAACCGTTCGTAAGAAAACCAATAGAAACCCGGAAAATGGCTGGCGAGTTAACTCTTGATGAGCGAACCAGCCTTGCGCGGCTTTTCAGGCTTTTCAGTGTGCAGGACGCCCAAAGCGGTTATGCTGCGGGCGAAGTGTACCCCGGGGTTTTTTCCTTCGAGGGTGATCCTGAACTCTATCGCATGTTTCTAAAGCCTTTTCGCATACGGATAAGGCTGGAAGGTGAAGGTGAGGCCTGTTATCTATTGATCCGTGAAGTGACAACCGGCGGAGCCATTGCTCTTGACCCGGATGGCAAGGAGCGGCCGGTCACTGATGATTTTATCCTGGCCCATTGGGACGGAGATATGTCCTGGGTGTATCCCTATGAACACATGAGTGGGAAGATGACCGAGGGGATGACTGGTCTTGGTGTCCTGAAGGTGCAACAAATGCTTCAGCAGATTGGGTATTCCGTTGAACCCAGAGGCGTTTATGACGCCACGACGTCTGAGGAGGTCATGAGATTCCAACTCAATTTCGGCTTGACGCCCGACGGGATTGTGGATACCCCGACGAGGGCGTTGTTGTATCAGATGACGGGTTAGTTTTTTTCTTGGTTCCGGCTTGTCCGGGTTAGGGATATATTTGTATAACCCCTGCAATTTGCACAATATATAGTGTTGCTTTTTCCTTGACATACATGATATTGTTTATGATACAAATATCTCAAATGAACTACCCCGCGGCAAGCCGCGGGGTATCAAAATAAGTGTTTTATCTTTTCTATCGCAGCAAGCTGCGGGGAATTAAACCCGACAGATTTCGCATCGCCCTTCAAGTGATTAGAGTAATCCGTGTAATCTGCGAAATCTGTGGATTAAACAAACCAACTGAGCACGCTTACTACCTTCTATGAGCTACATACATGAAGCCTTAAAAAAGGCCCAGAAGGATAAGGACATTCTTGCCGGCAAGTTCGGCAGTATCTGGTCGAATCGATACGGCCGTCATGTCCTCATACGAGAGCGCTTGATCTCAGCCTGCATCATTCTCGCTGCTATTGGCTTCTCAGCTTATACGTGGTTACATTCGGTCGGTCAGCTATCTTCGGGCAATGAGAAAAAACTCGCTGTTGATCAAAGCGCGGCAAAGCCCCCTGATCTTCTCAGCCATCACACGCCCCGCGTATTGCCCTCAGACGAAGCTTCTTTGAACTCGCAAGGCCCTCAGGTCACAAAGAAACCAACGAACAGGGCCTTGCCTGCCCAAAAGAGGATAATAAAGGAGGCAGAAAAACCACCTCAGGCCTTGAGAAGAGATCCAGGGCCCGATAATTCTGCCACATTATATAGCCAAGCCTTGGGCCTTCAAAAAGAGGGGCGACTCCAGGAAGCAAGAAAACTGTACGAAGCCGCTTTACAACGTTCCCCTGATCTTGTTTCTGCATTGAACAATCTGGGAGCAATCTATATAAAGGAAAAAAACATTGCCGCTGCCCGGAAAGTCTTTGAAAAGGCTATACGAATAGACGCCAACTATGTAGACCCTTATTACAATCTTGCATGCCTTCATGCCCTGCAAAATGATGTCGGGCGAAGCCTGTTTTACCTCAAAAAGGCGGTTTCTGTGGATGAAGCGGCCCGGAAATGGGCAGAGACGGATGAAGATTTGCTGAACTTGCGTGGACATATCGAATATGAAAAGATCGTCAAGGGCGCACAAAAGTCTTAGCTTTGTCCACATCACCATTTGCTTTGTGTTTGTCAGTCTTTATTTGTTGACACATGCAGGAAGCGCAAGCGCAGTTCGCGTATCCGAAGAAGAGATTATAGGAAAACCGGCTGCCGGGCCGGCGCCGACCACCGAAGAGAAAAAACCGGTCACTCCAATCGTGGAAAAGAAACCGGAACCACCCGCCAAAGCGCAGGCAAAACCGGTTGCTCCACCCACGAAGCCTCCGGTCAGAATAAAACCGGTCTCTCAGCCCAAAGAACTCCCAGTCAAGAAGGCCGAACCGGAAAAGCGATCCGTAACAATCGATTTTGATAATGTTGACATACTACTTTTCGTAAAGTTCATCAGTGAGGTGACCGGCAAGAACTTTATCATAGACGAAAAGGTCAAGGGCAAGGTGACCATTGTATCCCCGACAAAGATCTCAGTGGAAGAAGCGTACAGGGTCTTTGGATCGGTTCTGGAAGTCCATGGTTTTACGACTATTGAAGCGGGAGCCGTTATCAAGATCGTGCCATCAGTTGTGGCCCGGGGAAAAAGCATTGAAACACGGTTGCGGGAAGAGGCCACGAGTCCTGAAGACAAGGTGATCACGCAACTGATTCGCCTGGATTATGCCAATCCCGATGAATTGAAAAAGCTCTTTGCCCCGTTGATATCCAAGAGCAGTGTCATTGTCTCATACCCCCCCTCAGGCATGCTCATCGTCACAGATGTCCTTTCCAATATCCAGCGCCTGCTCCGCATCATAAGCGTTATTGATGTTGTGGGCATTGGTGAAGAGATATCGGTAATCCCGCTTGAACATGCCATAGCATCGGTCCTGATAAAGCCCCTGACCACTATCTTCGAGCCCGGGCGCACAGCCAGAACAAAAAAAGGCCAGGCCGCAGTGGCCCCGGCCATCAAAATGGTGGCTGACGAGCGGACCAACTCCTTGATCCTGTCAGCCAGTGAACATGACACAATAAAGATCAAACAGCTTATCAAGATGCTGGATCAGGAAACGCCGCGTGGCGCCGGAGACATTCGGGTCCGCTATCTCCAGTATGCTGACGCCGAAGAACTTGCCAAGGTTTTGACAGCTCTTCCCTCCAAGGATACAAAAGCAGACTCAAAGGGAAAGGCCCCCGTGATCTCCAAGGAAGTCCAGATCGTTGCCGACAAAGCAACCAACTCCCTGGTTATTACGGCGAACAAACAGGACTATCTTACGCTTGAAGATGTGATCAATAAGTTGGATATCCCCAGGCCCATGGTCTATATTGAGGCCCTTATTATGGAGGTTAGTGTAGACAAAGAGTTTAAGATTGGGGTTGAGTGGGCTGCCGGAAAGGATATCGGTACGTATGAAAATGTGCAAGTTGGGGCCTTTGGGACGTCTGTGCCACCATCAGATTCGAGTATCCTTTCGACGAGTGTCGCCCCAAGCGTTCCTTCGGGATTGTCTCTTGGTATTATGGGCGATGTACTAAAAATCGGCGACCTTATCTTTCCCTCTTTGTCAGCCGTTGTACGCGCTTATAGGAAAGACGAAGATGCTCATATTCTTCAGACGCCTCAGCTTCTGACCACTGACAATGAAGAAGCAGAAATAAAGGTAGTGGATAATGTTCCTTACCTGACTAAAGAAGCCACTGGGGAGCAGAACTACGAAACGTATGAATACAGGGACGTGGGCGTTACGCTCAAGATAACTCCCCAAATCAATCAGGATCGCTTTGTCCGTCTCAAAATTTTCCAAGAGTATGTAACACTGACAAAAACTGGAACAACCCCCACAACCAAAAAACGTTCGGCAGAAACCACGGTGGTCGTAAAGGATGGCCATACGGTAGTTCTTGGTGGCTTGGTTGATGATCAAATTAGCACCACAACATATGGTGTGCCGTGCCTTGGTAGCATTCCCATCCTCGGTTGGCTTTTTAAGTCACATTCCAGGGATCGAGGCAAGACCAACCTGTTCATTTTTCTGACACCCCATGTCCTTGAAAACCCAGCAGAGGCCCAGAAGTTCTATGAGAAGAAGAAGGAAGATATTGAACGGGTGGAAGAAGGTGTAATAAAAATGTACAAAAAACCGGAATCGAGAAATGAGAATTGAGAAATTTAGGAATTGCCTGTCGAGAGCCTCTCTTCGAGTCCGAGCCTCAGAGTCGAGGACAACGTCGAGCGAGCGGAATTTCATTTAATCCCTGAATGCCTAAATGCTATATACACAAATGACTCACAGATTAATTGGCGAAATACTGACTGAGATCTCCGGACTGACGGTAGAAGCCCTCACAGAGGCGCTCAAGATCCAGGAAGAAAAGGCCGGACGTATCGGTGAGATTTTAATCGATCGAAAGGCCGTCTCAGAAGCCGATGTATTAAAGGGTCTCGGCATTCAGTTTGGCCTCCCCTTCTGGCCGAGCCTCCCCATTGAAGATCTGAAAACCGACTTTACCCAACAGGTCCCGATTCAGTTTCTAAAAAAATACAAGATGATCCCCCTTGTCAAGGGAGAAGAGGCTTTTGTAGCTGTGAACGATCCCTTGACTTTCCAACCCCTTGACGACTTGCGCCTTTGCCTGGGTTGGAACGGGGCGCAGACTGTGCTTGCTCCCCATTTGGCCATCATCTCGGCCATCAATACTGCCTATGACATGGCCAGGGATTCTGCGGAAGAAGTCATCGAAGGCATGCATGGCGAGGAAGACAGCGACCTGATCATGTCTGAGATTGAAGAAACCGGTGATCTCCTGGATGAGACAAGCGATGCGCCAATCATCAGACTGGTCAATCTTATGCTTTCACAGGCCGTGAAGGCCCGTGCCAGTGATATTCACATTGAACCGTATCAGAATAAACTCAAGATTCGCTATCGAGTGGACGGAATTCTCTACGACAAGCTCTCCCCACCAAAGCACATTCAGTCAACGCTGGTATCCAGAGTCAAGATTATGGCCAAACTGAACATTGCGGAAAAACGGCTCCCGCAGGATGGCCGGCTTGACATCAAAATTGCTGACAAGAATGTGGACATTCGCGTTTCCACCATCCCAACGGCGTTTGGGGAGAGGGTCGTCCTCCGATTATTGGATAAATCAAGTGTCCTGCTAAAGCTCTCTGATCTTGGCATGCCTGAAAATAACTTGAAAGTATTTGATAAACTCATCCGGAATCCCCACGGCATCATATTGGTCACAGGACCAACCGGAAGCGGGAAAACCACGACCCTGTATGGAGCCCTCAGTTCGATCAACACCTCGCAGATAAATATCATCACCGTGGAAGATCCCATTGAATACCAGATGGACGGCATTGCCCAGATTCAGGTAAATCCCAAAATCGATCTCACGTTTGCCAAGGGGTTGCGATCCATTGTGCGCCAGGACCCGGACGTTATTCTCGTGGGCGAAATCCGGGACCTGGAAACCGCAGAAATTGCCATTCAATCTGCTTTGACCGGCCATCTGGTCTTCTCCACTCTTCATACGAACGATTCGGCCAGCGCCGTGACACGCCTCATTGATATGGGAACAGAAGCCTTTCTGGTGAGCTCATCCGTGATTGCTATTTTGGCCCAGCGACTGGTCCGGGTCATTTGCAATGACTGTAAGGAGGCATACACACCAGACCGAGAATCCTTTCAAAGCATTGGCATATCGCCAGAAGCCCTGGAAGGAAAGAAGATATACAAAGGCAGAGGATGCCCTTCCTGCCTTAACACGGGCTATCTGGGACGCAAAGGTATCTTTGAATTCATGGTTATGGATGACGATCTCAAGAATCTCATATTAAAGACATCTGATGCCAATGCCATAAAACGTGAGGCTGTGAAAAAGGGAATGATCACCATCCGGCAAGATGGCGCACAGAAGGTCCTGGATGGCATAACCACGATCGAAGAGGTCTTCAGGGTGACCCAGGAATAGATGCAGCCTTTTTCCCCTTTCCCACCTATAATTCTTGGTACACTTTGTGCATATATTCGTGGCTGTGGGATATGCAGCTAGTTCTCCCAACTATCCTCCCACGTTCAGGGCGGACATGATTTACCATGCTCCGCCCTGTTCTTTGTTCCCGAAAAAAGTGCCTAAAGTTCAAAATGCCTAAAAAGTGCCTAAAAGTTGAAGAGATTGAGGAATTCAGGAATTGAGAGATTGAAGAATTCAGAAACTGAAACCAGGAATCAAAACATTGTCATGTTTTTGACACACAATTATCCCGAATTTCGCAAGGGTATGAAAATGTCATTGCGAGGAGCGAAGCGACGAAGCAATCTTGTCACTCAAAGATTGCTTCGCTTCGCTCGCAATGACCACTATGATAACGGCTGTCAAATACCCTTGCGAAATTCGGGATAATTCCTCATTTTACAAAACCGACTCACCAGTGGCCCAAAGCCCTCATCCAAGACACGACAAGGATGGTTAGGACAACAACAATGCAACCAGACTGATAAACCCTTGCAGCAGGCCTTTTTACAAAAATAGCGTAAAGGCCCCCCAGAATAATACCCGCCATAAACCCGAACAAATGAGCCGACAGATCAGCATGTTTCCCCGAACCAAGAATGCCAAGCAGCGCCAGGCCGCCAGCCAAGGGAAGCCATGCCTTGATTTTCCGGCCAGGTATCCTGAACTTCTTGAAAAACTGCTGTGCGGCCAGGATTCCCACTGACCCGAAAACAGCAGTAGACGCCCCAACCGAAAGATGCCCGGACCCGTACAAGAGGGCATTTACCAGATTGCCGATTATGCCTGTCGCAAGGATCATGAGCCAGCCAACACCCCATCCCGTGATGGTGCAAACTGCAGTGCCAAACAACGCGATGCCGAGCATATTTCCTGCCAGGTGCAAGGCGTTTGCGTGAAGCATGAGTGAAGTCACGCTCCGGTACAGTTCTCCCTGCATGATATGAGAGGCTGATGACCCGAAGGCCCTGATAAGAGACTTACTGTTATTTGCCGCTGTGACACCTATATGACAACCCAGCAAGATGACCGATGCCCACAGGCCGGTAAGCGTCTTGCCGTATTCATAACAGATGGGTTCATCGGTTGGGCGGAAGTCCTGGTTTTCCTCAAGGTATTGTTCGATTGTGGCGAGAGCCCTGTTGTAATCCCTTTCCTCTACCAACACATCCCATCCACCCTCGCCTTTTATCACACGGTGCGGGATGCCGGATGACAACAGGACCAATCCGTACGAATTCGCCTGATCGGCTGAGAGGTTTTTGAATAGTTCGAGCATTTAGGAATACGATCTTGTTATGGTTCATTTTCGAGAAATATCTTGCCATGGTTTTTTTCAGATAGCATGTTTCTCCTACCTATGCCAGCATGTTCTCTAGCAAGTATCTTGCCCCAATAGAGAAAGGGGCCGCACGCCTCTTGGCATGCGGCCCCAATTTGCTGATACCTCCGTGTTCAGTTAACCGGACCGTCTAGAAGTCGGGCTGTACGAACATTAGAACAAGGGCCTCCTTTTGTGCAGTTGTGATCGCAAGACCGTCTGAGTTCTGCATGCCCCCAATTTTCGAAACCAGATTATCGAGCCTGGTTTTTTTAAGTTCGTTGGCTGCTTGAAACTGCTGATCGGTGACAGGGCCACCTCCCATGGCCGCAAACATGGCAAACTCTATGATTTCTATGTCCTGCCGGATCGCCTTTATGTTGGCCATCGTCAAGTGAGCCTTGTTCTTAACCGAACACTCTGACGCAAAGTTTTTTCTTTGAGGGTTATCAACGTAAATGAAAAACGACGAATCCATTCCTTGATTTGCTAAAATGTCGTTTATAGCTTTGCCGGTACCAGTGAAGTTTAAGGTCAAGGTGTCACCAGTATTTGAAGATATTTCCGCCCATTTCGTATAGCTACATCCGTTCTGATCGCAGGTCTCCTTCCCAAAGCTCTTGCCTGCAAATTCGTCATTGTCATAGCTTTTTATTGGATCTTTGACTGTATCTCCCCCTGGCTTCTCTGATACATAGAAAAAATCGAGTTGCTTCAGCCAACTCATGGTGTTGGGGATGGCCGGAGCGTTCGCGTCGCCTGTCCTTTCGCCTTGCTGGTACAATGAAGAATAATCCGCTGAAAGATCTGCTTGATCGGGATCAGCGCCGGTGCCGTAATATGAGATGTAGCCTCCATTATTGATTACATCTGCGGCCCAGTTAATGACCACGGCCATTGTGATCGGAATCCAGCTTTCTCCCGACATTCCCCAGAATTTTCCTACATCGTCACCAAGATAAGTTCGATCTGGGTTGCTCTGGTCTCCAAATCTGTCGGCCCATTTGTAGTAATCAAGGCCTAAAGCATTGGCTACCTTCCAGCGGAGCCCGTCATTGGTTGCGTCATCAACCAGTGTTCCATCAGCTTCCGTACCATCAATTTCCGCCTCAGTTGAAGCCGCATTTGTCATGTATGTGTTAAATGCGGTATCCATTGTACCGCCGGGGCCGAATACGTCATTTTGAAGCGCTTGCATCTCAGCCTGACTTGGCATGGAGTTCGAATCGTCAGGGTCACAGTCGGCAAATATTGCCTCAAATGTCTCGAAACATTCCATCATCGAGGTGGTCAGAGCCGAGGTTGCGGTTGTATACCTGGTCACCTGGTTGTCAGTAGCATTCAGGGTCACAAGGCCATCCTCATACTTTTGTGTCATGGCCTTGGCCTTGGCCTTCATGACCCCCTGGCGAAAACTGCTTTCTATGCTCAGCGCAACCCTATCCAGGATCGGGAACTTTGCGTTGAAATCATCGCCATCCGTAAGAGTCATGCCCAAATGCTCGCTCAGCCATGTGTTGGCCGTAGCAAGGTCGTCCCCACCGCTATCTACGAGATCAAAGATGTTATCTGCCATATAGTCGCTCACGCATACCATCACGATGCCCATCTCAGGAAAAGCGTTGAGAAAGTGTTCCGTATCTATACCGGCCGCATCGGCAGCCTCCACCAGAACGTCTATGACTTTTCCTGCCGCCTCGCCTCTTTTCTTTGCCTCCTCTCCGGTATCTTTGGCGTTGGCAAAGTAATTATCCACGGATTCCTTCATTAATGCGGTAATTAGATAAAATCGACTCTGAATTTGGCTGTAAAAACTGGTCAGATAGTCGCTGTAGCCCTTCGAAACAAGGTATGGCACAAGACCGCGACCATTAATATCTACTACTCCGTCATCCATGTCCCCGCTTGCAGCGTAAGTTATGAGCCAACTCTGAGGTCCCAAAACACACTGCCTCATCCCCATGGCAAGATATTTGGCCTCATATTGATTCAAGGCTGCGGAGCGGCAGGCCAGCGCAATCATAGCTGCCATCAATGGGTTGTCGCTTCCGATAGTCTCAAATGCGGATATCAGGGCGTTGGCCTGGACGGTAGATGTCTCAGAGACGCCCAGATCGACAGTGCCACCAACTGCCGGGGCCGGTACAACGGCCTTCCTTGTTGATGTCCCATCTGTCACCGTGACAACAAGGAAGTTGTAAGTATCAGACGTCGGAATGCCATTTGAGATCGTGAACGACACCTTACCATTGGCGTCTGCCACAGCGATAGTGCTTACGCTGAGACTTTTCAGCGTTCCGTCACTGTTCACCGCCTGCATAGTGATGGTACACTGCGCCCCAGACGTGAAAGACGCCCCTTGCGCGATTACTGGCAAAGAAAGAATTGTGATCATCATCAACAGCGTTGTCACATGAAGTCTAACGTATTTCATGCTCATATCCTCCTCTTAAACCTTATTTTCCTGATCCGGCTACGCTTCCACCCGAACTACTCGAACCACCACCGCCACCGCCACCCGTGGCAACAATGGAGCCGAGACCGACAAGGACGACGATTATCAGCAAGAAAGATCTAGCCCGTCGCCTCCAGGACTGTCCTTTTAGGCCCGGTTTTGAACCATCCATCTTTCCTTTGTTTTTCCCTTTGTTTCCGTGTTGGCGAATCATTTTCCATACCTCCTCTCATTGTTAGTTCGCTAACTATATAAGCTACGGTTATGCCTAAACATATGGCAAAGACATCCAGATGATCGTAGGTGCCGTTGACAAAGTAATCTGCTAGTGGCTCAGATACACCGCGGTAAGGAAGAATCTCTAATAGGCATTGAGCAATTTGATGGCCGAAACGCTGTCCTATCTCAAAGAAAAGCTCGACAACCAGCCAGGAGAGGCAGATCACACCCCTGAGCTTTCTGCCTGCCCGTGGAAATATCGCCATTGTGATCAAGGCAAAAGCAAAGGCGTGAGAAAAGTCAGGCAGGGTCCCGCCAAAAATGCCGAATATGTCCATCTTGGAAGGAGAATCTCCTGCAGTAACTCCAATGATCCTGCCCAGGTAGGTTGAGCCCATCGGCCTGCCAAGAATATATTCCATAAGCCCGATAAAGAGAGCCCCAGAGCCCAGGAGAAACTGTTTTGAATTTACGGTGTTTCGGATGTTCATGCACCAACGCCAAAAGAGATCTTCACTCGCCTCTTATCGGCATTTGCGAGGGAATATTAAGCCGAGAGTTGATTATTGAATTATTCGGTTGATTTTTTTTCCGTCAAAATATAGGAATAGAATACCTCTTATGGATCGAAACCAGGCAATTCCTGAGGAAAAAACAAAAGATTGGAGATGAGTGTTCATGGGTGAATCTGTCAAAACGTTAAGAAGCATTGCATTGGTTGGTCATGCAGGCGGGGGAAAGACTTCCGTTGCAGAAGCTCTTCTGTTCACAGCACGCGTGACCAATCGTTTGGGTCGAGTGGATGACGGAAACAGTGTGATGGATTTTGAGCCAGAGGAAGTGCGGCGCAAGGTCAGCATCTCCTCGGCCTTTCATCACTGTGTCTGGAACAAACACAAGGTGAATATTATCGACACACCTGGCGATGCCAATTTTTTTGCAGACACCAGATCCTGCATGCAAGGGGCCGATGGAGCCATAGTCGTGATAGAAGCCATCGACGGGGTTAAAGTCCAGACTGAGCAGGCCTGGGACGTTGCCGACGAGCTCTCAATACCCAGATTGGTCTTTATCAACAAGATGGACCGGGAACGGGCCGATTTTTTCAAGACCTTCAATGAGGTTGCCCGGACCTTCAACCCAAAACCAGTGCTTGTGCAGATTCCTATTGGCGCTGAAGAAAATTTTCGGGGCGTCGTCGATCTGATTAGCCAGAAAGCCTATGTCTACGGCGCTGATGGGAAAACAAGCGCCAGTGAGATTCCCGCGGAATTGCAAGACCAGGTGGCCTCGGAGCGGGAGGCCCTGGTGGAAAACATAGCTGAAACCGATGATGCCCTGTTGGAGAAATATCTGGACGGACACTCCATTACTGAAGATGAACTTCTTCAGGGACTTCGCGCGGGCGCGCTGGCCCGGACCTTTGTCCCGGTCCTGTGCGGTTCAGCCACAAAGCAAATCGGCATCGATCTCTTGTTGGATTGCGTCAATGTTTGTTTGCCATCACCCCTGGAGCATAGAGGGATAACCGGCACGGATCCCGTTACAGGAGAAACAAGAAAACCTAAGCCTGACCCGGCAGAACCCTTTTCAGCTCTGGTTTTTAAGACCATTGCAGACCCTTATGCCGGCAGATTGAGTATTTTCAGAATCTATTCCGGCACACTCAACCCGGACAGTTCTTTTTATAATTCATCCAAAGAGACCAAGGAGCGGTTCGGACAACTCCTCCGGATCGCAGGCAAAGAACAGAAGCCTATGGCCGCAGCCGGCCCGGGCGATATAGTGGCCATTGCCAAACTCAAAGAAACCACCACCGGCGATACGTTGTGTGATGAAGCCAACAAGATACTCTTTCAAAGCCTTGAACCCTTCCCGACGCTCATTTCTTATGCCATAGCGCCTAAATCCAAAGGGGATGAGGACAAGATATTCACGTCTCTTTCCAGACTGCTGGAGGAAGACTCGACCCTGAAGCTCGACCGAAATGCCGAAACCAAACAGATCATCATCTCGGGAATGGGGCAAATACACATTGAGACCATGGCTGAAAAACTGAAACGCAAGTTTGGGGTTGAGGTAATCCTGAATACTCCGAAAATACCGTACAAGGAGACCATCAAGCAGGCGGTCAAGGGTGTCGTTTACCGTCACAAAAAGCAGTCGGGCGGCCGAGGACAGTTTGCGGAAGTCCATTTCGATATTTCTCCTCAGGAAGAGGGCAAAGGCTTTGAATTTGAACAAGCTCTTGCGGGTATGAACGTGCCACGCAATTTCGTGCCTGCAGTGGAAAAGGGGATTCTCGAGGCCATGCCGTCCGGCGTTCTGGCAGGTTATCCGGTAGTGGATGTGAAAGTCCGCTTCTACGATGGGAAATCCCACGAGGTGGACTCCTCAGAGATGGCCTTCAAGATCGCCGCGTCCATGTGTTTCAAGAAAGGTTTGCAAGAGGCCAAACCAACCATGCTTGAGCCCATCATGAACTTGATCGTAAGTGTTAGCGAAGATTACATGGGCGATGTGATTGGAGATTTGAACAGCAGGCGCGGCAAAGTGCTGGGTATGGAGGCCAAGGGCAAGAAGCAGTTGATCCAAGCCCAGGTACCCATGGCCGAGATATTGAGATATGCCCCTGATCTTACATCCATGACTGGCGGCAGAGGTTCATTTACGTCGGAATTCGATCATTATGAGGAGGTGCCGGCCAACATTATCCAGAAGATAATAGAACAGGAGAAAAAAGAATAGTCCGTCAGTTCAGTTACGGATTGCACCGTTTGCATGGGCTATATCCGGCCCAAAAAGCGTCGTATTTTCTCTTTAAGATAACTCGATCTTTTCCTGATGTAGACTTTCCGAAGCTGCATGTCATCAGGTGAAAACGCCGTGACTGGCGATTGCCAATGTAAGGGCCCCTTTGGTCACGAAAGTCTTTCCAGAGCCCTACCCTTTTTGCCATGGCCTCTCGCTGAACACGAAGCAAGAGTTCGTCATACTTTGTGTTTGGCCTGCGAAACAGGCAGTAGGCGTAACCTCTCTTGACTAGCTCAGCGTTAAGAAACCTCCCATCCTCAAGAAACACATAAGCCAGCAGGCGGCCGTACTGATCGAGTTTTTCCCGGTCGAGCTCCAGCCGAACCCTCTTCCGGTACACCAATTGTCGGTTAAAGGTCCTGGCTTCAGGTCCGAACCTTTCTGCCGGCGTACCTTTGTGGGCCACCTCCGGGGCGTTGATCCCTATGTAGCGGACATGCGTACCATTGGAAAGAACCACCGTATCCCCATCGTCCACCCACCGCACCCGGTCCCACTGCAGGGCCGGCGCGTCTTTGCAAAGCCCAAAAAGCATCACCAAAAAAATTGCAAAAATCCTGAACTTCACTCTCATGGTCCTTTCCTAACCCGGATAAACCGGAACTGAAGGATTGTGAGCTGGAAAAAACACCAATTTCCTTGATAACGCACTAAGTTCTATCCGGCATCCGGTAATCGACCAATGACCATCCATCCACTTGACCCTCGGATAGAAACGATTTATATATCCGTAACCGTTCACAGGTTACATTCATGTCGTACGGAATTGTTTTGAAAGATGAACGTCGAACATCGAACATCGAACGTCCAACGTCGAATGAAAAACGAATATCCAATACCGAACATTCAACGGCTATTTCTGTTTCTTTTCAGCACTTCGACTCCGCTCAGGGCCGTGAGCCTGTCGAACGGCCGTTTTGATACTCGTAACGAAAATCTTAATTAATTTTTCTGTTTCATCTTTTCCCATTCAACATTCGATGTTGAACGTTCGATGTTCGATGTTCATTTTTTTGTAACCGTGAACGGTTACATATATCCTATGTAAAAAACGCAATCAAGGCATGCCGGGAGAAAGTAAGATGATCGAAGATGATATTGAAAATGAAGATATGGATGACGATGAAGAGAGTGATGATCTCCAGAAATTCAGCATAGAAGAACTGGGCGAGGCGGGTAGTACAAACCAGACAGGTTTAGATCGTGAGATCTTCATTGAGGAAAGGAAGATCCCAAACCTTGCAAAAATCGTAGCAATCGCCAATAAAGCTAACCGGCCCATCAGTATTGAAGATTGTGTGCTTGAGAAGACGCGGATTGATGCAACCAACATTGACATATTTATTGATGAGTCGGTCTTTGCAGGAGAAGTCGAGTTCAAAAATGCCGTATTTGCTGGAAAACTGGTGCTCGCGGATACAACCTTTGAGAAAAATGTGGACTTTGGCGCCGCCACCTTCCAGGCGGAAGTAAGCTTTGACGAGTGTGTTTTCCAAAATGAGGTCAGCTTTGCCGGCGCCAAATTCGAGCACGGCGCCTCCTTTACGTCCTGTAATTTTGAAAGAGAGATCACATTTGATCATGCCTCATTTGCAGGCAAGGTCAGTTTCGGTGAATCGACCTTTCGAAAAAAGGTCACGTACACAGATGCTCTTTTCTGGAAAGAGGTTAATCTCAGAGACGCGAAGTTCGAGGAGGGTCTGGATACGACCGGTTCAAACCTTGAGAATATGGAAGAAGTTGCTCGGCAGGCCCAAAGGACTCAGCAAAAAAAGCGCCGGGAAAAACCCAAATCAAGGAAAACCGAGTTTAATCCATGGCGTGAACTGGACAAAGTATCCAAGAAAAACCTAAGCCGCAGACAGATCCTGCGTGGTGTTTTCAGGTTCTTACCGGAAAAGAAGAATGAGTGACCAGCCCGCAATGCCCTGCCGCACTCGTATCCAGCATTCTTGATAACCCTCCGCGTTCTTTGGGAACAAAGCCCATAACCCTTTGCCACACCTCTTCATCCTCCATGCAAAAATAGATCATTACTCCAGGGGCCATCTCTCTAATCCAGGTCGCCATTCTTTGATAGAGCTCAATGCGCAGGGGCTTGAAATATCTCATCTTGCCGTCGAGACCCGGAATAAACTCGCCATAGACGATTTTGGACCTGGGAAATCGTTTCTGGACGATGGGCTTTAAAGAAGGCATGAACCGAAAGGAGCCAAGACTGATCCACACGATATTTTCCGCTGATACTGCGTTAAAGAGGTCTTTGACCAGTCTTTCATAATCCTTTTCCCAGCCGCTGTATAAGATCAAAGGATCAAAATGAAAAGCCAGGGGATATCCCCAGGCCTCACATTGGGCTGCGGCCCTGAGACGCGCTTTCATGCCGGCTGTGCCTCGTTCTTCATTTTGAATCACGGAAGGCGGATTAAGGGACCAGGCCACAATGGTCTTCCTGTTGTGGGACATACCCCTCAGATTTTCTATTTCACATGTTTTGGTCTTGAGTTCCAACACAATGCGGTCCTGAGATGCAAAATGGGGCACCAGCGTCTTGGAAAGTCCGGTCCATGGTTCCCATATAAGGCTGTCTGTAAATTCCCCGGTGCCAATGCGGTGAAAGGGCGGTGTCTTCGAGTCAAAAAGATCGTCCAGTTCTTTGAACAGTTCCTCTTGGTTTACGAAATACTGGAGCACCGGCGGATGGAAGTAGGCTTGAAGGATGCAGTAAGTGCAGTCCATGGTGCAGTACGTCCCAATATGGAGGACCTGGTATCCGCAGCAAATGTAGGACCTGGTGCCAGGACATTTTCTCAAAAAAGTGCCCCGGTTGCGTGTGAGAAAAAGCACACGCTTTCCCCGGCCCACTGGGTCGTCCGCGTCGGCCAGGCTTTCATAGAGGCTACACGTATCGCGGACCATAGTGACGCCGCAGTCGCCGAGACGTTCTCGCACTGTTCGCACCACCGGATAGTCCCTCACGGCCTCGTCTATGTATAGCTCGGAAATCATAACTCCAGAAGCCTTTTCATAGCCGGATCCTTGACCAAGGCATCAAGGCTCCGGCGGCGGTCGCGCAGGTCTTTAAGGCTCTTGAAAGTCATGCGCAGCGTGTATGGCCCTCCTTCAAAATATGCAGGTGCGGTGATGTGCAGGTGTTCATCCAGCTTCAGCGCCTTCAACTCTCTCAAAAACCTCTCTTGCGCTTTGGCCAGTGTTGGAAACCGGCGTCTCTTTAAGCATGCTCTCACCATGGAACCCTTCTCATTCTGATTCAATCTATAGCTATCCATAATGGCCTTTATCTCCTTGGATTCCAGGATATCCAAAGGCCTTAGATCTTCTCGAATCCCAATTTCCTCGACCAGTGTAATGATTTCTTTTTGCTTGTTCTGGCTCAGCTTAAACCCCTTCAAAAAATCATAGAAAACCAGAGCGTCTTCTGGCGAGAGCCTGCACAAGTCGGCTGCTGCTTCAAAGGAGATGGTGTTATCCAGCACACCTGTCTGAATAACCTCGGGAAGACGTATCAATGCACTGATCTTGTGGAAAACCTTTTGGTTTGAAGGAAAGCCCAGCAACGAAGAAAGCATCTCAAGGCTGTTTCCGGCGGTGTGAGCGCTTAGTTTTTGAATGCCCCGTGCCTGCTCAATTATGTTCAAGGACCGATGAGATCGGTTATCCAATATGGCAAGTTTGAGCAACTCAGCTTCAGAGAAGTCCCCTGCAAGCGTCCGTGCTTTGATTTCCTGCCACCCGAGTAACTGACACGCCTTGATTCGCCTGAACCCACATACGACAGAAAAAGTCGAATTGTCATTAGCTGTTACAACTGGAGGATTAATCAGGCCAACGGCTTGTATGGAGTCAACAAGGTTTGCAGTGTCAATGTGGAGGCTGAGACGAAAGGTATGATCTGTTATGTCTATCTTCGAAATGGGGACGACCTTGTCTTCATAGTAAGCGTTCATAGGTTCAGAGTTCACCGTTCAGACTCCGGCCCATAGGGGCCTACGCCCATAAGCCCTAAGTTGAAAATTAAGTATTAATGCTGAATAGTTAATGGCTTTCTGTTTAACTCATCGCTTATGGGGCCTACGCCCCGGAGGGGGTTACCTTTCTTTCGTTGAACCCTGAACCGCTGAACCCGTGAACCGTTAAATGCTACGTACCAGTCAGCCTGCGCAAAGCATCTTCGTATTTCATCCTGGTGTTATTCACGACATGAGACGGGAGTTCCGGGGCTGGAGGCCTCTGGTTCCACTCAAGCGAAAGGAGATAGTCTCGCACATATTGCTTATCAAAACTCTTCTGGGGACCACCTGGCTTGTACGTATCCTTTGGCCAAAAACGAGAAGAGTCAGGTGTCAGGATCTCGTCAATCAAAACAAGCCGGCCGTCGATTAGGCCGAACTCAAACTTGGTGTCCGCTATGATGATCCCGCGAAGTTCGGCTATCTCCACTGCCTTTTGATATATGGAAACACTCAGATCCTTGAGTTGCGCTGCCATGTCTTTTCCCACGAGACCCTCTGCCTGACCGAAACTAATATTGACATCATGAGTCCCTGCTTCTTCCTTGGTGGAGGGCGTAAAGACGGGTTCAGGCAAGCGGTCCGATTCTTGAAGACCCTCTGGAAGCCTTATTCCGCAAATCGCCTTTGATTCCAGGTAGGACTTCCAGCCAGAACCTGACAGGTATCCTCTTACTATACACTCCAGAGGAAGGGGGTCTGCCTTTCGGACCAACATACTCCTATCTCTAAGAACATCAGCATATTGAAGACAAGGCTCAGGGAATTCGTCTACATCTGCCGTGATCAGGTGATTGGGCACAATGCCTTCCATCTTCTGAAACCAGAACCTGGACATCCGGGTCAATATGCAGCCCTTTGCCGGAATGGGATTGGGCATGACCACATCAAAGGCAGAGATGCGATCTGTGGCCACAATCAAAAGGGTATCGCCAAGGTCATAGAGATCCCTCACCTTGCCGCGCCCAGCCAGTTTCAAGTCGGGAAAAACTGTATCGTAGACAGAAGCTTCCAAGGTTAGCTCCTTATTTCATTTGTCATAAGATCCTTTTAATATGCTCTTTTATAGTTGAGGGTGTCAAGAAAAGTCAAGGAGCAAATCAGATCCTGTTTGCCATTGACAGGCACACCCCGTGTGTTATTCATCGGCACTTACAATAGTAATTCTGTAACCGTTCACAGGTTACATTCATGCCGTACGGAATTGTTTTGAAAGATGAACGTCGAACATCGAACATCGAACGTCCAACGTCGAATGAAAAACGAATATCCAATACCGATTCAGCCGTCGTAGCTAAAGCTACTATGGCGAAGTCGGCACATTCAACGGCTATTTCTGTTTCTTTTCAGCCCTTCGACTTGGCTCGGGACCGTGAGCCTGTCGAACGGCCGTTTTGATACTTGTAATGAAAATCTTAAATAATTCTTCTGTTTGCTGTTTTCCCATTCAACATTCGATGTTGGACGTTCGATGTTCGATGTTCATTATTTTGTAACCGTAAACGGTTAGAGTAATTCTTTATTAAGCAAGCGGCGTAGCCACGTCACATATAAAATCGCTTCGCGATTTTATAGCGGAGGATGAAAATGGACAAGAAGGTTACAATTGTTGGCGCCGGAAACGTAGGCGCAACCGCAGCGCAGCGCCTGGCGGAAAAGCAGTTGTCTGATGTTGTCCTTGTCGACGTCGTAGAGGGTTTGCCCCAGGGGAAAGCCTTGGATTTGCAGCAGGCGGCGCCAATAGAAAAACATGATGCCAGGCTCATAGGAACCAACTCGTACGAGGCCTCAGCAGGGTCTGACATAGTCATTGTCACGGCAGGCGTGCCCCGCAAACCGGGCATGAGTCGAGACGATCTTCTGGCTACAAACGCCGACATTGTTGGAACTGTAATCGAACAGATCGCCCCCCTTTCTCCAGAGGCTATCCTGATTATCGTGAGCAACCCCCTGGACGCCATGTGTCACGTAGCGCTTGAGACTAGTGGTTTTCCGAAAAACAGGGTCGTGGGTATGGCCGGAGTCCTTGACTCCGCCCGCTTTCGAACCTTCATAGCAATGGAACTGGATGTGTCTGTAGAAAATACACACGCATTTGTCATGGGCGGTCATGGCGATACTATGGTCCCCCTGCCCCGCTATTCCACTGTCGCAGGCATTCCCATCATTGAACTCATGCCGGGGGAACGAATAGATGCCCTGGTGGAGCGGACCAGAAATGGCGGAGCAGAGATCGTGGGCTTGTTGAAGACGGACAGCGCTTATTATGCTCCGGCTTCAGGCGCTGTGGAGATAGCTGAAGCGATCCTTAAAGACAAAAAGAAGATCCTTCCCTGCGCAGCCTATTTGGAGGGAGAATATGGTATTCACGGTCTCTTTATCGGTGTCCCGGTAAAACTCGGAAGGGGTGGCATCGAGCAAATCATCCAGATCAACCTAACCGAGCAGGAACATGCCGCGCTTCAAAAGTCCGCCCAGGCAGTGCATGAATTGGTAGAGTCCTTGAAGAGGAAGAAAATCCATACAGTACATTAGGCAGAGAAAAGAAAGTAACATATTTGGCAAAGAAATACCACTTTCAGGACCTGGTGTGTGAAAAAAAAGTTGACTTAAAGGCCCTTTCCGGTTTATTTTTATAGAATAAAAACCGAGGAGCTTTTCTTCACTCACAACCCGCTGATTGAATCTGACTCAATAGGAAAACCATGGGTGAAATTTCCGAGACATCCGCAAAAATCCTGATCGTGGATAATGACGAGAAGATCCTGTCGATCCTTCAAGAATACTTGGAGCTTTGTCATTATCAGGTGACAACGGTACCCTCGGGCCTTGACGCGTTGATGCTCCTGCGCTCGGGAGACTACAATGTTCTTTTGACTGATATTGTCATGCCTGACATCAGCGGTCTTGGCCTCATCGAGATCACACGAAAGGAGTTCCCTGGCTTGCCGATTATTGCCATGACGGGTTATGGCAGGCAGGTGAAAAACCTGACGAGTGAGCGGTCCCCTGACTACTACTTGGAAAAACCTTTTGATTTGACTCAGTTATCAAAAGTTGTCCATTCTGTTTTGCACAAGGAATAGCTAACTCGCAGGTCCAATTCATATGAACATATGCGATCAGATTCTTGCCGGAAAAAGCCCTTCTATCCTGAAAGTTAAGGAGCTTATCCGCCAAGTTGCCAACAGCGATTTGAATGTAATCATCTGCGGGGAGAGTGGCGTTGGCAAGGAACTGGTGGCTCAGGCCCTTCATCTATGCTCGAATCGAAAGGGCAAGCCTTTTGTCAAGGTCAACTGTGCCGCAATTCCCGGCGAACTTCTGGAAAGCGAGCTGTTTGGTTATGAAAGAGGCGCTTTTACCGGCGCTGACAGGACGAAGGTGGGCAAGTTCGAGTTGGCCCATAGCGGCACCATTTTCTTGGACGAGATCGGAGACATGCCCCTTTCGCTGCAGTCGAAGATGCTTCAGGTCCTGCAGGACTTTCAGTTTTCGCGCCTTGGCGCAAAGACGGATGTAAGGGTCAACTGCTGGGTCCTGGCTGCCACCAATCAAGACCTCGAACAGAGTGTCAGAGAAGGCCTTTTTCGAGAGGACCTCTACTACCGACTTAATATTATCAGAATATTCATTCCTCCCCTCAGGGAAAGGCCGGAAGATATCGACGTGCTCATTGATTACTTTGCCGGCAGATTTGCCGAAAAGATCGAAAGGACTCTGTTTGAGTTCACCGATGGCACACGCGATTTTTTCCACCAATATTCTTGGCCCGGCAATGTCCGAGAGCTTAAGAACACGGTGGAACGTCTAATGATCTTGGGAGACTGGCGCACTGTAAAAGTGGAGCTCATGGCCAGGGAAACAAAACAGTTCGGTAGTCATGAACTGACCACTCAGCCCCCGCCTCCCGTGCCTGACGACTACGATGTGGTTACAGTACAAAAAAAGAAGTTTCCTCCCTTGAAAGAGGTCAAAAAGAAAGCTGTTCGGGAAGCCGAGGGCAAGCTCATCAGCGAAGTCCTCACAGAGACGGACTGGAACCGAAAACGGGCAGCGAAACTCCTGCAGATCAGCTACAAAGCCCTTCTTTACAAAATCAAGGAACTAAATCTACGTCGCGAGGACTAATGTCGCCTTTCGTGGTTCTACATGATAGGATTTGTTTTCCTATAAGTGGTAACTTTTTTACCAAAAAAGAGCATTATTTTACTTCTTTTCGGCTTATGACCTGATTTTCCTCACTCCGCGTCATTTTCACGGTCCCTTGTGGCTTACGTTTTACGCGACACCCCTTGCTTGCACGTGCTGGCATCATGCTTGCTTTAACATAAAAAGACAAGGGGTAAGTGCAAACATATATTAGGCGGACAAACAGAATGGAACCGATCAAGGTGTTGGTCATAGAAGAATCCTCATTGATACGTGATTATCTGTCTGAATTAGTTGAAATAATCGGATACCACACTCGTGCGCTTACAAGAAAAAGGGAGTTTTTGGCAGAATTTCATCGTTACAACCCAGACCTGCTGCTTTTGGGCTCGACCAACCATGCAGGGCAAATAAGGGCTCTTGCCGATGTCATAGAACGTGAAAAGAGTGGGACACCCATCCTTGTTATTCTGGACGGAGAAGGCTTGCCGGACGGGAGCAAAATTCCAGGGCGTGCCAACCTTTCTTGCTTGCCCAGCGGTTTTGATACTGATGAGTTGAAACGCACAATTGAGCAACTTGTGCATGAATCCCATGACCCCTGTTACAAGGAACTGGATCGCACCATTGTCGGGCAAACGCCGGTCATGGTCCAAATAAAGCGGCATGTTCTCCGTCTGGCACGATCCGATGTGACGATCCTCATCAGCGGTGAGAGCGGCACCGGCAAAGAGCTTGTGGCCCGTGCAATTCACAAGTTTTCCCATCGGGCTGACAAACCCTTCATCAAAGTCAACAGCGCCGCACTGCCAACCAATCTCCTTGAGAGCGAACTCTTCGGTTTTGAGAAGGGAGCTTTTACCGGGGCTTTCAAGAAAAAGCTGGGGAAATTTGAGCTTGCCGACTCAGGGACCATCCTTTTGGATGAAGTCGGCGAAATCCCTTTTCCCATGCAGGCCAAACTCCTACAAGTGCTTCAAGACAGCGAGCTTTCCTCACTGGGCAGCACAACCAATACAAAAATCGATTCCCGTGTCTTGGCAGCTACCAATTGCGATCTGGGTGAGAAGGTTTCCCAAGGCAGGTTCAGGTCGGACCTGTATTACCGCCTTAACGTCGCCTCTATTCACATCCCACCTCTCAAAGAACGCAAGGAAGACATTGATCTGTTCTGCAAGCACTTTCTGAGCGAATATACAGCCCGCTGCGGCAGAGAGTATAGTCCCTTCAGTGATCAAATCCGCAAACGGCTCCACGAGTACTCCTGGCCGGGAAATGTTCGCGAATTGGAAAACTGCATTCAGAGCTTCACGGTGCTTGGGGATAAAGAGGCATTGCATGAAAAACTGGCACATTATGGCCCAACGGCCCTTTTGAACAATGCAGACGAATCCTTGAGCAATGGCGAGGGCGGGACCAATGCATTTAGGACATTTGCCACGCCATCCTTGAAAAAAGTATGCAAAGAAGCGGCTCGAAAGGCTGAAACAGAAGCCATTATGGATGTGCTCTTTCACACCTACTGGAATCGCAAGAAAGCAGCCGTTTTGCTGAAAACCAGCTACAAGAGTTTGCTGAACAAGATCAAGGAGTATGGCATTGAAAAGCAGTATCACGAGTCGGCAAGAAAGGATGACAGATCCGATGATTATGACACGGCCCCATCTATGTAGAAGACACAAGATTCTCATAGTGACCTGTGCGCTGTGCGTTTTGTTTGCTGGCGTGTTCGTCCATACATGGCCTGATTCTGCCATGGCCGGGGAGCCAACTCCGACACCGGTCGGAGCCAGCAAACATGGTGATGACTATCTTATTGGCGCTGGAGATATGCTCGAAATCTTGGTGTGGAGAGAGCCGGATATTTCACGGACCATCCGGGTCCGGCCGGACGGCAAGATCTCCTTGCCCCTGGTGGACGATATCCGGGCAGCCAACAGCACCCTGCCACAGTTAAAAGACCGAATCACAGAAGCCCTGGCTGCCTATGTGGAAAATCCGTCGGTCTACGTGATGCTCCAGGAAAACCGGAGTAAGAAAATCTATATCGTAGGCATGGTAAACGCCCCTGGAGAATATGTGCTGGAAAAAGAGACTACCGTGTTACAGGCCATTGCCATGGCAGGCGGGTTTTCCGAATGGGCAAAAAAAGATGATATCGTTATCATGCGCAGGGATCACCAGGAGCAGTTTCGAATTGAGTTTGATTACGATCGCGTGGTCTCAGGAAAGGACATCAAACAAAATATTTTGCTGAATCCCGACGACGTGATTATCGTTCCCTAAGAGGAGAAACGTGATGATTCCGTTGCAAGAGAAAAATCTGCTCAGAACCCCCCGATCCCAGACCCCTTGTCTGACGATCCTGACACTGGTTGTGACCTTGGCGCTGGCGCTTGCCTGTAGTGCTACTGCCCAGGCAGACACGAGAAAAACGCTCACGCCGAGGATTTCCATTCAGGAGGAGTATGATGACAATATCGATCTGGAGCCCGAAAATGAGGATTCAGATTGGATCACTCTGGTTTCGCCGGGGATTTCCCTTGATCTGGAATCGCCTGAAACCACGCTCAATTTCGACTATGAGGCAGGTTTTTCTTTTTATCGCGATGATTCCTCCAGGGACACCACCCGACATCAGGGTCGAGTGTCTTGGGACCAGGAACTGGGCCGAGATCTGAGTTTTCACCTGTCTGACACGTTTCTCCGTTCAGAAGACCCCATTGTGGAATCCGAAGGCGTGATCGAAGACATCCGAAGGGAACGCGGTCTCTATTACCTAAACACAGGCGAGGCGAGCCTTTCCTGCGGTTTTGGCGCAGAGGATCAAGTCACGGCAGGTTACCGCAATCGATACACGGATGACAGATCTTCTACAAATGAAGATAACATAGGCCACGAGGGTTTCGTTAATCTGGATATGTGGTTCGGCCCTCGGTACGGGATTGGGGTCACATCTCACTATAACCGGGGGGAGTTTGAACAAGGAAATGATTTTGATCAATACGGCTCTGGGCTTACCGTAAACTACAGATGGCAGCCCTCACGCCGCGCCTATGTCCGGTACGATTTTCTTGACCACGATTATGAGGATCCGGCTTCGGGCTCAGAAAGAAACGACTATCAGGTCCATGAAGGAAATCTGGGCGTCAGTTTGGGCTTAGGGCCCCACACTGAGTTCAACCTGGAAGGCGGTTATTACTTTCAGGATTACGATACTGGTGATCATACTGATGGGGTGAGTTTTGCGGGGAGTCTGATCACCCGTGCCAGGAGAACAACCCTGCGACTTGAAGGCAGCGGCGGGTACGGCGAAGACTACTACTCCTCGGAAGATCTGGGATCAACGCAATTTCGTCAGGTTTCAGGATCTGCCGACTATCTTTTAACCGAGGACCTTCGGGTTTTTGGTTCGGCAAGCTACCGGTGGGAAGAGTTTTTCGGCGAAAACGCCCTGCGTGATCGAAGGGACAAGGTATGGCGCACAACCGCCGGCCTTTCCTTTTCATTCTGGCGCCGGCTTTCCCTTTCTCTGCAAGGAACACACTCGGAACGTGATTCAGACGATCCAAGTGAGAACTTTGAAGACAACCGGGTCATGCTGCGCCTGACAGCGGCTTATCCGTTCCGCTTATAGAGTCGCTCCATAAAATCGCTTTGCGATTTTATATAAGACGGCCACGCCGCGCAAGATTGGAGAATGAATTGCGCATAATATTAAATTTGCTGGGGGAGTCTTCCGATAGAGTTTTATCAACTTATTTTGTTTTGCGTAGTTGAATATCTTCGTGAAAACCGAACGACTGAACCCTTTGAACAAGCATAACAAAACAAGCGGCGAAGCCGCGTTTTATAAAATTGCGGAGCAGTTTTATTTATGATCCCAAAAGACGGCATAAACATGCAGTACATTACCGGCGCCTTGCTCAGACGATTCTGGTATATTGTCCTGCCCTTTTTTGTCATTTCCACCGGAGCCGTGGCATACTGCATTAAGGCGCCCAGGATTTACAAATCAAGCACCCTTATTCTGGTGCAACCCCAGGAGATTCCTTCTAACTATGTGATGTCCACGGTTACGTCTGACGCAAGGTCCCGGCTCAACACCCTGAAGGAACAGGTAATGAGCCGGCCGAGACTACAGGAAATCATAGAGAAGTACGATCTGTACACCCCTATTCGCGCTAACGGAACCATGTACGATGCCGTGCTCGTGATGCGCAAACACATTGATCTGCAGGTAAAAGAGACTCGGGGGCGGGATCAAGCGCCCGGCTCCTTTGAAGTGTCTTACGAGGGACAGCAGCCTGCCAAGGTCAGAGACGTAACATCCGCCATTGCAAACCTCTTTATCGAGGACAACCTCAAACTACGAGAAAAACAAGCGGCAGGCACTTCGAGATTTCTGGAACGTGAACTTGAAAGGATGAAAGAGGTCCTGCGCCAGAAAGAAGAACTCGTGCGCCAGTTTAAGGAGGAAAACCTCGGCTTGCTTCCCGAACAGATGGAAAACAACTACCGAATCCTGACCCAACTGCAGCAGCAGCTCGATTCACTCAATGACAATTTCCAGCAAACCGAAGACCGGAAAGTGCTTTTGCAGGCCCAGTTAGGCAGGATTGAGGCCATCCCGACCACCCCCCCGGCCGTTGAAACTGCGGAAGGAGGACGTGTCGAGGATCAAGCAGCGCTTAGCCTTGGGGAACTGCGCCGGCAACTGGACAATCTCAAATCACGATACAGTGATAAGCACCCTGACGTGCTCAGCCTGGCAGCCACCATCGCAAAACGGGAAAAAGAGCACCAGACCACGATCTCAGATAGCGGCTCTGGGGAAACAATGACCCGGTCACACCTCAGTGAAGCAGAGCGGGTCATGCTGGGCCAGAGGGAAGACTTGGTTACTCAACTGCAACTGATCGACAAGGAAATCCGTTCTTTGCGGGCCGAAAGAAAGAAAACCGGCCAGGAGATTGAGAAATACCGGCGTCGCATTGAAGATGGCCCAAGGATTGAACAGATGTTCGTTGACTTGCGCCGGGGCTACAACGAGGCCACTGCGAATTACCAGTCCCTGCTTGAAAAGAGGCTCCAGGCCGAATTGGCGGAAAATCTTGAGCGAACCCAGAAAGGGGAGCAGTTTAGGATTCTGGAACCAGCGAATTTGCCCCAGAAGCCTTTCAAACCTGATGTCTTTAAGACCCTGTCTATGGGTTTCATGCTCGCCCTGGGCTGTGGCCTCGGCCTGGCTTTTTTGAGGGAATACGTCGACCCGACTTTTTCGAGCAGCAAGTATCTGGAGAGTATTATCCAGGTGCCGGTGCTGGTCTCCGTGCCCTTTGTTGCCATAAAGGCCGAGGAGCGATGGAATCTGCTCAAGAGAGCCGGCGCTGTTGGAGCCATGGTCTCAATGGCTTCGGCGCTGTTCTACGCGCTCTTTGTCTTGTGGAAAATGGACCCCACGGTATTTCCAATTCCGCTGGGCTAGCAGATGACGAGAGCTGTACGTTCGTACAAGTTCACCTGTCTATTTCTTGACAGGATTAACGGGATGGAAAAGATGGATGTTGTTGTAAGACAAGATTTATGCAAGGACGTACAGGACAAAAAAATATCGTGTTTATCCTGTAATCCTGTCAAAAAGGAATGCTACTTTGGGAAAATTTTTTGAGGCATTAAAAAAATCGGAAGAGATGAAGGGAAGGCAGCCCACGCCTGAATCAACCTCGAAAAAGGTGGTCAAGATATCACCTGAAAAAATAGATGCCTTGAGGCTGGATACTACGGCCTCGAAAGATCCAACAGAGTCATCCCCTTTGCCCGAAACTAGCATGGATCCTCGCCTCATGTCATTTATTGAGCCCAATTCTGTGGCCGGGGAATCCTTCAAGTTACTCCGGGCCAAGATTCTTACCAAGAATTCAGAGTCCCGGCCTCGCAGCATTATGGTGACAAGCCCCCAGCCTCTGGACGGCAAGACAACGGTAGCAGCCAACCTGGCCATCAATATTGCGCTTGGGATCAATGAACATGTCATGCTTGTGGACTGCGACCTGCGCCGCCCATTCATGGCGAAATTGCTGGGCCTGAACCCTCATCAAGGGATCCGTGAATACCTGGAAAGAGGCACATCAGTGGCTCCTTATTTAGTGAGAACGCCGGTGGAAAAACTTACGTTGCTTCCTTCCGGCCAACCACCGTCCAACCCTTCCGAGTTGCTCAGCTCGGAAAAGATGCGACTCCTTGTCGAGGAATTACGGAAACGCTACGAGGACCGCTATGTCATCTTTGATGCCACGCCGGCCCGGTTTGGCGCCGAGACCACTTTTCTGGCATCCATGGTGGACGGAGTGCTGCTCGTCGTCCGCGCTGGAAAGACCGCCAGGAACGACATCACGGAGGCTATTGAGAATATCGGCAGAAAAAAGATTTTTGGCATCGTTTTCAACGCCAGCAGAGAACGCCCCAAAGGGTATCAGTACTACTACCGATATTACCGGAAAGGACACAACTAGTCCTTCAACAAATCCTGTGAATCCTGTCCGGGTCATGATATTTTATGATTTTCCGCATATTCAATAAAGACGTGCCGGTGCGCAACCTTCTCTTTGTGATCGGAGAAGGGATCCTGATCTATGTGGCGGTGCTCGTGGCCGCCTTTCTTCGTTTGGGAAGTGTACATGCCTCATTTTTGTCCGGCGAAGTCATTAGCAAGGCGATCCTGATCATGGTAGTATGTCAGATTTCCCTTTATTATAATGAACTCTATAATCTCAAGGTCACTGATACTAACGTGGAGTTGGGCCTGCGGCTGACCAAGGCCATGGGTGTCGCATCCATCGTCCTTGCCATTATCTACTATTTTATCCCTTCGCTCATGATGGGGCGGGGCATTTTTTTTATTAGTCTTGTGTTTCTTGTACTACTTGTTCTGCCCTGGCGTTATGCATACAATTGGGTCTTGAAAAAAAAGATGTTTGCGGAAAAGGTCATGATCCTGGGCCTTGGAGACCTTTCCCGGCAAATCATAAATGAAATCAAGGACCGTCCTGATTCCGGCTATCAAGTGGCAGGGGTTGTGCCCACGACTGACGCGTCTTCTGTGAGCTTCTCACAGGACGTTCCTGTTCTCAGCAACAACGGAACTGTGTGTGAGTTGGCGGATAGTCTTCATATAACGAAGATCATTGTGGCGTTGGACGAAAAACGGGGAATACTCCCGACCAATGAGCTATTGCGCTGTAAGATGAGGGGAATAAAGGTCCTGCAAGGTGAGACGCTTTATGAAGAATTGACTGGCAAGCTCTTTGTAGAAAAACTCAACCCCAGTTGGCTCATCTTTTCAGATGGATTCAAGAAGTCCCGGGTGACTCGGTTCGCCAAGCGCGCCACCGGCCTTGTCATGGCAAGCCTCGGACTGCTGCTAACACTCCCCCTGGTCTCCCTCATTGCCCTGGCTATCAAGCTGGACTCAAAAGGGCCGGTTTTTTTCAGGCAGGACCGATGCAGCGAGGGCGGCCGAATCTTCAAGGTATTGAAGTTCCGATCCATGATTGACAAGGCTGAAGCAGACAGTGGTCCGTGCTGGGCCACAGGCGATGACGCGCGCGTTACCCGCGTGGGGAAGATCCTTCGGAAGTACCGCATCGATGAACTCCCACAGATGTGGAACGTGCTAAAAGGCGAAATGAGCTTTGTGGGTCCCCGTCCGGAGCGCCCCGAATTTGTGGAAAAACTGGCGGAACGGATTCCTTATTATTCGGAACGTCACACCGTCAAACCGGGCATTACAGGATGGGCTCAGGTCTCCTATCGCTATGGCGCCTCAGTTGAAGACGCCATGGAAAAACTAAAGTATGATCTCTTCTACGTCAAGAATATGTCATTTGCCATGGATCTGTTGATTTTGTTCAAAACGGCCAAGATTATGCTGCTCAAGAGCGGGGCAAGGTAATAGATCGTTCAAAACGTTAGCCGGTTCCCCACAAGCGAACCGGTTAAATATAATACATATTAATTCAGCAAGTTATGGCAGATTTCTTCCCGGAACCTGAGGGGGCGGAGCCTGTCAGAAAGTGGAAAGATATGTTGGAATTATCTCAAACCAGAGCCCAGTTGAAACTCTGCACCCAATGCATTCTTCCCGAGACCTTTCCTGGGATCAAATTTGACGAGAAAGGCATCTGCAACCACTGTGCGCGTGAAGAATCGGCAATAGCCAAGGCCCCTGCCAAGAAGGAAGATTACCGTCAAAGGAGGTTAAAGCATTTTGACAGGATCAAAAGGATTGACTGGATTCTTTTTCTCAGTTTCATCCAGAAACTGTGAAAAAGAAAGATAATCCTGTATATCCTGTAAATCCTGTCCGGTAAGAAACGAGACGAATGCCAAGAATCGACCAAGTAGAAGCGCAACTGAAAGCCAGTCCCAAAAAATGGCTGGTCACTGGCGTAGCCGGATTTATCGGCTCCGGCCTTCTGGAGGAATTGCTTAACCTGGACCAGACCGTGGTCGGGCTAGACAATTTCTTCACCGGAAACCAGAAGAACCTCGATGATGTAAAGAAAGAAGTAAGTCCTGTTAAGTGGAAATGTTTCGATTTTTTTGAGGCAGACATCAGAAATTTGTCTGATTGCCTCAAGGCTTGTGAGGGTGTGGACTATGTCCTGCACCAGGCAGCCCTGGGAAGTGTTCCACGCTCCATTGATGATCCGATTACTACCAATCAATGTAACATTGATGGTTTTGTGAATATGCTCGTTGCAGCAAGGGACACAGCAGTAAAGAGGTTCGTTTATGCAGCTTCATCTTCAACCTATGGAGACCACCCGAAGCTGCCAAAAGTCGAAAATCAGATCGGCCGTCCCCTTTCACCTTATGCAGTCACCAAGTACGTAAATGAACTGTACGCTGATGTTTTTGCCACAACCTATGGGCTGGAAAGCATCGGCCTGAGGTATTTCAACGTCTTTGGAAAACGCCAGGATCCCCAAGGCGCCTATGCTGCAGTCATTCCCAAGTGGATAAATGCCTTCTTGGCCGGGGAACAGCCTGTCATATATGGAGACGGAGAAACCAGCAGGGACTTTTGCTACATTGATAACACCGTGCAGAGCAACCTTCTCGCCGCCACATGCGAAAACGTAGAGGCCTTGAACAAGGTTTACAACGTGGCCTATGGAGAGCGGACAACGCTCAACCAGTTATTCCAATTGATAAAGGAGGGTCTTCTCCCTTTCAAGCCGGAAATCGCTGCCATAGAGCCTGAATATGCCCCGCCCAGAAAAGGAGATGTCCGCCACTCCCTGGCAGATATTACCAGAGCAAAAAGTCTCTTGGGATATGAGCCGGCATATGACGTGAAGGAAGGCATGAAGGAATCAGTCAAGTGGTACGTGGGCGCTGGAAAAGAAATAAAGGCTTAGACAGGATTAACAGGATACACGGGATACTTTTTTGCCCGCCGGAGGCGGGAAAGGCAAAAACAAAAAGAAATCCTCTACATCCTGTAGATCCTGTCTGACAAACACCTTTAATGCCACAAGTCATCCACCTGGGAGGAGAACACACTGTCACAGGGTCATGTCATCTGCTCCAGATAAATGGTCTGAACATCCTGGTTGACTGCGGAATGGCTCAAGGCACTGACGCGGTCTGTCCAATGGAAAAGTGGCCGGTTCCACCCGATGAATTGGACTTTGTCTTTCTGACCCACGCACATATAGACCATGTCGGGCGCCTGCCCGAGCTTATCGAGAAGGGGTTTCATGGCGAAATCATTGCCACCCACCCTACCAAGGCGCTCCTTGGCCCCATGATGAGAGATGCAATGTCGTTTTCTCCTATGACACAGCGCGAAATCATGGAATCGGATCAGGCCATTGATGAGCAGTCATGGGGTTTCGAGTATAATCGGCTATTTGACCTGAAAAACGGGGTGAGGTTCACGCTGGGTCCGGCGGGACACATCCTCGGATCATGCTTTATCCGCTTTGTGTCAGATGATCCCCCGTGGTCCGTGGTATTCTCCGGAGACCTTGGCGCAAAAGACACCCCGATTCTGCCGGATCCGTCAATTCCGGAACCGTGTGACCTGCTGATCCTCGAATCCACTTATGGTGACAGGCTTCACGAAAAGAGAAAGGACAGGGTACGCAGGCTCGGCAATGTGTTGACCTCTGCCATGTCAGACGGGGGCAAGGTCTTCATCCCTGCTTTTGCCCTTGGCCGCGCGCAGGAATTGATCTATGAGATAGACAGGCTATTTTCAGCCCCTGAACTTGAAACCAAGACCCAGGCAGTCAATCTGCAATCCAAAATCCGCAATCCAAAATCCAGTCTCCCGGTATTTGTCGATTCTCCACTGGGCCTTGAAATAACTGAGATCTATTCCTCCCTCGCAGAGTATTGGGACAAAGAGGCCAATGATCTTCTTTACCATGGAGACCACCCTATCGACTTTGATCACCTTTATGCAGTGAAGAATTACCACGATCATTTGAGACTCCTTGAACTCCCCGGTCCGTATATTGTCCTGGCCGGCAGTGGCATGTGTTCGGGCGGAAGGATTGTCGATCACCTTAAGGCCGGCCTTGAAGCCCAGGAAAATGATGTCTGTTTCGTAGGTTATCAGGCGCCCGGAACACCGGGAAGGGATATCATCCGATATGGCAAAAGACCAGGAGGTTATGTCTGTCTGAATGGAGAAAGAGTGACGATCAAGGCAAAAATCCACGTCCTCCCCGGCTATTCGGCCCATGCCGATCAAAACGGTCTCATTGAATGGGTTGAATCCATGTCTGAAAAACCAAAGGCGATTAAACTGGTCCACGGTGAACCTCAAGCCCAAAGCGCCCTGGGGAGCATCCTGGGAAAAAACGGATACCATGTGCTCATGAATTGAGCCGATGAATCCTGCCTGCCCCGCCCGCCCTGTTCAATGCGAAGCCTATTTAACTGGGGTAGGTGGGAACCATCGTACCGGGGCCTGCCCCCGTAGCTCCGGGAGATGGTACTGGGGCCTGCCCCGTAGCTCCGGGAGATGGTACTGGGGCCTGCCCGCCTGTGGAGGGTCAATCCTGTCAAAAAAAACACCCATAGATCCTGTCTAAGATTCGAAATGACTGATTTCAACGATTTCATCCGTGTTTGTAGTGCTCTCGAAAAGGAAAAAGTCGACTATGTCCTGATCGGTGGGGTCGCTGTCATATTATATGGAATGCAGCGCCTGACGAGAGATATTGACGTTTTCGTCAAAATGGACCCGGAGAATATTGAAAGACTACGTAAAGCCCTTCACTCAGTATTTGATGATGAGTCCATTCAAGAGATTACTTTTGAAAGCCTGCAAGAGTTTCCGGTGATCCGGTATTGGAGTCCAGACGGACTGTGCGTGGACATTATGTCCCGACTTGGTGAAGTCGCAACTTACCACGATCTGAATTACGAAATAGTTGATTTCGAAGGTGTTAGAATCAAAATTGCCTCGGCTGACACCCTTTATAACCTCAAAAAGGACACTGTTCGGCCTGAAGACAAAGCAGATGCCATCTTTCTGAAGCAACTGATAGAAAAGGAAAAGTAGACAATATGCCAGTGGAGAGATTTCGGACTTTTGAGGAGGCAAAAGAAGCACTGTGGATGCTTCAGCCGGATGATACCTATTTTAGGCAGCTTTCTGTTCTCTGGCGATTTGCGAATAGGCTTTCTCCTGTAAAGTTCCCGAGAGGGGTTTTCAAATTCAAGACTATCGAAGAGGCAAACGAACACCGGCTGGCCTGGGAACTCGAGCAGGGCAAAAAATTTATCGCCAGAATACACAAATCTTGAGATTTTTCTTGGCACTTTGAACGTCTTGAACGAACGAAGCGATCGAACCTTTTGGTTTTTCACTCCTCACGCCTTACTCCTAACAAAACAAAGGCGAACAAGGTACAACTGAAGGGATATTTTCAGAGGAGCAACAATAGAATCCATATTGGAAGAGATAAAAGGAGAGAAAAAAATTCAAAGGTCTTAAGATTATGTCCAATGTCAAAGGCTGTCCCCTCCTTTCCTCTTGTTACCGTGTACAAAAGAGAAGAGAGTAACAAAGGGCCAGCATCCCTAACTGAGGTTGAGCCCGAAATCCTTTCCGCTTCGCTGCTCCAGTGGAACAGCCCTGAATTCCACAAGGCAGGCGGGGGGATTGTTTAGCCCGTAGAGTGCCCTTACTTATTCCACTGGGGTATTTTTTTGCCTTTCACCCCTCCGGCCTCCGGCTCGTAGAGGCACGAGCCTACGCCTCGGAGAGGGCGTAGGCCCCACGGCTTCCGGCTCGTAGAGCCTACAGCTCGGAGAGGCCGGAGGCTGGAAAGGCAAAAACCAAAAAACATCCTGAAAATCCTGCCTGCCCCGCCTGCCCCGTTCAATGCGAAGCCTATTTAACTGGGGTAGGTGGGAACCATCGTACCGGGGTATATCCTGTCTAAAAAAAACATAGATCCTGTCAAAAAAACACCCATAGATCCTGCCTGCCCAGCCTGCCCCGTAGGTAGGGAACTATCGTACTGGGGTGAAATATGAAATCCATTTCACCGGGGTCTGACAAAATGCTAACGTTGCAAAAGTCGAGGATGCCCCACGCCCTATGCCCTGTGCCCCATGCGCGTCCCAAAGGCAACCCAGTACCGAAACCGGCATGAGGGAATAGCGTGCGTAAGTCAACGTAGTCAAGGATGTCCCCAAGATTGCCCATGGAGATAAAAATTGAGGAGGTGACAAAGCGTATGACTTCAGCCATTAGCACGGCGATTGAGCCTCTGATCAGGAAAAAAATCTTCAACACTGAAGAAGAAGCTATCCGAGAACTTATGCGAGAGTACGTTCTGCGGCAACTTGGTACCCTGCGACGGAAGGTTGGCCGCTTTGAGCGGAAGTATGGCATGCGGTTCCAGCAGTTTAGCGAGTATCTCCATGAGCGGTCGGCTTTGTTAGAGATGGGTGACCTTTCAGCGGAACAGCGCCAGGCGCTGGGCCAGTCCATTATGCAGGAGGAGGATGACTGCTTGGACTGGAAAGCCGCCCAGGAGCTGATCGAGAGCTGGATAGGGCTCCGCCAGGAGATTGCAGCTTGACTTCATTGTCCTCTTTCCTGGGAGCTTTGATGGCTACCCTTCAATCGCATCCTATATGCGAACAGGCAACCGTAGTGGAGACGAAAGTATTCTCCTCTGATCAATTCTTCCTATCCGCATCATCATCACGATGAGAAAGGCAATGTCAAGCGGTCCCCTCTGACAGGAGATCCGGTCAGAGATATCGAGATCGTCCTCCACGATGTGTCTTGGTTCATTTCAGAGAAGGCGAAAGGATAAGAGCTATATACGGCAGACTGCTGTCGCCTCCTATCTCCTTAATCTACTAACGATTTAACCAATCAACCTTCCGACTAAAAAGGAACGTTGTAAGATGATAGGGCGCCAGCTTTGCGCCTTATATTTTGCCGTATGCAGCTCTGCGGTCACGTTTTGGGCTTGCCTCCGCCAAAAGCCCTGTTAAATATCAAAAGCTTTAAGAAGTAGGTAGCTGTGATTTCAGTACGGGATGATGAGCTATGAAGGGCTTAGACGATTTCTTATTTCAATGCGAGGACGGTAAAATAAATCCCGGGTTGTCAAACGTGCTTTTGCCCCAGGCGGCGTTGGGTGCTGGGTAGATCAAGATGCCTTGATTTTCCCAGAAAATAACCGTGCCATCCGTGTCATCCGTGCCAAAAAACAAAAGGAAATCCTGTCTCACAAAAATATCCAACAACTACTACATCCTCTTAACCTTTGACGTTGAAGACTGGTTCCAGGTAGAAAACTTTAAGGAGTATATCCTTCTCCTCCTGGCCAAACTGTGAACTGCGCGTTGAAAAAACACCCACCGCATGCTCGATCTCCTGGATAGTCAGCGGTCAGCGGTCAGGGGTCGGCAGTCAGCGGTAACCCAACAAACTCAACTCAGTCCTTCCGCCGAAGGCGGACTTTTACCCCGTGCAATGCTGGCCCCGCGTGCCCTGCCCGCCCTGCCTGCCCCATAGGTCCGGAAGATCGTATCGGGGTAGCTTCGGGAAATGGTACCGGGGTTAAATGCCTGCCCTGTTAAATGCGTAGCCTATTTAACCGGGGTTTACCCCGTTGAATCGAGTTTATTCAACCGGGGAACCACCATATTTAACCGGGGTAGGTGGGAACTATCGTACTGGGGTACAACGCAACGCCCATTTCACTGGGGCGAAGCATATTCCTCTGTAGGTGGGAACTATCGTACTGGGGTACAACGCAACGCCCATTTCACTGGGGCGAAGCATATTCCTCTGTAGGTGGGAACCATCGTATCGGGGTAGAGCCTGTCAGGAAAAACCAGAAATAGAATAA
>Ga0209986_10000165_pt1 | contig 59586 bp, 65 predicted proteins | sample BlataG_FD_183168 | JGI IMG/M metagenome (GOLD analysis project Ga0209986, IMG submission 183168) | Deep subsurface microbial communities from Black Sea to uncover new lineages of life (NeLLi) - Black_00105 metaG (SPAdes) (version 2) | ecosystem: Environmental > Aquatic > Marine > Oceanic >... | reverse complement strand
GATCCGCGGCGCGAGTTCCAACTGCAGGCTGCGGGTCACCGAGCGCAGCGCATGTTTGCTCATGCAGTACAGGCCCAGGCCGGGAAACGTTTCCTCGGCGGAGCGGGTGGAGAGATTGAGGATGCGGGCGCCCTCGGGCATCAGCCCGGCCACGCCGGCGGCTAGCAGTGCCGGTGCCACGGCCATCAGGCACAGGGCGCCGAGGATGGTCTCACTGCTCTGGCGCGCCAGCGCACCCACCGGCGTGACCGCCCCGGCGCTGTTGACCAGGGCGGCGACCGGCCGGCCGTCGACGACGCGATGGATGTGCTCGAGTCCCCGGGCGATTCCGTCCGCGCTGCTCAGATCGGCACTGATCCGGGTGTACGGAACGTCCGGGGGATCACCCTGGCCCGCGGTGTCCGCCCGCCGCGCCAGCCCCACCACCTCGCGCCCCGAATCCAACAGCAGCGCCACCAGTTCATGGCCGATGCCGCCGCTGGCACCGCTCACCACCACAAGTCCGGGGGGAAGCATCTCGGTCATCCCCTCACGGGATCACATCCCCGGGCACGGTGGAGGCGTCTTCGCCAACGCCGCCGGGATGGGCGCCGGGTCGGGCTTGGCCAGCCTGGCGCGGACCAGCATCAGCTCGACCAACAGCGCGGGTCGCGGCGGCCGATCGTGTCATCACCCGGCGAAGTAACCCCGACCGCCGAATCACGTCGGCGGATCGTGGCTGATGCGCGGCATGATTCGCGGAGGACGGCTCTCGAATGCCATTGATGGATCCGGTAACGGCCCCGAGTCCTGCGGTGGCGTCGTTGTCATAACCCGGTCGTAGCGTGAATCCAGCTTCGCTGGTTCGGCGATAGTCGAGCGGCTTAGCAGGTTCTCGAGAGGCTTTATTATCGTGTTACGATATTACAGAAGGTGATCGTCGGCATCGGGCCGTCGGCGCTCAAACACGGCTACACCGAACATGACATCCGATTGGCACTCGAACATCCGCACATTGAACGACGTGTCGTCGACGATGACCCACCGCGAACGTGGGTCTTCGGATTCGCTCGGGACGCGACTTTGCTGGAAATCCTCGTTGTGCATATGGCCGGCAAGGATCTGGTGATTCACTGTATGAAGGCGCGTCAGCACGAATTGGATAAGGCCCTCCGAGCGAAAGGCGGACAGTGACAATGCCCCGAGCAATCCCGCCAACGGAGACGGCGAAAGCCCCTAAGACGGTGCCGCGGAACGCCGTCACGAAGGCAGCGGCACGGCTGTCGCACTCGGACGCGCTGCCAGACCAGTTGGACGCGACGACGATAGAACGCCTCGTCGACGAGGCCGAGCGCGGCATCCCGGAACGGAAGTTACGCGGCCGCGGCCGCCCCCCGATCGGCGATGAGGCCTCTAGCGCCTACTCGGTCCGCCTCCCCGACGAACTGGTGGCACTGGTGGACGAGCGGTCCGCGATGGACGGGGTCGCCCGCGGAGAAACTATCCGCCGCGCCCTGATCGAGTACCTGGCCAAGTAAATCGGCCAGTCCAGTGCAGTCCGCGGCAGAGCATCTCTGCCGACAAGCCATCCCATCGCGATTTCGAAGTCTCGCCGCGGCGCGCAGGAACACTTTCGTCTACAAGGAGTTGCTCAAACACGCGCTGTCGCTCGGACTGCTCAGCCAGGTTCAGCAACGGCCGTGCCCACCCCGGGCCGCAACCCGCGGGCTGTTAGCCGCTCAACTCCACGCTGTGGGCACCGAACTGCGCCACGATTCTCAACTGGCCACCGAGTGCGTCAACGTAGGACTGGAGAGTCCCGAGCTCAGTGTGCGAGAGGTCGCCGCTTTCCAACTTGGAGCCGCCACGGCGCTCGGGGGTGCCGCCCGCTTCACTCCGACGCGTCAGTTCCCCTGAACCCCTGCCTGTCGCCTGCCGCCGGGCCGTCCTCTATTTGACAGTGTTATATGACAGTGTCACACTGTGCACGTGGCTGAGCGGGCCGAGTGGACCCAGGAACAGTTGGTGCAGCGGGTGTCCGCCGCCCTGGCTGGACCTGCCTACCCGGGAGCGCCCAACGGAAGGGTGCGCGACGTGCCGGACCGCCGGACCGTCCGGTGGTACACCACCATCGGTCTGGTTGATCGGCCGGCAGCCATGCGGGGCCGGACAGCGCTGTACGGAACCCGGCACCTGCTGCAGGTCGTCGCGGTCAAACGCCTTCAGGCGCGGGGGCTTTCGATCGCGGAGATCCAGGCCGAGCTGATCGGGGCGACGAACGCGACGCTGCGCCGGGTCGCCGCGATCGATGACAAGGTGCTGAGCAAGCAGTCAGGAGGGAAGGTATTCGCCACCGTCGAGGGGTCGGTGGCCGAACCGCCCGTGGCCCGGGACCGGTTCTGGGCCGAACCACCCGCCGCCGCGCAACCGGCGGCGACCCGGGGCGCTGACAGTGTCAGCATGCGCGCCGCCGTTGACCTGCCGGGGGGAGCGGTCCTGCTCCTACCAGGCCGCCCGGGCGGCGACGACCTTCCGGCGATCCGCGCCGCGGCCCAGCCGCTGCTCGACCTGCTGGCCGACCGTGGCCTGCTGACCGTTGTACAACACGAGAAATAGGGGGAGTCCGACCAATGCAATCCACTGTGAGCGTGCCCGTCGTGGCGATGACAGACGCCGAGAGTGCCTGCCTGCCGGCACCGCGGGAGGACGACGGCTTGGGCGCACTGCGCACCGATCGCGGCAATCTGCCGCTGGACCGCATTGACATCCGCGCGGACATCACCGGGCTCACCGCCCGCGTCGAACTGACCCAGGACTTCGTCAACAGCTTCGATGAACCGCTGGAAGCCACCTATGTCTTCCCGCTGCCCGACCGTGGGGCCGTCACCGCCATGACGATGACCGCCGACGGGCGAACGGTACACGCCGAACTGCGCGAGCGTGGTGCGGCCCGTCAGGCTTACGAAGACGCGATCGCCTCAGGCCGACGCGCCTCCATCGCCGAGGAGGAGCGCCCCGACGTCTTCACCATGCGCGTGGGCAACATCCTGCCCGGCGAACGGGTCAGTGTCGCAGTCAGTGTGGTGGCCCCGCTGCCCTACGAGGATGGCGAGGCGACGTTCCGTTTCCCGCTCGTGGTGGCACCGCGCTACATTCCCGGCGCCGCACTGCCGGGTGCTTCGGTGGGCGACGGGTATGCCGCCGACACCGACGCCGTCCCGGACGCGTCCCGGATCACCCCGCCGGTGCTGCTGCCCGGCTTTCCCAACGCGGTGGCACTGTCGATCGACGTCGGCATCGACCCCGCCGGGTTGGCGCTGTCGGAGGTTCGCTCGAGCCTGCACGTGGTGCAGACGGTCAACGGTCGGGTGCGGGTGCATCCCGGCGAGCGCGCGAACCGCGACTTCGTACTCCGGCTCCGTTATGCCAGAACGGATTTCACCAACTCGCTGCTGTTGGTACCCGACGCCGACGGCGAGGAGGGCACCTATCAGTTGACCGTGCTGCCGCCGTCGTCGGCGGCACCGCCTCGACCGCGCGACGTGGTTCTGGTCCTGGACCGCTCCGGCAGCATGGGTGGCTGGAAGATGGTGGCGGCCCGCCGCGCCGCGGCCCGCATCGCCGACACGCTCACCACCGGTGACCGGTTCGCGGTGCTCACCTTCGACACTGTCATCGACCGCCCCGAGGGGCTTCCCGAGGGTTTGGCGCAGGCCAGCGACCGCAACCGCTACCGTGCAGTCGAGCACCTGGCCAGGGTCGACGCCCGCGGCGGCACCGCACTGCTGGCCCCACTGCGCCAAGCCCTGACGCTGCTCGGCGATGCCCTCGAGGGCCGCGACGCCGTGATCGTCCTGGTGACCGACGGACAGGTCGGCAATGAGGATCAGATCGTGCGTGAACTGGCCGATCGGGTGCGGGACGTCCGCATCCACACCGTCGGCATCGACCGGGCCGTGAACGCTGGATTCCTGGGCCGTCTCGCCGGATTGGGCGGGGGCCGTTGCGAATTGGTCGAAAGCGAGGACCGCCTCGATGAGGCGATGGACGCCATCCACCGCCGGATCGGGGCACCCCTGGCCTACGGCCTGCACCTGGTCGCCGATGGACTCCAGACGATGGACGGCACGCAAAGCCCGGCCCGCCTGCCCGATCTGTTTCCCGGCGTTCCGTTGGTGGTCGCCGGACGGTACCGCTCGTCTGGCGCCGGCGCTCTGACTCTTCGAGGCGTCACCCGCGACGGCCGTGACTGGTCAACGACCGTCTCCGGTCAGCCCAACACGGCCACCGCGATCACGGCGCAGTGGGCCCGCGCCCACCTCCGGGACCTCGAGGACCGCTATGCGTCGGGCCGGGCCACGGGAGAACTGGAAAGCAGGATCCTGGCGACCTCGCTGCGGTTCGGCGTCCTGTGCCGCTTCACCGCCTACGTGGCCATCGACAGCCGGGTCGTGGCCGAAGGTGCTGCGCTCCATCAGGTGATGCAACCGGTCGAGATGCCTGACGGCTGGGATGTGGAGGTGCCGTGCCTGGGTGCGCCCCCTGCGCCTGCATCGGCGCCTGGACCTTTGGCGCGGCGCAGGGCACCCGAGGGCGGCCGAATGGGGAGGCGCGCGTCCAGCCCCGGCCCCAGCATCCGGGGTGTGCGTGCAGCTCCCGTGCGACCAGCGCCGAGCATGTCCGCACCGCTCAGCGACCGCCTGCAGACCGGCGTTGAGGATCCGCTGCCGGAGGCCCGGCAACAGGTAGGCCAAGAGGTGCGCCGGATGAAGAAGGCCGGATTGCTCGACGACTACGAGCGGCGCGAATGGCTCGCCGACCTGGCAACCCGGCTGACCGCACTCATCGGGCACCTGGCCGGCTGCGGTGTGGAGCCCCCGCGGCTCTCAGCGCTGCAGCAGGTGGTCGACGCCATCACCGCCGGCGGTGATGTCGACCGGATCTGGGACGAGGTCTTGAGAGTGCTTGAGGAGTTCGCCGGGGGCGCTGGCGTTGAGGGGCGCAAGCACCGCTAGATCAGCGGGGCAGGTGCCGCCGTCGAGTAGATCAGTCGGGCGAAACAGCGAAGGGGGGTCGGAGTCCCGTGAACATCGGGAAGTGCCTGACGTTCAACGTGGCCAGCTGATAGCCCTTCACCTCTGTGGTGGCCGCGATCAGGTAATCGCCCAGGCCGATGCCCGAGTGGCTGCGCCGGTACTGCCGCCTGAAGTCGCCGGCTTGGCGCGCGACGACCTCGGTGACCGGTTCGGCGCGAAACGACGCCAAAAGCTGCCAAGCCTCCCGTCGTTCCGCGCTGCGCATCCCGCCGACGAGCTCAGCGCCAGGTTGCGGTTGCTGGATCGGGCCCAACTGGGGGCGCCGTCGTCTCAGCACCGGCCCGGATCGGCGCCCATCTCGCGGCCCCGCATCGGCATGCCGTCGATCACCGCGTAGATCGCCTGAAGATCCGGGACGTCGTTGACGCGCAGTTTCTCGCCGCCGTCCTTGCCGATCAACACCACGCTGAAGCCGTTGGCGCCAATCCCGAACTGCGAGGCCAACCGTCGTGCCGCGTTGGTGTCGAGGACCTGGCCATCGAGGGTGCTGGTGCCCTCGGCGAGGATCCGGCCGAGCACCATGTCGCGATCGGCGAAGTCACACCGACTGGCCTCGATCCGGCGCATCGTTTCTGTAAGCCGTGGATCATTTCCGTTGGGCGCGAACACCAGTAGCGGGCGACTCTGCCACAGATAGTCACCCAGGTCCGCGGCCGTGGCCCGGGCCGGCATGAGAATCGCGGTGGTGGCCATGACGAGCAAGGCGAGTGCGCCTGCGACGAGTCGTCGGGAAAGATGTTGCTGGACCATGGTGACAGTTGACTCTATAGCGCGACCCGAAAGGCGGTAGGGCTTCGATGACCGACGACGCCGTCCCAGGCGAGGCCCGCAACCAGGACCGTTATGAGGGCTTTCCCGCCGGCTTCTTCAGCCGGGCCGACCAGGACGACGACCGTCGCTTCTACGGCCAAGCACGCCTGGTGCAGCACATCGACGACGGTGCCATCGCCGCCGTGCGCGACCTCTACGACGAGCTTGGCCTGTACGGCGAGGTGCTCGACCTGTGCAGCTCGTGGGTGTCGCATCTGGCCCGGACCCCGCGGCGGCTGGTGGTGCTCGGTATGAACGCCGCCGAGCTCGACCGCAACCCGCAGGCCGCCGAACGGGTGGTCCACGACCTCAACGGCGATCCCGCGCTGCCGTTCGCCGACGCCAGCTTTGACGGGGCGATGTGCACGGTGTCGGTCGACTACCTGGTCCGGCCCCTGGAGGTGTTCGACGAGGTGGCCCGGGTGCTGCGGCCCGGGGCGCCGTTCGTGTGCACGTTCTCCAACCGGTGCTTCCCGACCAAGGCGATCCGGGGCTGGCTGGGTACCGACGACGAGTTCCACGTCCGGCTCGTGGCCGAGTATTTCCACCGCTCGACCGGCTGGGACCAGCCCCGCGCCGAGCAGCGACCGACGCCGACGCCGGGTGATCCGCTCTTCGCCGTGTGGGCCCACCGCAGGCCGCGGGAGCAGCCCGAGGCGTGATCGGCGTCCAGGGTCCGAACGCCCATCGACGGCATCGCCAGGCGGCGCGACGGCGGTTCTCCTGACCTCAGGTCGCCAGACCGGGAATCTGGGATAGCACCCACCCTGACAGGCCGATATGGGAAAGCGTGATCAACACGGATAGCCCATGGAGCCATTTGAACCGGGCCTTCGCACCTGTATCTGTCGCGCGATTGATGGCGGGCATGAGGATTTGGCGGGCCGGCAAACCGGTCACGGCGATGGCTGCGAGAGCAAGCGAGAGGGACGGGGCTAAAGGCCAGATCAGCAGAGCCGCCACGGAAGCCGTTGCGATCACGAAGATATAAAAATGCGGGAAGGCGCGGCGAATGGTGGGACCCGCCGTCTCCATTGGCAAGGCAGAAAACACGAAGGCGGCAAACCCGAAGGAATAGAGAACCATTCCTCCGAAGAGCAGCGCCGTTACGAGAAGTGCCGCCGTCAGCATTTGCTACCTGATCTTCCGTCCTGCTGCGCGATCCGGGTCCGAGGCATCGACGTTACTCGTGAGCTACACGCCCAGCGCCGCGGTGTGCGGCCCGTCGTTCCCGTCCCCGCTCGAAACGTCATTGGCAGCCCCGGTTGAGCTACGCAAGCAGGTGGAGTTCCCCAAGCGGCCGCGCGACCCCTTCGCGGTGGGTGCGATCAATTTTTTCCAGAGACCGGCCAGTGAAACGGCCGCAGTTGTTATCCTGCGGTATCAGGCTCGGCAGGTTCGGCAGCAGCGAGGCGCTATGCCCGTTTCTTTTCCTTACGCTGGTGTAGTTGTGGCAGCACTCGGGGCGGTGGCGGTGTTGACCGCCGCGCTGAATCTCATTCAGGGGGACTGGATGGCCGCGGTGTTTCTGGCGGTCGTCATCGTCTTCACGGTCATCGCGCTTTCTCTGCTTGGGCATGCCCTGATCGTCGCGATCAGCAGCTGGTGGCGTCGGCGAGGCGATGACAGACCCGGTAGCCGCGACGATTACGGCCTGGCCGCGTAGGCCGATTCCGGCATCGGGCCGGGCGATTACGAACGGCGCTGAGGTCAGACGGGACCTGTCGCGGTCTCGGGCACCGATCCCACTCGGACTTGGATATGGCCTCCCCGCGGCGACACCTGGCGCACGTCGGTCAGCGCTGCTTCGATCGCGGTCCACGGATGCGCTTCGATGTCGGATCCGCCGAGCAGACAGGCCAACCGTGCGAGCGGGGTCCATACCCGGGCCGATCCGACCGGTGTCTGCATGTCGACGACCGCGACCCGGCCACCGGGACGGGACGCGGCGATCATCAGCGACACCGTCCGTGGCCAGTTCGCCATGAGCGACAGCGCGTAGGTGCTGATCACGGCGTCGAAGTCGCCCGCGACACCCGAGGCGTCCAGCGTGGTGGCATCGGCCTCGATGAGTCGCACGTTGTCCCATCCCGCTGCACGGCAGCGCCGTTGGGCCTGGGCGAGCATCTGCGCGCTGGCGTCGACGCCGGTGATCAATCCCGTCGGGCCGATCCGGTCCTGCACCAGGGGGAAGTTCAGCCCGGTGCCGCAGCCGATGTCGAGGACACGGTGGCCGGGCCGCAGTGCCAGCAGGTCGATCGCGGCCGCCCGCCCGGCCCGGTAGACCGGCCACTCCGCGGAGATCACGTCATAGAAGCGCGCCGAGGTGCGGTAGCGGGCTGTTCTTCGCATCGGCAGTCCGTTCGTCGGAATCTCGGGCACGGTGAAAGGTGTTTCACCGCAGGGATCGGTAACCGGCCACCATCCGCTGGAGCGCGCTGATCGCCACGACGGCGGCCCACACCACGGCGATCTGCCAGGCCACAGTGGCGAAGATCAGCCACAGGCTATGCACGACAATGGTTTCCGCGCCCTCGGCGAGGCCGCCGAGAAAGGACAGGGATCGTCGGTCGTCCAGGGTCCTTCCTGTTCTTTCGGCGATGGACGAGAACGCCAGGAATGCGGTCCCATTGATGTAGTAGGCCAGCAGCACGAGGAGAAACGGCCACCAGGGTGCCCCGTAGGTCGAGGTGACGCCCACGGCGACACCAACCACGGTGCTGCCGTAGACGCAGAAGTCGGCGGTGATATCGAAGAAACCCCCGGCGCCGGAATCGGATCGGCCGGGATCGCGGGATCGGCGCAATCGCGCCAGCGGACCGTCGAGTCCATCGGCGAGTCGGGAGGCCAGCCACAGCGCCAACGAGATCCACCACGCGCCGGCCGCCGCGGTGGCCGCGCTGCCCAGACCCAGGATCAAACCCGCGGCGGTGATCCTGTCCGGGGTCAACCAGGGTCGGTCAGCCAGCGTCGCGGCCCGGGTCAGCGGCCGTTCCAGATGCTTGCGAAGGTAGTGGTCGAACATCGAGGGGTCCCCCTGCCGCTGCATCGCCGGAAAGTTCCTGCGAATCGACACCAGACCGGTCCTTGAGCCTTCCGGCAGCGTATCCGGCGCCCAGCGTGATGACCGTGATGGCGAGAACCGCCGCCGCGAAGGGCCAGGACAGCGGCGAGGTGCCGTAGGCGCCCAACGCGGTGTAGCCGACCGTCGCCGGGACGATCCCCACAGCGGTGCCGAGCAGGTAGTCGCGTTGGCGGACCGCGCTCAGACCCGCGGCGTAGTTCACCGCCATGAAGGGAAACAGCGGCACCAGGCGCACCAGCAATACCGAGATCAGACCTCGGCGTTCGAGCATGGCGTCGACCGTCGCGATGCGGGCCCACCGAAGTCGCGACACCCCGTCGCGACCCAACGAACGGGCCAGCAGAAATGCCACCCACGCGCCGAGGGTCGCGGCGAACACCACCACCGCGGCGCCGACGGCGAGGCCGAAGAGCAGCCCACTGGCGATGGTCAGGGCGCTGGCCGGAAACGGCGTGAGGGTCGCTCCGGCGTAAAGGACGACGAACGCCAGCACCCCCCAGGCTCCCGCCGCGGCCACCTGGTCGCGCACAGTGGCGGGATCGGGCAGATCGGTGGTCAGCGCCAGCGCGATCCCGCCCCCGATGAGAACCGCAAGGATCGCAGCCTTCAGTCGGTAGTCGATCCGCGACCGCGGTGTGGCTGCGGTGAATTCCGGTGTCTGCATCACGCTCTATTGTCGTCGGGTTTCACGGAGGGAAGGCTCCGAGAACTCCACCGTATTCCGGTAGCGACGGCCAGTCGGTCAGGGTCGGCTTCTGCGAAAATTTTAGCAGCGACCCGGCCCGTCGCTAGGTCGCCGCGAGCGCTTCGCGCTGGATGGCCACCCAGGCGATGATCTTGCCCGCATCCTTTAGCGGGAACATCCGCCAGTTCATGATGAACGGCGTTCCGTCCTTGCGGTAATTGACAGCGCGACCTTCGAACCGTCCGCCGGCCTTGATCGTCGCGCTGATCCTCTCGATCACCTTCCGGTCGGTGCCGGGGCCCTGTAGCAGCCGCGGGTCCTTGCCGATCACGGCGGCCGGGTCGTGGCCGGTGAGTTTCTTGAAGGCTTTGTTCGCGTAGATGATCCGGCCCTGGGCGGATGCATCCGTGACGAGGATCGAATCGAAGCTGTTGTCGGCCAGCAACTTCAGCAGAGCCAGGCCACCCTTCTGCGAGCCGAGCGCATCAATCAGGGACGAAGCCATGGCAATTCTCCTGCCGTCGTTGTCGGCTGCATGACCAACACTCTGTCAAACCCTAACGTGTCAGGCCAGGATGGCTGGGACGGGATCGGGCCTTAGCCCGCGGCGCACCCGGGCAGGAACAGCGCGGCGGGGATCAGCGCGTCGGCGGGGGCGGTGGTGGCGATCGGGTCGGTGCCGCACACCTCCGCCTTGTCCTGCAGCACCCAGAACTGGCCCTGCTGTTCGAACACGAAGGACGTCGGAGCACCCATGTCCGGGTTGGGTGAAATATTGTGGGAATTCTCAAAACCTGCACGGCGATGTCCCCCGTGTGGCACGCCCGTCAGAAGGAGGCCCCGTTGTCTCATCGGCCGGCGCCGGGACGATGACCGTGTGCAGGGGTGCGTTCGCCGCGGCGTCGATTCTGGTTGCGGCGTGCACGCTGGTGGCGTGCGCCGCTCCGGATCCCGGACCGGTGCAGGCCTCGCCGGCGTCGTGGGCGGAGATCACCGAGCAGGCCCAGGGGCAGACGGTGTCGCTGTGGATGTACGGCGGCGACGAGCAGGGCAACTCCTACGTCGACGATGTCCTCGTTCCCGCTGCGCGGCAGGCCGGAGTGACGTTGCGCCGGGTGCCGATTGCCGACACCGGCGACGCCCTCAACCGAATCCTCGCCGAACGGCAGGCCGGCATCACCGACGGCGACGTCGACCTGGTGTGGGTCAACGGCGACAACTTCGGGACCGGCAAACAAGCCGGCGCCTGGTTGTGCGGATGGACCGACTCGCTGCCGAACATGGCGCTGACCGATCCGGCCGACCCGCTGCTCACCAATGACTTCGGCACCTCCGTCGACGGGTGCGAAGCGCCCTGGCACAAAGCCCAATTCACGCTCGTCTACGACGCCGAGAAGGTCCCGGACCCGCCGTCGGATTTCCTCGGGGTCCTCGACTGGGCGCAGGCCAACCCGGGCCGGTTCACCTACCCCGCGCCGCCGGACTTCACCGGATCGGTGTTCCTGCGCGAAGCACTGGTCGCCGTCTCCGGTGGTCCGCAGAACGTCCCGCTGCAGTTCTCCCCAGAGGCGTACGACCGGCTCACCCCGGCGCTGTTCGACAGGCTCAACACACTGAAACCGGCCCTGTGGCGCGGCGGGACCACCTACCCGCAGACCGCTGGCGAGCTCAACGACCTCTACGCCGGCGGCCAGGTCGACATGACGATGACCTACGGTCCGGCGACCCTGACCGAATTGGTCGCCGACGGCACCTACCCGCCGCAAACCAGAGTGCTGACCCTGACCGGGGGGACGGTCGGCAACGCCAGCTTCCTGGCCGTCCCGTCCACCTCCGGCAGCACCGCCGGGGCGCGGGTCGTCGCGAACCTGGCGCTCTCGCCCGGACAGCAACTGGAAAAGGCCAAGCCGCAGGTGTGGGGTCAGTTCACCGTGCTGGATTTGTCCCGCCTGACCGAGACCGACCGCGCCGCCTTCGAGGCGCTGCCTGGCTCCCCGGTGGTGCCGCCGTACGACGTGCTCGCCCGCAACGCGCACGCCGAACTCGCCGCCGGGTGGGTGGCCCCCCTCGACGAGGGCTGGCGGCGCACCGTCCTCGCCGGCGGATGAGCCGGCCACCGGGCACCCCCATGAAGTCGTGGCGTTCAGCGATCTGGGTGCTGCCGGCGATCGTGCCCGTTGTGATCGTCCTGGGTGCCGGCCTCGGTTCGGCGCTGGTGCAGAGCCTGGGCCTGATGCCGCTGGTCGGCAGTCCGGTGCTGACCCTCGACGCGTACCGCGCCCAGGCCGGTGACATCGCGACGTCGGCGGCACTGTCGGTCGCGATCGCCGCCGCGGCGACGACTATCGGGGTCATCGTCGGGGTGGGTCTGGCGCTGACGGCGGTGGCCGGTCGCCGGGCGGCGCTGTGGGCCGGCACGGTGACCGTGCCCGTGCCCCATCTCATCGGCGCCGCGACCATGGGCCTGCTGCTGGCCGACTCCGGTCTGCTGGCCCGGCTGTTCGGGCTGTCGGAGGGGGGGTGGCCGGCCCTGGTCGGGGGCCGCTGGTGGATTGCGGTGGTCCTCGAATTCGCCTGGAAGGAGTCCGCGTTCATCGGGTTGGTGGTGGTGGCGGTGCTGACGACCCGGGTCGCCGCCTATGACGAGACCGCCGCCATGCTGGGTGCGTCCCGGCTGGCCCGGTTGCGGCTGGTGACGTTCCCGCTGATCCGTCCGGCCGTGGTGGCCTCGGCGACGATCAGCTTCGCCTACACCCTGGGCTCCTATGAGGTAGCCCGGCTGCTCGGGCGGGCCTATCCCGAACCGCTGCCGGTGATGGCGATTCGGCTGTTCAACTCGATCGACCTCGCCACCCGGCCGCAGGCGGCCGCCGCGGCCGTCGTCACCGCGGGCCTTGCCCTGCTCGCGGTGGCCGGCGCGCTGACGGTGCTGCGCCGCTCGGCGGTGTGGCGGTGAGCGCGCCGCTGATCCGCGCCGCGCTCGGGCGGGCGCTGCGGGTCGCGCTGGTGCTGTGGTTCGTGGTGCCGCTGGTCCCTATCCTGTTGTGGGCGTTCGCAAATCGGTGGCCGTTCCCGGACCTGCTGCCACAGCAGTGGGGCCTCGACGGTGTCCGGAGCGGCCTGGCCGCAGGCGCGCCGCGCGCCTTCGTGGTGTCGGCGACGCTGGGGCTGGCGGTCGCGGCGATCGCCACCCCGGCGGGGGCGCTGGCGGCGCGCGCATTGGACTCCGGCCGGGTGCCGTTGCCGCGGCTGACCGAGGCGGTGCTGTTCGCGCCGCTGATCCTGCCCGCATTCGCGGTGGCGCTCGGGCTCGACGTGCTGGTCCTGCGGGCCCGGGCCCCGAGTCCGGTGGCGGTGGTCGCGGTGCTCGTTGTCGCCGCGATCCCGTACACGACGTACCTGATGCGGGTCGCCTTCGGCGCCTACGACAGCGGTTACGAGGACGAGGCCCGCACCCTGGGGGCCTCGCGCGCCACGGTGTTGATCCGGGTGCAGATCCCGCTACTGGCGCCGGCGCTGTCGGGTGCGGCGTTCCTGGCGTTCCTCGTCGGGTGGAGTGACTACGTGGTGACCCTGCTCATCGGTGGGGGTCGGGTGGTCAGCGTCCCGATCCTGGTGGGGTCGTTCGCCGCGGGCACCGGAAACAGCGCGGTCGTCGCGGCGCTGTCGCTGGCCGCGGTGGTTCCGCCGCTGATCCTGCTCATCGTGGTGGCCCGGGCCGGCCGGCGGACGGGAACGCGGACGTGACTACCCGACTTCAGGTGCGAAACCTCACCCGCCAGCACCCAGGACAGCAGGCCCCGGCGCTGGACGGCCTCCACCTCGAGGTCGACGCCGGCGGCTGCCTGGCGGTGCTTGGACCGTCCGGCTCCGGCAAGAGCACGGCGCTGCGTCTGATCGCCGGCCTGGACACCCCCACCGGTGGCACGGTGCTGCTCGACGGCGCCGATATGACGGACGTCCCCGCGGAGAAGCGCGGTATCGCCATGGTCTTTCAGCGGCCGCTGCTCTTTCCGCATCTGTCGGTGATCGACAACGTCGCCTTCGCCGGGCGCGCCGCGGGCCTGTCCCGCAGCGCTTCACGGGCGGCGTCGCGCCGGTACCTCGATCTGGTGCAGTTGGGGGGGTACGCCGATCGCGCTGTCGCCGACATCTCCGGCGGGCAGGCGCAGCGGGTCGCGCTGGCCAGGTCGCTGGCCGCAGAGCCGAAGGTGCTGCTTCTCGACGAACCCTTCAGCGCCCTTGACAGCGCACTGCGCAGCGATATGTACGCGCTGCTGCGGACGATCAGGGACGAACTCAATCCGACGATCGTGCTGGTCACCCACGATCAGTCCGAGGCGGCCGTGGTCGCCGACGCCATCGCGGTCCTGATCGGCGGAGTGCTGGAGCACCACTCGGATGTGCGCACCGCCTACCTGCGGCCGTCCACCGTGGCGGTGCACCGGTTGATGGGCGGACTCAACGAGATTCCCGGCACCATCGTCGCCGGCGTGCACCATTCGGAACTGGGATCGGTCGTCCTGCCCGCCGATGATGACCCCCGGGATGGGCCGGCCACGTTGGTGATTCGGCAGGAGATGCTCCGCCTGGTGCCGGTGACCGCGGCAACCCTCACCGGCGTTGTGACGGCGTTGCAGCCGGCCGGTATCCGGCAGCGGGCCTGCGTGCGGGTGGGTACGACGTCGGTGTTCGTGGAGCTTGCGCCGCACGTGACGGTCGCCCCCGGCGCGCAGGTCGGGTTGGAGCTGCCGACGGAGGCGCTGCACGCCGTCCGTGCCGGCCCGTAGCCTTCGGGCATGGCAGCGTTCGACGTCAACGGTCTGATCGGCAGGGCGACGCAGTGGTTGGCCGCGGCACCCTTGTTCTCCGTGGTGGCCCCCGCGGTGGTGCCGCCCGTGGACCGCGCTCTGCACCGGCTCACCGGCGGTCGGTTCATCGTCGGCCGGCTGCTGGTTCCGAGCCTGGTCCTCACCACCACAGGCCGGCGCTCCGGTGAACCCCGCGACACCCCGCTGGCCTGCATGCCCGCCGACGGCGGCTGGTATGTGGTCGGCTCGAACTTCGGCCGGACCCACCATCCCGCGTGGACGGGCAACCTCATCGCCACGCCGGAGGCGACGGTGTCGTTCGAGGGTCGGACCACCGAGGTGGTGGCCCGCCAACTCTGCGACGAGCGCCGGGTCGAGGTGTGGCCGCGCCTGCTGGCCATCTGGCCGCTGTACGACGCCTACGAGGCCCGCGCCGGCCGCGACCTGCGCGTCTTCCACCTCGCCCCGGGCCCACGCTGAGCGGCGGGCTTTCCAATAGCTGCGCCACCGTGTGGGCCCACCGCTCCCGACTGCCCGGGGAAACTGTGCGGAGCAAGCGGCCGAAGGCCCGTGGCGCGGCCGCCCCATCGGCGACACTGGGCCTTGTGCACCGTCATCTCACCCCGGATCGGTTACAGGACTTGATGCATGTCTGAACGTGTCACTTTCGCCAGCGCGACCGGGCCCATTCTGGCTGGCATCGTCGATCTGCCGCCCGGCGATGTCCGTGGGTGGGGAGTGTTCTCCCACGGCTTCACCCTCGGCAAGGACTGCCCGGCGGCGAGCCGGATCTGCAAGCAACTCGCCAGCGACGGCATCGGGATGCTGCGCTTCGACAATCTCGGGCTCGGTGACTCCGAGGGCGACTGGGGCGACGGCTCCTTCTCCCACAAGGTCGTCGACACCGTGCGGGCCGTGGAGTTCATGAACAACTCGGGCCGGGAGGTGCGACTGCTGGTCGGGCACTCGTTCGGCGGCGCGGCCGTCATCGCCGCGGCGCACCATTGCCCGGGCGTGGAGGCGGTGGCCAGCATCGGCGCTCCGTTCGAACCCGCTCACGTCGAGCACAACTACGACGCCCTGGTGCAGCGCATCGAGGAGGACGGCGAAGCCACGTTCCTCGTCGGAGGCAAGGCCCTGACCCTCAAGCGTCACTTCATCGAGGATGTTCGCGCCGCCGATCTGCGCGAGCGGATCAAAACCCTGCACCGGGCGCTGCTGATCATGCATTCCCCGACCGACAACACCGTGGGCATCGCCAACGCGAGTGACATCTTCCGCACCGCACGACATCCCCGCAGCTTCGTCTCCCTCGAAGGAGCCGACCACCTGCTCGCCGGAAAGAACCAGGCCGCCCGGGCGGCGCGCATCGTCAGCGCCTGGGCAGATCCGTACCTCTGACTGAGCCTGACCCTGCGCCGCGAACCCGTGGGCAGTTACTGGCTCAGCCTGCCGCCCACCGCTTGGCGTCCTCGTATTCGTCCATCCCGAACACCGCCACCTCGCCGGGGATCATCCAGCCCAGCGCGTGCATGGTGTGGGCGACCCACTCCTTGTCGCTGACCACGGCGGTGCGTTTGAAGTCGCGAATGTGCTTGAGGGTGCTGAATCCCTGTTTGAAGTCGGCCAGCAACCCGCCGGGACCGAACCCCTCGTAATCGGGCCCGATGACCTCCACGAAGCGGATCTCATCGGAGTCCATCATTCGGTCCAGTGTGGGTTTGAACTCCGCGAAATCATCGGCGGTGACCCGGCCCGAGATCCGGATACCGTTTACGCCGGCGGGCATGTCCTGCAATTCCTCGATCATCACAACCTCCAATGCCTTTCCAGGCTACGGCGGTTCGGCCGTGGAGGCCAGGGCCAATGGTCATCACTGCGGAGCCGGCATTCGTCCCACGGTGAACAGCGGACTCACCCCGCTCGCGCCGCCCCGAACCGTCCTGCCCGCAGAACCACCAGCGCCAGCAGTTGGGCGACGAGGATCACGCTCAGCGTCGTGGCGCCGGGCACCTCCTGGCCGCGGGCATGCGCCAGGATTCCGATCAGCGGCTGGAACAGCATGGCGCCGATCCCCATGATCGCCATGTTCGTCAGGCCCATCGCGACGCCGGAAAGATGGTCCGGAGACTCGTCCTTGACCATGGTGAAGGCCAACGCGTAGGTGGAGTTGAAGACCCCCAGGACGAACATCGCCACGCTCAGGGGCCACTGGCCGTGCAGGACGAACAGGATCAGTGCCAGGGCCACCGTCGTCCCGGCCGCCCCGACGGCCAGCAACTGCACGGCGTTTCGGTAGCGCGAACACAGCCAGGCCGCGCCGAGCATCCCGGGCAGGCATCCCCAGAAGTAGAAGGACGCGCACAGCGACGCCGCAGTCAGGCTCATCTGATGATGTGCCTGGAAGTAGGAGACACCCCAGAGCATGCCGAAGGACATCCCGGCCGAACTCACCAGTCCACCGGCCACCGCGGCGGACAGGATCGGCGGGGAGGTCAGCAACCGCCGCATGTCAGCGACTGTCGGCCGGTGCTCCTCGGAGCCGGGGCCGCTGGTGTGATTCCGGATGAACAGCACGATGAGAACCAGCAGCAGCGCCGAGCACGCGGACAACAGCAGCATGCCGGTGCGCCACCCGGAGTGTTCGACGATGAATCCGAGGATCTCCTGGCCCACCGCCGCCCCGACCATCCCGGCCATCTCGGTCAACGCTGCCAGTAGGGGAAAGAGCCGGGCGGGGAACCACTGCGCGGCCAGCGTCAACGCGCACACCACGGTGGGTGCGGCTCCCAGTCCCATCAGAATCCGGGTTGCCTCCGCGAAATTGGCGGTCTGGGACATCGCGAACAGGAAGGACGCCACTGTGCAGATCGCGGCCCCGGTGATGAGCACCGCCCGCGCACCGAAGCGCGCCACCATGATTCCCGCCGGGATCTGCAACAGGATGTAGGGGTAGTAGAAGCTCGACGACAGCCCGCCGAACCCCGCGTCGTTGAGGGAGAGGTCGACGACCAGCCCCTCGCGCATCACGCTGGGGAAGGTCTGCAGCACCATCTGGAACAGGACGAACAGCGCCGCCGTGCCGAAGACCACCGCGCCGAGCCGGCCCGTCAGAATGCCGCGACCGACTCCGGTTCCCACTCAGCGAGGGTAACGCCGTGCGCAGGATCCGGCTCGTCGGCACCGGCCACCTCCCGTCCTCACCCGCGTCGCCCGGCCCGTTCGGCGAAGGCGTCCAGCGCCGCAAGCACTTCAGGCGCTCGCCAGATTCGGTTGCGCGCCCTGTTGGTGGTCTCGATGAGGATTCCGGCCTCGGTCAGCGGGGTGAGGTAGCGGTGGGCGTTGGTGGAGTCGATGCCCAGTTCCGCGGCGAGCAGCGCGGCGTTGACAACGGGGCGCCGGGTCAGCAGATCGGCGAGCTTCCAGACCGCGGAGTCCGAGCGGGCGGTGATCTCGTCGTTCCAACACCGACGGATGTCTCGCAGTTCGGTGACGAGCAGGCGGCCGTTGTCGATCGCCCGGCTGCTGGCACGCGAAAAGCACTCGACGATAGGGGCGGCGTCACCGCTGCGATAGCCGGTAAGGGCGTCGAAGTACGCGGCGGTGTCGGCGAGCAGTCCGGCCGAGACCGGCACCGTCAGTTGGCGGGTCAGGCCCTTGGTGCGCAGCATGGCCTGGACCAGGGCGCGGCCGGTCCGGCCGTTGCCGTCGGTGAAGGGGTGGATGGTCTCGAACTGTGCGTGCGCCAAAGCGATCTGGGGCAGTGCGGGGATGTTGGCGCGCCGCGCGAACGTGATCAGATCGGCGATCGCGGCGGGAATCAGGTGATGGCGTGGGCCGACGAAGGTCGCGCCGACGGGCGTCGAGCCGCCGCCGATCCACACCGGCTCGGTACGGAACTCCCCGGGGGTGTGCCGCGGCTGGGATGCCATCAGGGCGCGGTGCATCGCGAGTATGGCGGCGGCGTCGACGTTGTCCGACAAGGCAAGGGCGGCCTGCATCGCGGCGGTGTTGGCGACGATCATCTCGGCGTTGCGTTTGGCAGCAACGCCGGGCAGTTCGGCCTCGGCGATGGCGCGGGCCGAGGCCGTCAGATTCTCGATCTGGGAACTGGCGGCGGATTCCGAGCGCATTAACACCGCGGCGAACGGCGCGATGTCGTCCCCGAGCTCGGCGTCGAATCGGGTGATCTCGCGGCTGGCGGCCTCCGCCTCCGCGTGGACGGCCGGCGGAAGGTCCAGCGTCAGGGCGGCGATGGCGGCTGGGACGGCGGGGTGATAGGTGCCCAACGCCCGGCCCGGGCCCGCGGGTCGCGACTGCTGGGGTTCCCACCGGAGCGTCTCGTAGGTGATGGGGCTAAGTGACGCCATGCGCTAGATTAACTTCACTTCGGCAATTAAGTGAAGTTAAATGCCGTCGTTAATGTCACTTCGGCCAGCGGAGGAGCGGAGGGGTGCCGCATTGCTGTTCCGGCCGCATAGCCAGACAGGCGAATCAGGAACCATAATGGCTGCATGGCAATTCGGATGAGGCTTCTTCTCGCGGGGGCCTGCGCAGCCCTCGCCGTGTCCGGCTGCAGCGCGGCGGCTACCGAGGACAAGAAGGCCGAGGCGCCGACCGCGCCCGGTTCGAGCCTGACGGCGGCCCCGGACGCCCCCGCCATCTCCGACCAGCAGCAGCAGCAGGCTCAGCAGCTCGCCGAAGAGGCCGAGAAGATCATGTTGGACCCCGCGCTGGCGCCCAGGGACAAATACCCGAAGGCGCTCGGCATGTTCCGGGATGCCCTCGAGATTGATCCCAACAATGCGTTGGCGGCGAAGAGCATCACGCTGATCGAGGACATCTACAAGAGCATGGGCCGGCCCGTCCCTGCGCCCGCGTAAGTGTCGGCGCCCGGCCCTGCGGTTCCTCGACGCGATCGGCGGCAGCGAGCCCGGCGATGTCGTGCCCCTTCGTCATACTGCGAGTGTGTCGCGCACCGGTCCGGCAGAGCCCGTCCTGCTGGGCGGTTATGCCGCCAAGCAGTGTCCGGTGCGCACCCACAACGACTTCGCGCCCCTGGTTCCGGTTCCGGAGTGGGTGCCCTCGGCAGAACTGCAGGCCCTCTTCGACGCCGGCCGGCAGTTCGAAGCCGAGGTGTTCGCCGAACTGGTCAGACTGCACCCCGATACCGCGGAGCTGATTGATCCCGGCCTGCGCAAGCCCGCGGCGATCGCGAAAACGTTGGCGGCCATGGAGTCCGGGGCGCCACTCGTCCTGGGCGGGTGGCTGCCGGATGACACTGTCGGCGGGCGCAAGGGCAGGCCGGACGTGCTCGTCAAGGTCGGTGGCGGCTATCTGCCCGCTGACGTCAAGCACCACAAAACCCTGGGCGCCGCCAAGAAGACGTCCAAGCCGGTGTCCTCCCTGGTGCGGCCCGACATCTGGTGGGAGTTGCCCGGGTGCACCGCGACCTCTCATCACTACGAAGACGGCCTGCAGTTGGCGCACTACACCCGGATGCTGCAGGCCTGCGGCTTCCACCCGGGACCCGACCGGCTGTTCGGGGCGATCATCGGCACCAGCACCGTGGCGGTGTCGGGCCGCGAGCACGAACCAGTCTTCGTCTGGCACGACCTGTCCACCCCGACGCGGCCCACGTTCTCCCGCAGCAGAGGCAAGGCCATGCGGTCGGTGCTGGAACGCTACGACCACGAACACGACTTCCGGGTGAAGGTCGCTGCGACCGCCACCTTGATCACCGGGGCCGCCGATGACCCTCAGCCGCTGGTGGTTCCGATCGGCCAGAAGGAATGCGGGTTGTGCCCGTACGAGCTGTGGTGCGCCGATCAGATGGGTCCCGAGGACCCCTCGGCGGCGATCACCCGCGGCCGTCTCGACACCCGCGAGTGGCAGATGCTGCGACGGATGGGGATCGCGACGACGGGTGCGCTGGCCGACCTGGATCCCGGGGATCCGGCCTTCTTCGACGACTATCACCCGGAGGTCACCCAGTACAGCCGGAAGCAGGCCCTCAAGCGGTTGCAGGCCGCGGTGCGGCAGGCCCGGATGATCTGCGACGGCGTCGACTTCCAGGCGATCGACGGCCTGGCGGTCGCGGTGCCCGCGGCGGACATCGAGATCGACTTCGATATCGAGTGGGACGCCTCGGGGCGGATCTATCAGTGGGGGATGCGGATCCGCGACGGCCAGGACGACGCCACCGCCCGCTATCAGCCGGTGGTGTCCTTCGGGCCCCTCGACGACGAGGGCGAGATCGCACTCGCCGAGCGCGCGGCCGCCGTCATCGCTCGGCTGCGCGCGGAGGCCGAGTCCTCGGGTCGCACCGTCGCCGTCTACCACTGGGCACATCCCGAAGTGAGCATGACCCGGAAATTCGGCTGTGTCGCAACCGCTTTGGATGGTCTCACCGTGGACCTTCGGACATGGTTCACCGGGACGTTCCACGTCCGCGGGGAAGCTTCCATCAAGGCCGTCGCTCAGTTCCTCGGATTCACCTGGGCGGTCGACGATCCCGGTGGTCGGCTGTCGATGGACAAGATCGAGATCGCCCGCGGCGCCGACCCGGAGGCCCTCGGGGCTCAGCAGTGGTGTCTGGACTACAACGAGTCCGACGTCGCCGCCCAAGCGGCGATCCGCGACGGCATTCGGCAGTTGCACGGACAGAAACAGGGGGAAGCATGAACGCCGGCCAACAGACCATCGAGTGGCTCTACTCCACGCAGTTACAGGTTGACGACCAGTGGGCGGTGCGCTGGCCGGACGGCTTCACCTGGTGGGCCTACCGGAACGCGCAGACCATCGAGATCATCGGAGAGGAGGAGGGCCCCGACGGACAGACCGGGTACCTCATCGGTGTCCGGACCGACATGGTCGACGACCTTGACCTCACCGATCAGGCCGCCGAGGACATCTGCACCGGACCGATGCAGACCGCCGCACTGGCCGGCCCGGTGTACGACCCCGAGACCCGACGGCTGGGGCTGTGCTCGCTGGCATTGGTCCACGACGACAACGCCCAGTGGATGCGGGTGCTGCTCAGTGCGGCCGCGGCGACCCAACTGGCCGAGGCCATGCTGCTGGGACCCGCTCTGGCGGAACAGGTGCACGGGAGGTTCGCCGTCAGCGCGCATCCCGACAGCGGAGATCGCGAGACACCCGATGAGATCGCGTTGTCGGCGCGCCTCCTCGTCGAGGACGGCCGGCAGCCGTGCCGGTGGCAGGCCGGAGACTTCGAGCAGGTGGTCCAGCAGCACATGATGCAGCCGCCCTCGCTGGGGGCGAGCAGCGCCGGCAGCGGCCTCACGGTGGAGTTCCCCTACGCCGACGGCACGTCGCTGTGCCAGATCATCGGCGACAGTCCGCACCCGCTCTACGGGAGCGGACTGCTGATCCTGCAACGGTTTCCGTTTTCCGCCGGGTCGACCGACAACGGCGCCCGATTGGCGATGGCGCTCAACCAGGACGACCTCTCGATCCAGCCCGCGGGATACGGATTCGGCAGTTACACCTACCGCGACAACATCATCTGTTTCAACGCATTCGTCCCGCACGCATTGAAAGGCCCTGTGACGCTGGCCAATCTGTACTACTCGTGCGCCGTGCGAGCCCGCTCGGTTGCCCGGCGGCTGGTGAACCGCGACTGGGATGCCTGAGCGTGTCTCGTGCAGCCACCCCGGCGCTCGCCGCTCTGATCGCGGCCGGCGTGCCCCATCAGGTCCTGGCCTATCAGCACGACGCGCGGGCCGAGTCCTACGGCGAGGAAGCGGTCGCGGCCCTGGCCGGCCAGCACGACCTGCTGGCCGAACAGATCCTCAAGACGCTGATCGTCGCTGGTCCGTCCGGGCTGGCGGTCGCGGTGCTGCCGGTGCCGTGCAAGCTGTCCCTGAAGGCTGCGGCGGCGGCGCTGGGGTGGCCCAAGGCGGCGATGGCCGATCGCAGCGCCGCGGAGCGCTCGACCGGTTATGTACTCGGTGGAATCTCGCCGTTGGGGCAGCGCCGCCGTTTGCCGACGGTCCTCGATTCCTCGTCGCTGCAGTTCGACCGGGTGCTCTGCAGTGCGGGGAAGCGCGGTTCGGACGTCGCACTGGACCCGCGCGATCTGGCCCGGCTGACCGGTGCCGTCGTCGCGACCATCCGCGCCCCCTGAATGCACTGAAACGCCGCAGCGGGGGACCGCCACCGTCGCCGCGTTCCGGTCACCGACGGTCGGTAACGTCCACGCTGTGCCCGACACCTCCGAGGACCGCCTCGTCGCCGCCGTTCACCTACTGCTCGCCGAACGCGGTCCCAGCAAGGCGAGCTCCTCGAGAACGACATCGCGCCGGTGTTGCCGCTGGCCGACGGACGCTGGGTCTGGCTGCCGACCCTGCTCGACGGGCGGATGTTCACCCACCGACTGACGCGCCTGGAAGCCGGGGACCATGAGCCCCGGCCGGCTCCGGAAGGCGCTGGGACTGAGCTGACCCAGGCCTGGCAGTGTGCGCCGCCCCCGACGCCGGTCGACTGCGACGCCTACCTCAGAAGTGGCCTGCCGTGATTCGGCTACCGGGGCCTGCACAGTGCCGTGCGGGCCATCTCGGCGGCGGTGGCGCTCAGCGGGGCCCGGATAGACGGATCGGTCATGTTGGACAGTAGCTGGAATGCAGGCAGCGAGTGAATCTCGTAGCCGCTCAACGGAATGCGATTCCCCCGGCACCAGCCGAGGGCGGTCAGCGCGGCCGCGATCCGATCCAACGGCAGCGCAACGCCTGCCGAGGTGGCGGCGTAAAGCAGCAGCAGCAGCGTCGCCGGGGTGCCGAACCCGTCGTCGTCGCCGGGCAGTAGCCGCGAGGTCAGGTGATCCCAGAGTCGTGCGGGGTCGCGTTGGGCGGCGGCCCCCGCTTTGGTCAGCAGCAGCCGGCCCTTGTACTTGCGCAGCAGACCTGCCGCTTGCAGCGACTGGCGGAACTCAAGAAGTGGATAGGCGTTCGCCTCGCGGTTGTTCTCGCCGATCCAGTCGCTCATCGCCGGCAGCACCGCGCTGGCGGCGATCACATCGGCTGGTTTGAGATAGCCCGCTGCGGTCAACGGGATCCCGTCGCCGACGGCCCGGTCCAGGAACCAGCGGTACGCGCCCAAGGTGGTGCCCAGTTCTGGCTCGCCAGGCACCGCGGGTGCACGCAGCAGCAGCACGGCCCGGCCGGCCACGTCCTCACCGACCGGGCTGAAGCGCAAACGGTTGACCAGATCGACCAGCCGCGGGTCCACCCCGTAATCCCGCAGCGCAAAGTACGGCGCCTGTAACGCCTCGTTGAGCTCGTCGAGATCGAAATGCGCCGGATCGTCGAGCACTTCAGCCAGGCTTTCGGCATCGGTCATCCCGCCGCAGTCGTCCGGCGGTGCGGCGCGCCGGCCGTCGAGGGCGAGCGCGGCGGGGCCGTCGGGATCGGCTTGGCGGACTGCCTCGAGGCGCAGTGTCAGCTCCCAGGAGTCTCCGTAGTCGTAGACGTACTGCAAGACGTCGCCGGGTTCCTGCAGGGTCTCATCGAGACGCACCTGTGCGGCGGCCTCGCCGTCGTCCTCGCCCTCCTCGACATCCCACGGGCACAGGAACAGTTGGCTGTGCGCGTCGAAGGGGCCACCGCCGAGGGAGAACCGGTGCAGATGCGAATCGGTCCAGGAGAAGGCGGCTTGCAGCACCTGGTGGACGACGTCGAGCGTCAGGTCCGAGCGCAGGTCCAGTCGGCGCCAGATCGCCGGCTTGGAAGTGTCCAGATCGACCCGTATCCGAAACACGTCCACCTGCTGCCGCGGCGGCCGGCGAAGCTCGGGGCGGTCCACCGGCACTGCGGCCCGTGCCGCGAGCAGGCCGAGGCTGTCGGCGAGCTGGCGCAGCTCGCCCAGTTCGGCTCCGGCGATGGCGGACTGGAACTTTCGCATCAGGTCGGCGTCGTCGTTGGGCACCCCCTCACGATAGGCGCAGCACGCCCACCAACATGGCGACCGCCAACCCGGCCCGGGCGGTCCAGGCGAGGGTGCGGATCCAATTCGTGGCGATCAGCCGATCGAGCGTCGCCGGATCGAAGTGCGCGTTGAGTCGCACGTGCAACGGAGCCGAGACGAACGCGGTGGTGCCGATCGCGACCGCCTCGGCAGCGGCGCCGGCCCACGGCAGCCACCAGCTGAGTCCGGCGGGCGGGGCGAACATGAAGGCCAGGACGCAGAGGCCCTCGACGGTCATCAGCGGGCCGACCACCCACGAGATGCGTTGGCGATGTTCGGTTTCGAAATGGGTGAACTCCCGCCCGGCCGCGAAACGCATCAGTGGGTAGTGCACCACCTGCACGATCCAGATCACCCCGAACATCCCCACCGAGGCGATCACCTGGGCGATGGCGGCGGTTTCGGCGACACCGGGGGTCACATCGCCACCTCGGCCACCACGGCGAAGTGATCACTGGCCCACACGCCGTCGGCCGCCTCGGTGCCGGCCAGGAAGCATCGGCTCACGTGGCCGGCGCCGGGGCGACGCGGGGTGGACACCATCACGTAGTCCAGGCGGCGATGGGGATGAATGGCGCGACGGGGAACCAATGGGTTGGCCGCCGACCAGGTGTGGCCCGGGTCGGTGTTGCCTGCCGCGGTCCAGGCGTCCACCAGGGTGAAGTTCGGTACCGCCCCGGCCGACAGGCCGGTGGCGCGGCGATACTCGTCGGACTCCGGGGTGCAGTTGAGATCGCCGGCGAGAATCGCGGGCAGGGAGTCGCGCCGCTGGGTCTCATCCCCGAGGGTGTCGGCGAGGTGGTTCACCAGGGCCGTCATCTGAACGCTGCGCCGCGCCGACTGCTCGAGTCCGTGCTCGAGGTGGGTGCCGGCGGCGACGAACGGACCGCCCTGCGCGGCGGGCCGATGTACCCGGGTCACCAGCACGTGGCGCCAGGTCGGTTCGCCGGCCTCGTCGGGCAGTGCAGACAGCCGTTCGATACTCAGCGGCCACCGGGACAGCACCGCGTTGACCACCCAGTACGGCGCCTCGGGGTAACGGTCGAACCCGGCGAGGTCCGCGGCGGTGACCGCGTGCAGGCCCAGGTCCTCGCTGAGACGGGCGGCCTGGGTGGCGCCGTTGGGCTCGACCCACGATTCCTGAAGGGTGAGCACGTCCGGGTCGGTCCGCGCGATCCAGGATCGCAGCGCGGCATCCCGGGCGGCCCAGTCGCCTACCCGGCCCTGAACGTTCCACGTCATGATCCTCATCGGCCCATCCTTGACCAACGGCGGTGATGCATCGCCGCCGACATCGTCGTCCCCGGCCCCGCCGACCCGTGCGGCGGATCCGCTCACGGGTTGAATCGCGCGATGTGGCCGACGACTCGGTCTGAGAGTCCCTCGGGCAGCGAGATTTCCAGGCTCACGTCGTCGAGCAGAAGTGTGCCGCCGCCGCTGTAGGGCAGAAGTTCCTGCGCCTCGGCGATGCGGGCACACATGGTGGGGATGAACTTCTGGTACCCGATCAGCGGGCACAGCGCGAAGGCACCCATGTCCTGGACGAATGCCAGTATGTCGCGCTCGACTGGGGTTTGGAGACAGCGTTCGGCTTCGGCGAGGAAGGCGTCGTGATAGTCCATCAACCGGTGGGCGACCGCCACGATGGCCTCGGGATCGGCGTTGCTGTCGGCGTCGGACTCACCGAAGGCGCCCTTGAAGGCGGGGCTGAGCATGAACTGTTCGCATTGCGCGACGAGATCGGTGATGGCGCTCAGCGATCGGTACGCGATCTGTGAGTAGTCCCGGCCTCCGATTTGCGCGATCCCGGGATGTGGCTGATAGCCCGAGGCCACCGAACGCAGCCGCATCTGGACGGCATTGCGCCGCTGCACCAGAACTGAGGTGAACACTGCCCACGGCCACGCGACCGGCTTGTCCGCGATCAGGCGGGCCAGTTCGTCTGGCGTGGTGGCGACCTTGGCGACCTGTTCGGCGTCCTTGTGCGGGGGGAGCAGGCGCTTCGGGGTCGGGTCGATCGGGCGAGCCATCGCCTCGACCGGTGCCCGGAAGTCGGCCGGCCAGGGCCAGGGCTCGAGAGTCCGGTTCAGCGCGGCGGTCTTGGTGTAGACCCGCCAGCCGACACCGGCCAGCAGGGCGAGGGCGACCAGCCCGGTGAGCCAGGATCGGCCGCCGAAGGCCGCCAGCAGCAGAATGATCCCGGCTGCCAGGGCTCGCTTCTGACCCAGAGATAGCGGCGGTGCAGTCACTGCCATCGGACCCCCAATCCTTCTGAAGCCTAAGGCTATCGGCGGTGTCCGACAGGCTGGCCGCTTTCAGGTGCGGTCACGGCGGCGGCGGAAGAGTTTGGCCGGCCGGCCACGGCTGCCGGTGTCCTCGTTGAGTTCACCGGTGTCGATCAGGTGCGGTTCCATCGCCCGGCGAAACGCGAACCGGCTGAACTCGTCGCCGGCGACCGCCTCGTGAACCCGCTGGAGCTCACTGAAGGTGAACCGGGGCCCCAGCAGCCGGTCGGGATCGGGCTCGACCTCATATCGCGCCCGGACGTGCTCCTTGGCGAGCTTGACGATCTTGGGGTGGTCCCAGGCCAGTTCGCCGGGGCGGTTGACCGGCATGAGGCGGGTCTCGGCCGCCGATCCTGATCCCAGCGACGCCAGTTGCTCGGGGCGCACCACGGCGACATGGGCCACCGAAAGCACCCAGTCGCGGTCGTCGCGATCGGGGTCGTCGAATACCCACAACTGTTGCGGCCGGACTCCGCGCACCCCGAGCTTCGTGTCCAGGCAACGCGCGACGGCCTCGCTCAGCGTCTCGCGTACACGCAGGAAGGTGCCCGGCAGCGCCCACTTGCCGGTGTCGTCGCGCGCCAACTCGACCACCACCAGACCCCGGTCCGGGTCGATGGACAGCAGCGCGGTGTCCACGGCCACCGTCGGGCGGGGGAAATCATGGAATTTTGTGTCGGTGGGCTTGGCTATCCTTGGCCCAGCGCCCTTGGATACCGGGTTGTCGCCCATGGGTTTAACCGTAGCATTTTTAGTTGAAACCGCACGAAATTAATACGTGCTAAAATCGCACATAATAGGGTGCTGGTGGGCGGATTCCGGTCAGGAGTCGAGAACGACACGGTGATTCACGCGCCAAACCCGTGTGTGGGTCCGCCAGCCAAGCCAACTTTCAAGGGGGAACATATGAGCGTCAATGACAACAAACCATCGTGGGAACACGACGACCTGGTTCACGGGTACTGGATCATCCCGGGCCGGCTGCTCGCCACCGAGTACCCGGGCGCCAAGAACCGCAGCAAGGCCTTGGAGAAGCTGCAGGTCCTCCTCGATGCCGGTGTGAACTCGTTCGTCGACCTGACCGAACGCGGCGAGCCGACCTGGGACGGATCGCCGATGCTGCCCTATGACGGCATGCTCGGACCCGGGACCACCTATCGGCGGATGCCGATCCCCGATACCAGGACGATTACCGACGCCGGCTACGACCGGATCCTGGCCCACATCCACGCGGAGCTGGCTGCCGGCAAGGTCGTGCTGGCGCACTGTTGGGGCGGTAAAGGCCGCACCGGAACCGTGGTGGGTGCCTGGCTGATCGAGACCGACGGTCTGGGCTACCCAGCCGTCATCGACCGCATGCAGGAGTTGCGGGCCGGCAGCCGCAAGGGTGATCACCCGGTGCCCGACACCGAGGAGCAACACGACGTGCTGCGGCGGCGCGCCCAGCGAGGGGAGGCCTGAGATGAACTGGTTCGAACGACTGACCGGCTTCACCGAGAGCGCCGACTATGCCGCCACCCAGGGTCGGTTGGCCGTGGAGGGCGATGAGCTCGTCTCCACGGTCAACGGCAGGCGTTACGGCATCGGGGAGTTGTCGCTGCCGACGCTGGCAGAGTTGCGTGCGCGGGTCAATCCGGCTCGGGGGACGCGCAGTTCGGTGCGGGCCCTGGTCGGTGACGCGCGGGCATTGCACTCCGATCCGGACTTCGAGGGCGCGCTGTTCCAGGTGGCCTCCCAGTTCAACCTGCTGGAGATGGTTTCGCAGAGCGTCACTCCCGAGCAGGGGGTGAGCCGTTACGCCCACGACCACACCCAGGGGCCGGCGTGCGCGATCGCGGCCGGCGCCGGGACGATCTACCGCAACTACCTGGTGCCGGTCGGCGACGGGATCGGACAGACCCGCGACCGTCAACTCGATGCGCTGTCCGGGGTCGGCTCGGCCTTGGCCGAGCTGAGCGGTCTGCCGGTCGACGATTTGTGGCGGATGCAGAACGGCTATGCGCTGTGCACCCTCGAGGGACTCAGGACCATCGACTACCTGCTGTACACCGCCACCGATGAGGTTCTCGACATGGTGCGCGGGCGGCTGGCCATCGGACTGCATCGACACGTCGAGGTCACCGACGGCAGCCGGCGGCGGGTCTCCCAGGCGTACTGTTCGGCACTTCCCGTCGCCTACTCGACACTGCCGGCGGACTACTGGGAATCGTTCGCGCGCTTGATATTGCAGGCCTCCTACGAGGCGACCCTGCTGGCCGCGGTCGAACAGGCCAGCGGCGGCGGGTCCAACAAGGTGCTCTTGACCCGACTCGGCGGGGGAGCCTTCGGCAACGACTCCGACTGGATCGACAGCGCGATCGAGCGGGCACTCGGTGTCGTCGCAGATGCCGGCCTGGACATCAGCATCGTCTGCTACGGCCGGGCCGACCGTGGGGTGCAAGCACTGGTTGACCGGTATGGGGTTTGAGCGCAACCGCGGTGGCGCCAGTGCTCGCCCGCTCAGGGGAGGGTTCAGCACCTGGGAGACGCTGAGTTAGCGCACCTGCGGAGAGCCGGGAAGCGAAGGCTATTGTGCCGGAACGACATACGGCGTCGGATCGGCCGTATGTCAGGATATTGTTCCATTTGTGATGTCACGGTATCATGACTTCATGACTGGTGATGTGGAGGAATTCCTCCAAGAGATTGGTGCCACGCTTCGGGAGGCGCGTGTCGGTGCACTTCTGACTCAGAGTGAAATCGGCCAGCGGGCCGGCGTATCGCGTCAGTTGGTCAGTCGTATCGAGCAGGGCTGTAACGGCGAGATCAGTGCCTACGTCGCCGTAGCGACCGCGCTGGGGCACCGCTTTACCGTGGTCCGGGACGCCGCCCTCGACGACGGCGAACTGGCTGGTCTGGACTTCTCCGCGAGCTCATCTCCGCTGATCGGAGACTGACCGGGCAGCAAAATCGTTGCCGGGCCCATCCACGTGGGCCTCAGTCGTCGTCTTCGTCGTCATCGCGAGCCTCGACTTCATCGATCAGCTCGTAGGGCTCGCCGTATTTCCCGCGCTCGCCCGGGGAGTAGTCATCGCTGGGTTGGCGTCCCATGTGGCGCCCCGGGCCGACCGACCGAGACCTAGGCCGCCACCAGTGACGGCGTCGCCCGGCTCGCGGCGACTGGAGAGGCTGTCCTGGCGCTTCGAACCGAGGCCATTCCCCACAGCGAACCCAGCGCGATGACCTGTGCCAAACCGTCGTGATCACCGGTGGTGTAGGTGGGATCGTCCGGATCGATCGCGTTGTCCATGGCGATCAGACCCTGGTCGGAGGCCTTCGTCAGCCAGCTTTTCGCCAGCATGTTCGTCAGCAACTCCTCGCGCGCCTGGTCATAGGACAAGAAGCCGTGCGTCGGCAGCAGGCCGCCGCCGGTGGTGTCGAGGATCTCATCGCTGACCGACGCGGTGAAGATGTAGTTGCCGTTTCCGTCCGGCGCGCCACCGAAGGTCCGCAGGTGGGTGTTGGCGACGAGGAATGAAGCATCCCGGTATGCCGGACCGAAGCCGAAGAGTCCGAGTAAACCGTTCTGGAACAGTCCGAACGGCAGCGGCGGGAGAATGCCCAGTCCGAGCGGCCCGCCCCTCGGGAGCTGTTTGTAGTCGACGTCTCCGACGATGCCCGAGTAGCCGATGCTGCTGCAGCATGAGGGGCCGAAGCCGGACACCCGCATCGCGAAATCGAGTTTCAACTGCGCGAGGTACTGGTTCCTCGCCCGGACGACGAAGACCGTATTGATGGGCTCCTGCATGATCTTGCCCTCGTCGGGCTTGCCGACGCCGCAATTGGAGACGGTGCTGCCTGGACCGCAGTAGCGCAGTCCGACCCAATCGGCCACCTGCCCCTCTTTGTTGATCATCCACTGGCCCAGTTCGCCGTACGGGGTGTCCACGGTGGCGGTGGGATCCGGTGGGGTCGGCGAGAAGATTTCATCGGACTGCTCCGGGACGGCGACCGGCAGTTCGATAACGGGTGCGTCCAGGGTCACCGTGGTTGCGGCCAGTGCGGGCGCCGCGGATGCAGGCAGGGTGGCTACTGGCGCCACATCGACCGCAGGGATGGACTCATCGATCGCCGGCGGCTTGTCCGGAACGGCTGCGGCCACCCGAACCGCCGATCCGGTGCGTACCCGCACAGGAGCCGACAGTTCCGAGGTGGATCCAGCGCTGCGGGTCGCGCGCCTTGATGCGGTGGCGGAGTTCGATGGAGAAGATTCCGCCGACGCCGACACCCGCGACGACGAACCCGCACCATCGGCTTCGGCGCCTGCTACCGCCGTCCCCTGCAGGATCGCCACACCGACGCCGAGTGCGGTGGCGATCCCTCCGACCCGACCGATGAAGTGGGCTGCGCTCATGGAATCCCGCTCTCCGAGTTTGCTGTCGAAGTGTGAAACAGACCGAATGCTCGGACTGTACAACGCGAAGTACCGCCGCAGGCGTTATTCGGTGAATGAGGCCTGCGAATCACCAATGCGATCATGAATGACGGTGATCGTTGCTAGAGCGATCGGCGTACCGGGCTCCTGAGAGAGTCAGGAGGGGTGGGCAAGCCTTCCTCGATCGGGATGTCGAACGCGGACACCATGTAGCCCATGGTTGCGTAGAGCCCGCACAGCACGACGAGTTCGACCACCCCGGCCTCGCCGTAGGCGGCCACCAGCCGATCCTGGACTTCGGCGGGTATTGATCTCCGCGCAGCCACCGCGTCGACCGCCCGCAGCGCCGCACGGGACACGTCGGGCAGGGTGGCCGGAATGTCGCCTGCGGTGAGCTCAGCGATCGTGTCGGCGGAAAGGCCGGCCGATTCGGCGGGCCGTTGGTGGTGGCTCCACTCGTAGCCAGAGCCCTGGCGGACCGCGTAGCGCAGGATCGCCAGCTCGCGAACCTCATCGGGCAGGGTGCCGTGGAAACGAATGTGCTCTCCGAGGGCGCCGACTTTGCCGGCCAGGGCGGGATTGTTGAACATGCGCACGTAGACCTCGGGCATGCCGGCCCGCCCCTCGGCATGGGCGCGTGCCGACGCCATGCGGTCGAAGAGGGCTTTGTCCTCACCATCGAGTCGGTCGGTCGGATCCGGCAGTCGGGCCATCAGCGGGTGTCCTCCATTCGGGCCTGCGCGTCCCCGGCGTCGGACGATCGCGGTCCATCCGGGCCGTGTCTAGAATCCGCCTCACAATATAGAATCCACACCATGGCGTTGAGTATCAAAGACCCGGAGGCTGATCGCCTGGCCAGGGAATTAGCAGCTCGCACCGGGGAAACCCTGACCGAGGCGGTGGTGGTCGCACTCAGGGAGCGACTTGCCCGCGAGGCCGGGCGAACGAGCACGATCCCACTCGGTGAGGAACTGGCAGCGATCCGCCATCGATGCGCCGCACTGCCGGTATTGGACACCCGCACCGGCGATGCCGTCATCGGCTATGACCGACACGGGTTGCCTACCTGATGGTGATCGACACCTCGGCGCTGGTGGCAATGCTCACCGACGAACCCGTGGCGTCGGGATTCGAAGCCGCCGTCGCGGCCGCCCCGGTCCGGTTGATGTCGACCGCGTCGTACCTGGAGGTCGCCATCGTCATCGAAGCGCGCTTCGGTGAGCCGGGTGGACGCGAACTGGACCTGTGGCTGCATCGGGCCGGCGTTGATCTTGTCGCGGTCGATGCGGATCAGGCCGAGGTCGCTCGGTCGGCCTACCGCCAGTTCGGCAAGGGCCGGCATCGTGCCGGTTTGAACTATGGGGATTGCTTCGCGTACGCACTGGCGAAGGTCAGCGGTGAGCCACTGTTGTTCAAGGGAGACGATTTCGGGCACACGGATGTGGACGTGGTTGGCACTGCCTGTCCTTGAGGGGACGGTCTCGGCGAGCCGGCACCGACACTCTTAGCGCCTCTCGCCGGCCCTTACCGCAGCTTCACCATCCGGGTGGTCGAGCTCTCGTCGAGTTCCACGGTGTCGGCGCGCGAGCGCAGGAAGTCGCTGAATGACTTGAAACCCAACGACTTCTCTGAGAACGACGGGTCCATCCGCTTCATCTGCCCCTTGACCGCCGAGTTGTGCAGCCACTCGGCGTCATCCTTCTCCAAGCCGATCTGCAGCGCGCGAATCAGCAACGCAGTCGCGGCGGCCTGCGGATCCGGCTGCGCCGGTTCGGATTTGGCGCGCGCCCGCTTGGGCTTCTCGGTGTCGGCGGCGGTCGGCTCGAACACCGGAACCCCGGGCAGCGAGTCGTAGATGACGAAGTCGTCGCAGGCCGCCGCCAGCGACCGGCTCGACGACCCGGCCACCCCGATGCCCACGACGTAGCGGCCCAGTCGCTTGCACCGCTGGGCCAGCGGGATGTAGTCCGAATCGCCGGCCACGATCACCACGTCAGTCAGGTCGGGAAGCCGGAACATGTCCTCCACGGCGTCGACCGCGAGCCGGATGTCGGCGCCGTTCTTGCCATACGCGGCGGCGGGAAACAGTTGCACCAGGTCAACCGCCCGGCCCACCAACTGCTCGCGGTACTCGGCGTTGACCTCGGCCGACCAGTCCGCGTATGCGCGGGTCAGCACCAGCGTGCCGAACGAGGATGCGAAGTCCAGGATCGCGCCGACGTCGACCCGGGCCCGGGTCAGGCGGGCGGATTCCAGGCCCTTGGATTTATCGCGCTGAAACGAATTGCGGCCGTTGACCTGGTCGTACCGGGAGATCACGATGTTGTCGAAGTCGAGGTACACCGCGACGCGGGCGGATATGGGTTCGGTCATCCGCCCAGTCTTCTCCATGCCGGTCTACGGTGGGCCGCCGCCGCCGGTGTTCGTCGTTACCACCGAACGTCGTGGCGCTCCATGACGCCGTATCCCTCGCGCAGTGGGACTCCGGCGATCGAACCGGTGAACGTGCCGAACGGCTGGCGGTACTTGCTGTCGATGAGGATCATCCGGTCATGGCGTGATCGCTGCGCCTCGGCGTGGAACTCGAGTTCGCCGACCCGGGAGAGATCCGCGGCGAACGTGACCGGATCCACTTCCTGAGGAACACCGTCGACCCAGAGGGTGCGTTCGGAATTGTGCGGCGAATCATGAACCCCGTCAACAAGATTCCAGGTCAGCGCCGCCCCGTTCTCGGAGGTGCCGCAGCCCGCACTCCATGACCAGCGGGTGACCCGGGCGTGATGGCCGGCCGATTCGTCGACCAGTCCGGGTGAGTCGATGGCGATACCGTCGATCGTGCCGGTGATTCGGACGGGGGTTTTGCGGGTCCAGATCAGGTGCTTGCCGTGCCTCGACACCACTTCGACGGGATCGCCGGCCCGCTGATAGGCGACGTCCACGCCGTCGAAGCGGGCCGACGTCTCATCGAAGTGCAGGATCGGCCGCAGCGCGGCCCGTTCCCGGAACGCGTCGGTGGTGCGGTTGTGCACGGCCCAGAACGCCTGATAGGCGCCGCCGATCCGAGCGATCCCCACGCACATCTGGACGTCGGGACCGTAGACGCCCAGATAGCGCCACTTCTTCAGTGGCCGCAGTCCTCGGAACAGCGGCAGCCGATCGACGTCGAGCGGCGGATGCGCCGGACCGCGCCAGGGAATGTCCATGCCGCCAGCATGCCCAACGGACGGTCGCACCCCAGGGGCGGGTAGCGGACGTCTAACGCCCGACGTTCGCTTTGGTCACGAATACCGGTTGGCTATGGCAGGTCCGGCGGGTTCGGGGTGGGATCGGGCAGGCGGCCATTTCCGACGATGGCGGGGTCAAGCGACGGCGGGGAGGTGAACCATGGCCTGGATATCGGCGATAGCGGTGCTCGTGATGATCGCCACCGTCGGCGGGTTGTGGGCGTTCATGATCGCACCGCGGAAACGGCGACTGGCCCGAGGGCCGTTCCTGGTTGGTGTCCTGTGCGGTGTGACGGTCGGAATCGCGCTGACGGCACGGCGGCGAAGCCTCAACGCCGTCGGTGCCCGCACGCTGAGAGCCGTCCTCGGCCCACCGCGGGCGGGGAGCGTAATCTCTCTTGACGGCGTTGCGGCCCAGGCGCTCACGGCTGCCGCCGCGGTGGTGCGGCACCTACCGACTCCGTCGCGGGCATTCCGCCAGCCCCAGCGGTAGGCCGGAAACCGTTGGCGGTGGCGTCAATCTGGCCACACCAGTAACCTGCGTACCACTTTGCCGCGGCGCGCCGTCGGGCTCGGCGAAGGTGTCGGAGGCCGGGCCTATCGTGCGTCGCATGGTGGGCTTGACCTCTCCGAGTATCGCCCTTGACCAGGCGGCAGTACGGCTGGGCTGGGATGCGTTTCGTCGCGGCACCGAGTACGCCCGACAGGGCCGGGTGTTGCAGTACCAGTGGAGTCCGGACGCCGCGACGCTGGTCGGAACCGTCCGCGGCAACCACTCGCGCCCCTACGCCACCACCGCGATTCTCACCCAGGGAGCGGCCGGCCCCAGGGCGGTCAAAGGCGGGCGGTGCAGCTGTCCGATGCGGGTGGACTGCAAACACGTGGCGGCCCTGATCGTGGCAGCGGGCCTGGACCATCGCGTCCCAGCGGCCGTCACCTGGCAGCAGTCACTCGAGGCGCTCATCCCCGGAGCCGACCTCGCCGCCCGGGCAGGGGCGTCCGCGCGAGCCGCCACTGCTCTGGGCATTGAACTAGACCTGATCCTGGGGGAGGGTGCGGCGAGGCTGGAAGCCCGCGTCGTTCGGCCGGGCAAGCGCGGCGGTTGGGTCTCGGGTGATGTGAGCTGGTCGGTGCTGTTCAGGCTGGCGCATTACGGCTACGAGCCCGATCACGTCGAGAAGCTGCGGGTCCTGCACGCGCTCGCCCAGGCATCGGACTCGGGCGGGTATCCGCACTATTCGTACGCTCACTACGGGGTCGAGAAGACCATCGATCTGATCGCGCTGAATTCCGCCCAGCTGTGGCCGCTGTTGGCCGACGCGCGGCGCGCGGGCGTGGCGTTGGTGCAGGCCGGTACCGGGTGCGAGGTTGAGCTGGGATTCTCGGGCCGTGTCAGCCTGGATGTCACCGCTGGGGCCCCCGATGTGCTGACGGTTCGTGCGCTACTGGAGGTCGACGACACCCCCGCCACCGCGGCGGCGTTCATCGGCTCTCCCGCGCACGGCGTCGCCTACTTCGACGCCGGATTGCGTCTGGCCCCGCTGGCGGCGCCGGTTCCCACCGCTCTGCAACGGCTCGTGGTGAGCAACGAGGTGCTGGAGGTTCCCTCGGGCTCGGCAGACCAGTTCGCCTTGGAGTATTACCCCCGGTTACGTGCCGTCGCCGCGGTGACCTCCTCGGACGGTTCCTTCGAACCGCCCGAAATCACTGGTCCGGAGGCCGTGCTGCAGGCGGACTATCGCGCCGGCCACCAACTGGTGCTCAGCTGGTTCTGGTCATATCGGCTGGGGGACAGGGATTTCCGTATCCCCGTCGAGTCCGGCGACACCGGCAGCGTGCGCGATGCGGACGCCGAACGCGAGCTGGCCTCGGGCATCGATGCGCCGCTGGAGCGCTTCGGCCTGCGGGACGCCGCTGGAGCGCTGACTGGCACGATCCTCGACGGCGCGGAGACGATGCGCTTCGCCACCGAACTGCAGCCCCTGCTGGCGCAGGCCGGTGCCGTCACCGTCGACGTCATCGGCCGACCTGCGGATTACCGCGAGGCCGGCGAATCGCTGCAGATCGGTCTCAGCACGGCCGCGGTGGCTGGTGAGTCCGACTGGTTCGACCTTCGGATCACCATCAGCATCGAAGGAAAGAAGATTCCGCTACCCCGGTTGCTGGCCGCGCTCACTGCAGGCCACGATTACCTACTCCTCGACAACGGCGCCTACATCGCACTCGACAAGCCCGAACTGGTGTCGTTGCGGGCGTTGATCGAGGAGGCCCGGGCACTCAACGACGACGACGGTCCGCCGCGGATCAGCCGGTACCAGTCGGGATTGTTCGAGGACCTGGCGTCGATGGCGACCGTCGTGCGCCAGGCCAAGGAGTGGAAGCGTCAGGTGGCCGGGCTGCGGGCGTTGCAGAACCTCGACCCGATCGCTGTGCCGAGTTCACTCAACGCCGAGCTTCGGCCCTACCAGCAGGAAGGATTCGAGTGGCTGGCCGCGATGTACGACAGCGGACTGGGCGGAATCCTTGCCGACGATATGGGCCTGGGCAAGACGGTGCAGACCCTGGCATTGATCTGCCATGCCCGCGAGCGAGGTTCGGGTCCGCCCTTCCTGGTGGTGGCCCCGGCCAGCGTGCTCTCGAACTGGGTCGCCGAGGCGCAGCGGTTCGCGCCGGAACTGCGGGTCGCCATGCTGAGCGACACGTTGCGCCGCTCCGGGACCGATCTGAGCGAGGTGGCCGCCGACGCCGACGTCATCGTCACCTCCTACACGCTGTTCCGGCTCGACTACGACACCTACGCCGGGCGGGCCTGGTCGGGACTGATCCTCGACGAGGCCCAATACGTCAAGAATCGCCAGGCCAAAACTCATCACTGTGCCCGCAAGCTCAGCACGTCCTTCAAACTCGCCATCACCGGAACGCCGATGGAGAACAACCTGATGGAGCTGTGGTCGCTGCTGGCGATCACCGCGCCCGGACTGTTCCCCGACGCAACCAGTTTCGCCGACTTCTACGCCAAGCCGATCGAGAAATCGGGTGAGGCCGAACTGTTGCACCTGTTCCGGCGTCGCATCAAGCCGTTGGTGAAGCGCCGGACCAAGGATCTGGTCGCCCCCGAGTTGCCCGCCAAACAGGATCAGATCCTCGACGTCGAACTGACACCACGCCACCGCAAGATCTACGAAACCCGGCTGCAACGCGAGCGTCAAAAGGTGCTGGGCCTGCTTGATGATATGCAGCGCAACCGTTTCACCATCCTCAAGTCACTGACTGTGTTGCGCCAACTGGCGCTGCATCCGGGTTTGGCCGACCCAGCGCACGCGGCCTTACCCAGCGCCAAGATCGACGTGCTCGCCGAACACCTGCGCGAAGTCGCTTCCGGCGGGCACCGCGCCCTGGTGTTCAGTCAGTTCACCCGATTCCTGGGCAAGATCCGGGACCGTCTCGATGCCGAGGGCATCGACTACTGCTACCTCGACGGTCGAACCCGCGACCGGCCCAAGGCAATCCAGCGGTTCAAGGAGGGTGACGCGCCGGTCTTCCTGATCAGCCTCAAGGCTGGCGGGTTCGGGCTCAATCTGACTGAGGCCGACTACTGCTTCTTGCTCGACCCGTGGTGGAATCCGGCGGTCGAGGCTCAGGCCGTCGACCGGACCCACCGGATTGGCCAGACTCGCACCGTGATGGTGTACCGGCTGATCGCGCGGGACACCATCGAGGACAAGGTGCTCGCACTCAACGCCCGGAAAGCGAAGTTGTTCAGCAGCGTGATCGACGACGGCAACGCGTTCGGATCGGCTCTGACGGCAGAAGACATCCGCGGACTCATCTCGTAGCCAGCACGGCTCCAACACGTTCAGACGCACACAACGAATCGTCCGGCGCGATCCGGCCGACCTGTGTGAGGTGCTGACAACCCGGCGCGAACGTGGCGTAGCGACGTGTAGCAACTCAGGCTACGCTGGTCGTATGGCCAGGACGATCCCGCAGCGCGAACTGCGAAACGACAACGCGAAAGTGATCGAGGCCGTGGCAGCGGGGGAGACCTTCGTCGTCACCCGCAACGGGGAACCGATCGCCGAACTTCGTCCCATCACCCCGGGCCGGCGGACCTTCGTTCGGCGCGAGGAGATCGACGAGATGGCGGCGGCCGGCGTCCGGATCGATCACCGCCGGTTTCGCGAGGACCTCGACGGGGCCTTCGATCAGGGAATTCTCGGATGACGGCGCCCGGACTGTTGGACACCTCCGTGGTGATCGACTGGTACGACCCGGCCGTGCGGGCCGCCTTGCCCGACGAAATGGCGATCTCGGCGGTGACCTCCGCCGAACTGGCCGCCGGACCACTGCTCGCCGCGGATCCGATCGAGGCCGCCAAGCGGCAGACCCGGCTCCAAGAGGTCGAGGGACGGTTCGAACCCATTCCGTTCGACGCGGCAGCTGCGCGCAGCTACGGTCTCGTCGCGGCCGCTGCTCTCGGACAGGGCCGCCACCCCCGCGCCCGGTTCGCGGATCTGCTGATCGCGGCCACCGCCCATGCCCACCGCCTCGAGCTGTACACCCGCAATGCCGCGGATTTCGCCGGCCTTGGGGAACTGGTCAGGGTCGTCGCAGTCTGACCTCCCGGGTCAGGAGCCGCACACTGGCGAATCTGCGACACGAACCGGTACCTGAGCGATACCTTCCAAGAATTCGACGTAGGGGTCTTACCGGAGGTGCGGAACAATGCGAAACCAACAGCGAACCCAACAACTCTGTCTCGGCGTAGCCGTTGCCGGCGTCATGAGTCTCGGCTCGTTGGCCGCCGCGGCGGTGGCCGATGCCGACACCTCGGCCGCGGACCCGGCGCCGTCCTCGAGCAACCAGTCGACGGAGTCGGACAGTCCGTCACCGCGTGCCCGCAGCCGCAGCACCAACGATGGACCCGCGGTGCGGGCGGGGGCCCGGAATGCCACCGGATCCCAGGGCGCCGCCGGATCGAGCGAGCGCGCCGGATTGAACGACGGCGCGGTGCGCACCCCGGTGCGGATACCGGTGGCCGGCGGCGGCTCAGACCGTATCCGCCCGGCCGGCGCGGCAGTGTCGGGCGCGGCGCTGCCGAAGAATCCGGCCGATGATCTGCCGACGGCCGCCGCACCCGTTGATGTCGTCGAGGCGATCCCGTCGGCGTCGCCGCCGGCCGAGGCCGTGCCGTCAGGCTCGGTCGGCCAGGCCGCCCCTGCCGCCGATCAGCCCGCCGTGGTTCCCATCGCGCTCGCCGGTCCCGCCGCGGTCGCCAACACTCCGGTCCGTCCGGCGCCCGCGCCGATCCCGATCCCGTCGCTGCCGGTTCCGGCGGTTCCGGTTCTGCCCGCCGGGGCCGTCGCGGTGTCCACCTCGACCGCGGCCGGACGCAACCGCAGCGTGAGTGCGGCGGCAGCGGCCACGGTGGTCGCCGAGGATCAGCAAGATGTCCTGGCGGGTCCGGCGCAACACGTGCTGCTGATCGGTATCGACGGGACCGACCTCAGTTCCATCCTGGCCGACAGCTACAACCAGAACCTGTTCGATCTGATGAACGGCGGCACGACCGCGGCTTCCACCATGGTCGGGCACACCACCATCTCCAACCCGTCCTGGACCGGGATCCTGACCGGCGTCTGGAGCGAAACGGCAGGGGTGGTCAACAACGTCTTCAGTCCGTGGACCTACGACACCTGGCCGACCGTCTTCAACCAGTTGGAGTCATCCGATCCGGCCATCAACACCACCAGCATCGCCAACTGGTCGGTCATCGCCCAGATTTCGGGCGCCGGGTCCATTCCGGCCGACACCGTCATGTACTACCCGAAGATCAACGACAGCTGGGAGGAGACCGACGACGCAGTCGGGGTGGCATCCGTTGACTCGATCCTCAACACCGCCGCCGGTGTTCCGAGCTTCCAATTCACCTATTTCGTCGGGGTCGACGAGACCGGACATGAATTCGGCGGTTCCGGAACGCCGGAATACGCTGCGGCGCTTCGCAACGTCGACGACAACATCGGCGACATCATGGCCGCGGTCGAGGCCTGGGAACTCGCCAATCCAGGCGAGGAGTGGACGGTGATCGTCACCACCGACCACGGACAGGCCGCACACCGTCCGGGCTTCATCGTCCACGGCTTCCAAACGCCGGTGGAGACAACGACTTTCGTGATCGGCAATGGGCAGGACTTCGCACCGGGCGCGATCAACAACACCTACATCAACATCGACGTCACACCGACGGTGATGCAACTGTTCGGCATCGCGCCGGAACCCTACTCGCAGGGCAAGCCCTTGATGGACCGGATGGGCAGCGACTACCTGCCGCTGATTCCGGGCCAGGACGCCCTGCATCTGGCGCTCACCGACGCGATCGGGATGTACGGCTATCCCGATATCGTCACCAACCTCGCTCTCGGGTTGCGGACCATCGCGACCACGGTGCCCTACATCGTGTACACGCTTTTCGACGGTTGGGCCAACTCGGTGCCCGAATTCCTGCAGTTCGGGGTGGAATTGATCGGCGCGGTCATCTACCAGATCGTGAACATTCCCGCGCAGATCATCGCCCGGCTGACCGGTGTCACGGGCAACAACATCATCCCGCCGCAGTGGTGGCCGTACAACCCGATCCCCGGCATCCAGCCGGTGCCGTCCGCGGTTCTGCCCGCCCCGATCCTGATCTGCGATGAGGTGTGTCTGGCCAGCTGACCCGCGAGGCGGCGCGGCGGGCTGCTGGTCACGCCGCGGCTCGCAGGGCAGACTCGGTAGCCGTGGCGGAGTTGTTGATCGCGGCCAACCCGGACCCGGATTCCCGGTTGCCGTTCCTGGTGCGGGTGCCGCTGGCCGGTGGTGACCTGCTGTTCCGGACCGCTGGTACCTGGCCGCGGGAGAAGGCCCTGTTCGCCCACCCGGTGCCACTTGCCGACTGGCCGGCGGATCCGGTGATCGTCGAACAGGTGCTGCTGCGGGCCTGCCACCGCCGCGGCGCGGCGATCGACGTCATCGCCGACCGGTCCCGGCATACCCGCTCCCAACTGGTGTTCACCCAGGCCCGCGGCCGCGATGTGGTGTTCTGGCAGTCCCCGCGCACCCGCAAACAGGCGCGGCCCAACGTGCGGACCCCGACCGCCCGCGCGCAGGGCATCGACGGTCTGCAGATCGTCGTCGACAGCCATGAGCAGTACCCGTACCGGTTCGCCAGCCAACAGGTCACCACGGTCAAACGCGCCCTGCCGTGCGGGGACTACGGAATCGTCGACGACGGCCGGCTGATCGCCAGCGTGGAGCGCAAGTCGCTGGCCGATCTGGTGGCCGGCCTCACCGGCGGGAAGTTGCGCTACCAGGTCGCCGACCTGGCTGCCCTGCCGCGCGCGGCGGTGGTGGTGGAGGACCGCTACTCGCAACTGTTCAAGCTCGACTACGTCCGGCCCGCGGTCGTTGCCGACGGCCTGGCCGAGTTGCAGGTCCGTTGGCCGAACGTGGGAGTGGTGTTCTGTGAAACCCGCCCGCTGGCCGAGGAGTGGACCTACCGGTTCCTGGCCGCCGCCCAAGCCTGGTCTGTGATGGAAGAGGCCGTTCTGCAACGTATCTCGCCGACCACGGTGGAGTTGGCCGAACCCGGCGGCAAGGACGCTGCGGCCGGGCCGAGCACCGCTTCGGTTCGGGCCTGGGCCCGAAGTGCCGGATTGTCGGTGCCTGACCGCGGACGGTTACGCCCGGAAATCTGGTCGGCCTGGCAGAAGGCGCACCCCGCGCAGGCGGACTGACGCCCGCAGGCACCGCTCAGCCGGTGCCTGCATACCAGCAGCAATACTGTTAGATTGCAGATATGGTGGCTGTGACGATTCGGGATGTACCTGATGAGGTTCGCGACGAGTTGGCTGCGCGGGCGGCCCGCCAGGGCCAGTCGCTGCAGGAGTACCTGCGGTTCCTCTTGATCGCCGTCGCAGAGAAGCCGACCGTCGCGGAGGTGCTGGCCCGCGCGCGCGCCCGGGTCACGGCTACCGGCGTGCGCCTGGACCCGGCTACCACCGTGCTCGCCAAGGACGCCGACCGTCGGTGAGCCCACCCCGGTTGGTGTGTGACGCCTCCGCGGTCGTCACCGTTCTACTGGACTCCGGGGAAGGCGGAGCCTGGCTCGCGCGACGCCTGGCCTCGGGGGAGTTGTGCGCTCCCGCGCTGCTGGCCTTCGAGTGTTCGAACGTGATCCGCCGCCACGAGCTCACCGGGGTGATCAGCCCGGACCAGGCGGCGCAGGTTCATGCCGACCTACTCGATCTACCGGTGGACCTTTTCCCGTATGAACCTCTCGCCCAGCGGGTTTGGGAACTTCGGCATAATCTGACCAGCTATGACGCTGCGTACGTCGCACTCGCCGAAGCCCTCGATGCCCCGCTGATCACCCTGGATCAGCGGCTGGCGCAGGCACCCGGAATCACCTGCCGGGTCGAGGTCGCGCCGATCGGCCGCGTCTGAACGGCACGCCCTTCGGGTTTGCCGCTCGAGGCTGGCGGGAATACCCGTAGTACCCGGGAGATTCCCCCGGGGAGCAACCTGCGGAGGTGAGGGTATGGACACAACAACCCGGACCCGGATGTTCGCCCGGGTGATCGGCCCGTACTTCGTGATCGTGTCGCTGACGGCAGCGTTGCGCGCCCCCGACATGCAGGCAGTGCTCTCGGACTTCGAGGCCAGTCCGGTGTGGCCGTGGTTCGCCGGTGTGTTCACACTGCTGCTCGGTCTGGTGATCGTGGCGCTGCATTCGTATTGGACCGATCCGCCGGCGGTGATCGTCTCGGCGCTGGGCTGGCTGATGGTGCTGCGCGGGACCCTGCTGCTGGTGTTCCCCGCGGCGCTGATGTCGGCGGCCAACGCCGTGATCGGCACCGGACCGGTCTGGCGGATCGCCTATGGGCTGCTGGTGCTGCTGGGGCTGTATCTGACCGTGGTGGGGTGGCGTTCGGCGGTGCCGCGGCGTTCCCCATCGCACACCTCCGCCTCGGTGTGAATCAACCTCGGTGTGAATCAACCTCGGTGTGAATCAACGTTGGCCCGTTGCCCCACCCGGCGTTCCACGGCATGATCCTCACGGGCCCATCCTGACCGCGCGCGCGTCGTTCGACTCATCGTCGGTCGGTCGGCGACCATGGACCGGTGAGCGCGCCCTTTGATCTGGAACCCCGAGCGGGAATCCCCGCAGGATGGCGTGGATGGCGTGTGCTCGCACCCCTGCGGTTCCGAGAATTCCGGCTGCTGATCGCCGCGGTCGCGGTCTTCATCTTCGCCGAGGGCATGTGGACCGTCGTGATGGCGTTGCAGGTCATCGCGCTGGTCGACGACCCCACCGCACTATCGTTGGTGGCGACGTGCCTGGCCGGTGGCATGCTGGCCTGCATTCTGATCGGCGGCATCGTGGCCGACCGGGTGTCCCAGCGGGCCATCATCGTCACCGTCGAGGCAGTCAACCTCGCCGCCGTCGGCGCGGTAGCCGCACTGGGCGCGCTCGGGACATTGCGGCTGTGGCATATGGCCGTTGCCTCGGCGGTGCTCGGCGCGGGGGCGGGCTTCTTCTTCCCCGCTTACAGCGCCTACCTGCCGCGGATCGTGGCGCCGCAACACCTGTTGGCGGCCAACGGGATCGAGGGGATGATCCGTCCCACCCTGGGACAGGCGATGGGGCCCGCGTTCGCCGGGGTTCTGGTCGGCGCCACCGTTCCGGAGCTGGGCAGCGCGGCGGTGGCAGTGATGTTCGCGCTCGGCCTGGTCCTGTTGGTGGCGATGCGCCCCGAGAAGGTCGAACGCGCCGTCAGCGACGCCGATCGGGACAGGCCCCATCCGCTGGCGGATCTGCGCGACGGGTTGATGTTCGTGCTGCGCAACCGGTGGCTGTTGTGGACGCTGCTGTTCGCCAGCATGTGGGTGCTGTTGGCGATGGGTCCGATGGACGTGTTGCTGCCGTTCATCGCCCGGGAGCGCTTCGTCCACGGAGGGCAGATCTACGGTTTCGCGATCGCCGCCTACGGTCTGGGCGGCGCGCTGGGTGCGCTGGCGGTGTCGACGCGAGCGCTGCCGCGTCGCTACCTGACGGTGATGATGCTGCTGTGGGGGATCGGCTCGCTGCCTCTGGCGGTCGTCGGCGTGACGTGGTCATTCCCGGTGATGGCGATCGCGCTGTTCGTGGTGGGTCTGGCCAGCGGCGCCGGCATGGTCATCTGGGGCACGCTGCTGCAGCGCCGGGTGCCGGCGCACATGCTCGGCCGGGTTTCCAGCCTCGACTTCTTCGTCTCGCTGTCGTTCATGCCGCTGTCGATGGCAGTGGCGGGCCCGCTGTCGAAAGTCGTTGCGGTGGAGACCATCTTCGCGGCGGCGGGATTGCTGCCCATCGTCTTGGCCATAGTCGCGCTTGCCGCGGCGCGGATGCCCCGCGACGAGATCGCCCACCCGCTGGACTGAAGGAGAACATGCTGTGCCGAGACCGGCCGCCGCGGTCGCCGCCGCCCTGATCGCACTCGCCCCGGTGTCGGCGTGCGCCGGGACGCCTACCGTCACCGGAACTCCGAGCGCCGAGGGGACGTCCGCCGCCGGCGTTGTCGGCGACGGTAACCTCGCGTTCGAGGTGACCGACGTCGAGCAGCGCGATACCGCCGGGGATCCTGCCGTGCCCGGCTACTTCGTCACCGCCAAGGGCGTCTACGTCATCGTCTCGCTGCGGATTCGCAACGTCGGCAACCGGCCGGTGACCCTCGTCGACAACGATCAGACTCTTGTCGATGCCACCGGACGGTCGTTCGCGACCGACCGGGCCGCCAACATCTACGACAACCGCGAGGTGCCGTCGACCCGGATCGTCCCCGGTGGCGAACTGCGGGTGCGCCTCGCCTTCGACGTGCCGGTGGGCACGCAGCCACGGGAGATCGTCCTGCGGGAGTCGGCGTCGTCGGCCGGTGTCGTCGTCGTGCTCGGGTAAACGCTTAGCGACGTTCCCGCTTCAATCCAGCCGGCCCGCGTCGATCACCCGCAGCACAGCCGCGCCCTCCTCGTCGGAGGCCTCCAGGTCCACCTCCACCTCGATGCCCCAGTCGTGGTCCCCGGCCGGGTCGTCGAGGATCTGGCGCACCCGCCACGCACCCGGCCGGCGGTCGATGATCAGCAGGGCCGGCCCGCGGGCGTCGGCGCCTAAGCCCACGTCCTGGTGTTGTGCGAAGTAGTCGCCGATGACCTCCTGCCAGCGGTCGGCCGTCCACCCGGACCCGGCGTCCAACTCGCCGAGGTCGTGAAAGCGCCTGCGCGCGAACAGCTCCACCCGCCGGAACAGGGCGTTGCGGACCATCGCGGTGAACGCCCGTTCGTTGCCGGTCAGCGGCCGCGGCCGGACCGGCACCTGGGTCGGCGCAGTCAAGGGCTGATCGGGGCTGGTGAGCTGCTCCCACTCGTCGAGCAGGCTGGAGTCGACCTGGCGCACCAGTTCGCCGAGCCACTCGACCACATCGGTGAGCTCCTCGGTCCGGGCGGCGGCCGGCACTCCCGAGCGCAGCGCCTTGAACGCATCGGAGAGGTAGCGCAGTACCGCTCCCTCCGAGCGGAGCAGACCGTAGACGCTGACGTACTCCCGAAAGGTCATCGCCCGTTCCCACATCTCGCGCACCACCGACTTCGGTGAGAGTTGCCCGTCGGCGGCCCACGGGTTGGTCTGCAGATATATCGCGAAGGCGTGCCGCAGGAGTTCCTCGAGCGGTTTGGGATAGCTGACGTCGTCGAGCAGGGCGATGCGCTCGTCGTACTCGATACCCTCGGCCTTCATCTGCGCCACCGCCTCGCCGCGGGCCTTCTTCAGCTGCGCGGCCAGGATCTGCCGGGGGTCCTCCAGCGTCGCCTCGATCACCGAAACAACATCCAGGGCAAAGGTTTCCGCTGCCGGATCCAGCGCCTCGATGGCGGCCAGGGCGAACGTCGACAGCGGCTGATTGAGGGCGAAATCGCGCGGCAGATCCACTGTCAGGCGGTAGCGGCGGATCTTTTGATCGGGATCGGCTTCGGACCCGTCGAGGGGTTCCTCGATTCTCTCGAGCACCCCGGCCTGCAGCAGAGAGCGGGCGATGCCGACCGCCTCGCGGATATGGGCGAGCTGACGCTTGCGCGGCTCGTGGTTGTCGGTGAGCAGCCGCCGCATCGCGACGAACGGGTCACCGGGGCGGTCGACGACGTCGAGGATCATCGCCGTGGAGACCTTCATGTTTGACGTCAACGGTTCCGGGGCCGCCTCGACGAGCCGGGTCATGGTGGCCTCGCTCCACGGCACCATGCCCTCGGGCACTTTGCGGCGCACCAGTTTGCGGCGCTTCTTGGGATCGTCGGCGACCTTGGCGAACTGTTTGAGGTTCTCCACCTCGTGGTCGGGGGCCTGGACGATCACGGTGCCGGCGGTGTCGTAGCCGGCGCGGCCGGCCCGGCCCGCGATCTGGTGGAACTCCCGGGCGTTGAGCAGGCGGCTGCGGGTGCCGTCGTACTTCGACAACGCCGAGAACACCACGGTGCGGATCGGCACGTTGATGCCCACCCCGAGGGTGTCGGTGCCGCAGATGACCTTCAGCAGCCCGGCCTGGGCGAGCTGCTCGACCAGCCGCCGGTACTTGGGCAGCATCCCGGCGTGGTGCACCCCGATGCCGTGGCGCACCAGCCGCGACAGCGTCGAGCCGAACGCGGTGGAGAACCGGAACCCGCCGATCAGTTCGGCGATGGCCGCTTTCTCGTCCTTGCTGCACACGTTGACGCTCATCAGCGCCTGGGCGCGTTCCAGCGCGGACTGCTGGGTGAAGTGCACGACGTAGACCGGGGACTGGCGGGTGTCGAGCAGCTCGGCGATGGTCTCGTGCATCGGCGTCGTCGCGTACGAGTAGTACAGCGGTACAGGGCGTTCGGCGTTGGCGATCAGCGCGGTGGGGCGCCCGGTTCGCCGGGTGAGGTCCTCACGCAGGAACGTCACATCACCGAGGGTGGCCGACATCAGCAGGAACTGGGCTTTCGGCAGTTCCAGCAGCGGCACCTGCCAGGCCCAGCCGCGGTCGGGGTCGCCGTAGAAGTGGAACTCGTCCATCACCACCAGGCCGATATCGGCGTCCGCACCTTCGCGCAGCGCGATGTTGGCCAGCACCTCGGCGGTGCAGGCGATGATCGGGGCACCGGCGTTGACCGCGGCGTCGCCGGTCAGCATCCCGACGTTCTCGGCCCCGAACACCGCGCACAGGGCGAAGAACTTCTCGCTGACCAACGCCTTGATCGGCGCGGTGTAGTAGCTACGCGCCCCGGCCGCCAGCGCGGCGTACTGCGCGCCGGTGGCCACCAGCGACTTCCCGGATCCGGTCGGGGTGGCCAGGATGACGTTGGCGCCGCTGAGCAGTTCGATCAGCGCTTCCTGCTGCGCCGGATACAGGGCAGTGCCGCAGGCCTGCGCCCAGGCGGCGAAGGAGTCGAATAACGTGTCGGCGTCGTCACCCGTCGCGCGCAGCGCGGACAGGTCAGCGGGATCGTCGATCAGGGCGGGCGAGTCGGTGCTCACCACAGGGTCGGCACGCCGGGGCAGCCGGCAAATGCAGGGTCGCCGGTGATGATCACCATGGACTCCATCATTGCCTGTGCGGCGAGCATCCGGTCGAACGGATCACGATGGTTCCAGTCCAGGCGTCCGGCGAGCAGTGCATGGTCCTCGGCCACCGAGAGTCTTATGGCGCCCAGACGATCGAGATGCTTACCGTAGGCGCCCAGTAGAACGTCGGCCTGTGGCAGCTTTCCCAGCCGATGTTTCGTGGCGATTTCCCACGCCGAAACCGCGGAGACGACGAGTCGCGACGAGCGATTCTCGATGACGTCGCGCGCGGCACGCCCGAGGCGGGCCGGTTCCGTCAGCGCCCACAGCGTGACGTGCGTATCGAGCAGGTAGGTCAACCGTTGCCCTCCCAGGCCGCGAGTTCATCGTCGGGCAGGGCATCGACAAACTCCTCCGGGACTGAGTAGGCGACGAATCCCAACTCCCGCGACGTGCGTTGCTCGATCGGAACCAGCCGTGCAGCCGGGTGATCGCCGCGGGCGATGACGAACTCCTCGCCCCGTTCGACCGCGGCCAGAAGCGCCGACAGATGCGTCTTCGCATACTGCACTTTGACCTGCTTCATACCGGGATGCTACGAAGATGACCAGGGTTGGTCAACCCTTGTTGGTCAACTAATTGCCCTGGGAGCGCGACGGTGACGCCCGACTGGGCAATACTGGGGTGTGGTCAGAAATCCCCGCATCTGGATCTACCTGGCGGTCGGCCTGGTGGCTGCAGGCCTCATCGGTTACTCCCAGTGGCGTGACTCCGACACTCAGCGTCTGCAGCGCTGCATCGACGCCTCCATCGCCCAGATGAAGCAGGAAACCCCCGCGCTGGCCGGTTTCGACAATGCCCAACCGGCCCTGGTCGGGATGGCGCGCGCAAGTTGTTTGAGGCAGCTCGGAATCAAACCGGAGAGCAAATGATGCCCGACACCGTGCGCGAACTCATTGGTGTCTACGACGCGGATGGCACCCTGCTCGGCGAGGCGCGCTACTGGATCGGGGCCCGGCTCGGCCGGACACACTGCGGGCTGTGCGACATCACCCACGGGCTGTTCACCGAGCGGGCCGACTGGCGGAGCTGCCGCGATCAACTCGACGTCGAGTTCCGGACCTACCATCGCAATGACGCCCCCGAGGACGTCCTCGCCGTAGGTTCACCGGCGCCGTTCGTGGTCGCCCGCACCGATCGAGGTCTGGTTGCACTGCTCGGCCCCGAGGAACTCGACGCGTGCTCCGGTGATGTCGACGAGTTCCGCCGAGCCTTGAGTCAAGCGTGTGCCGAACGGCATCTCGACGGGATCTGAGGCGATGCGACCGCGTTGCGGCTATCCAATTGGCGGCGCGCCGGGGATGACGACGTCGCCCCCTGCCGTGACTACAGGGCCGCCATCAGGAGCGGGTGCGACGGCAACTTGTGGTGGACCCCCGGTTGCGGGCAGCACGAGATCACCGGGTTGAAAACCGCCTGAATTTCCGAAGTCGCCGAACCCGTCGCCGGAGTTCATCATGCAATCGAGGGAGGCTACGTCCCAGTCACACGGGTCGGCGAGGCTGGTCGGTGCGGCCGCGACCCCGATGATCGGCAGCGCGGCAAAGGCAAAACCGGCGGCGGCCAAGCGCCGTCGACAGTGGGTGGTCTCTATCGCCCGATGATACGGGGGCCTCAACGGGAACGCAGAAGATTCGGGCGGGTGCGGGCCCCTCATCCGAGCCCGCTGTCGCAGCAAGTCGGCGTCGTAGGTATTGATCGATAGACGGCGACGACTAGGTGGTCAGTACGACCAGGTACTGCCCGCCACCGGCTTGGATCCGAGATTCGACGTGAAGGCTCGGAGCCAGTCGGCTCAAGCGATCCACCAACCACTCGGCAGCCGCGATGGCGTCGGACTCGGTCGGGCATCGCCCCATGGCCTCGCTGCCCCGTTTCCGGGCCAACCGCTCGGTGCTGGTGACGATGGACGCGGGGTCTGCGACGAACAACTCCGTGGGCCACGCCACGATGGGAGCGACGGCCCCCTTCTTGGTGTTGCACCCCCGGTGCGCGAGCCTCTCGCTACCGAAGATCGATTCCGCTGCCTTACCTTTGGCCTTGCTCCTGCTGGTCATGCTGTCGATGCTCGGCCCGCGGTCGTCGTTGACTGACATCTCGGGATCGACAGCTTCATCGCACAGCCAGCACCGCCAGCCATCGGCCTCGCCAACCTCGTCAAGCCGACTCATCGTGCCTTCTCCATCGCGGACTGACCCCTTCCGGGTATCCGGCGGCTGCCGACGGTCCCACGCCGACGGTAGCTGAGGAACGTTCCACGGATGTCGGCCTACCTGGCGCGAGTCCGGAAATGCGCACCCCGGATCCGCTGAAGTCGCTATCGTCCTGCTCGTGGCCACGTATGCGGGGCGGGTCGCGGTGGCGGCCCTGGCGGCGGGGCTGTCGCTGGCCGGACCGCAGGCCTTCGGGACCGCGGCCGCCGACAGCGGCGGCGAGTCGGCCGGGACCGCCGCGACCTCCGGAGCGGCCGAGCAGCGGGCGATCGGCCACGCAGCGCGATCGGCGCGGGTGCCGCGCGCGATGAGCACCGCGCCGGGCCCGGTCCGGGTCGCCGCACCGGCGGACCGGCGCGCGGTGGCAGCCGCGGCCGAACGGCCCTCAGCGCCGGTGCGGATTCCCCCCGGCCCGTTGGACCGCGCGGAAGACCAACCGGTTCCCATCGCCGTGCCGGTGGCCGTCAGCCCGCCGGCACCGTCGAGCGTGACGGGGTCCTTGGGTCTTGGGACGCCGTCAAGCCCGCCGGGGCCTGCGACGCCCACCCTTGCGGTGACGCCGGAACCGGCCCCCGCCATCCCCGTCGCACCCGCCCCCCAACCGTTGGCCGCCGACCAGAGCCTGACCGCTCCGCTGGTCCGGGCGACGCGGACGGCGCGCACCGATGCCGGCTGGCGCTCCGGGCGGCCGGCCGGACCGATATCCGACCTGCTGTCTGGGGCGTTGGTGTTGGTGCGGCGCAGCATGGTTCCCGACACCGTGCGGTTCGCGAGCACCGTGCGGTTCGCGAGCACCGTGCCGGTCGCGAGCACCGCGCCGGTAGCCAGGGTCAGCGCCGTCGCGACCAACCCGGTCGCGGACTTCCTGGCCGGGGTCACGGTGTGGGTGAACACCTATGCCAACCTCTACCCGTGGTGGAGTGGCAGCCTGCTGCCGCCGGTGATCCGGAAGGTGTTCTTCAACGCCGCCCCCGTCGCCGCCCCGATGCAGATCGAACTCGACCTGCCCGGCGGGCTCACCAGCGCTCCAATCCCGTTCACCGCCAGCGACGCCGACGGAAACCGGCTTGTCTACTCGGTGCCGGCCGCGGGCCTGCCCGGCGCCCCGCAGCGCGGAACCGTCGTCGTCGACAACGCCACCGGGTCGTTCACCTACACCCCGGGTGCGGACTTCGCCGGCACCGACACCTTCTCCTTCGTCGTCAGCGATGACACCGCCCCGCACACCCACGCCTGGGAGGGTCTGCTCAACGCCGCTTTCGGCCTCCTGGGCACCGGTCTGGTCGGCGGGCACCGCGACACCGCGACGGTCACGGTATTCAACAACGTCGATGTCCTTCCCGCCATCGCCGGGGATTTCACGGTGCTGACCTACAACATCTCCGGGCTGCCCTTCCCGTTCTCCGGCGGGCCGTGGCCGCGGATCACCAACACCCTGCAGATCGGTTCGCGGATAACCGATTTCGATATCGTCAACGTTCAGGAGGACGTCGCCTACCATCCGTTCCTGATCGCCGACGCGGACTTCCCGGACCGGACCGCACCCTCGGTTCCGGTCTGGGCGTGGCCGGTGGGGGCGCCGTTCTCGGACGGGCTGAACTCGCTGTCGGCCTACGACATCGAGAGCCTGGACCGGCAGGCGTGGGCGACCCGGCCGGACCTGCTGAACCCGGGCGGATTCACCTACACCCGCCAGCACATCCCGGGCGGGTCCTCGATCGACGTCTACAACGTCGACACCAGCGGCGGATCGCTCACCAACGCCGAGATCGCGCAACTGTCGGCGTTCATCGACGCGAATTCCATCGGCCGGGCGGTCATCGTCACCGGCGACTTCGGCCAGTTGTACTCCGACCCCGACCAGACGCTGACGGTGTTCGCCTCCGATAACGGGCTCACCGACGCCTGGGTGCAGGTCGAGTACGGGGGTGTCGCGCCCACCGACGCCCCGACGTGCGCCTACGCCGACAACTGTGAGCAGCCCGACAAGATCTTCTATCGCGACGCCGCGCCGCTGGACCCAGGCGATCCGGCGACCAGTCCGGTGCGGCTGCAGGCAGTCGAGTACACCAACGAGGGGCTGAACTTCCTCAACGACGCCGGCGCGGACCTGTCGGCGAGCCGGCCGCAGTCGGTGACGTTCGGCTACTCCGTCGACACGGTCGGTCCGATGAACGTCGACCTGGCCAACTGGATGGCCGAATTGCCCGCGCTGTCGACGCTGCCGTTGACGCTGTTGCCGATCCCCGGCACGCACGACTCGGGCAGCTACGGGATCACCCCGCAGTCACCGTGGGCCCTGACCGGCAAGGACCAATTCGGTTTCCTCACCGAGCTTCCCGGCTTCCTGCAGGATCTGATCGTCAAGCCGATCGCCGCCGGTTGGGGCAAGACCCAGTCCAAGGATCTCTACGAGCAGTTCACCGACGGCATCCGTTACGTCGATCTGCGGCTGACCAACGAGCCCGACGGTCAGATCTACCTCGAGCACGGACTGCGCTCGGTGCTCTTCGACGAGGTGGTCGACGATATCGCGGCCTTCGCCACGGCCCACCCGAAGGAAGTCCTGGTCATCTACATCCAGGGCATCAAGAACTTCAGCCCGCAGACCCACGCAGAGGTCGTCGCGGAGATGGACGCGGCGTTCGGATCGCGGATGGTTCCGCGGGCCCTGGGCACCGCGGCGACGCTGGGGGAGCTGTGGGCGATCGACAAGAACGTCATCGTCGTCTACAACAACGCCGGCGTCGTCGCCGCCGATGAGGACCTGTGGCCGGATGAGACGCTGTACCGGCCGTGGCCCAATGTCGCATCGGTGCCGGCCCTGCTGGCCGGGAATCAGACAAACCTCGCCAACCGCCCGCCGTCGGCGATCTGGGGCATGTTCGGTGAGCCGACGCCCGATATCACCAGCTATGTCACCGGCATCCTCACCGTCGGGCCGCGCAACATCGAGCAGTTCATGTTCAACGTGCATAGCCCCGTCCAGCAGTGGATGCGCGTCGACTTCAAGAACGAGGTCAACCTCGTCACGGCCGATTGGTATCAGGAGTTCTGGCCGACCGGGTCGACGTTCGCGCGCGACGGCATCGGCGCGGTGTACGAGACGCTGGGCTCGAGGCTGTCCGGGGTGTCGGGCGTGGCGGTCCCGGCGGCCGTCGCGGCGTGAACCGCGATCGGCGGACGGGCCCTGCACAAACCCGCCGAGAACTCTTCGGAAGAGCGAGTCAGGATCCGCGCTGAAGCGGTAAATATATTGTGCTGCAAGCACTTGTAGAACATTCCCGACATCAGTGGCTCGTTTCCGATTGCGGCCGCACTCGTGTCCTAGTTAGCGCCGAAGTCGAGGGGCTTGAGTCACCCCGGCGGGCGGTCCGGGCTCCCTCGTCTAGCGGGGGTGTTCCGCTCTCCGCGACAGGTATCCGCACCCCGGGCACTGTTCTATGCTCGATGTACCGGGGGCGAGGGGATATGTCGTGACCACAGTCGGGGCGTGGGCGTCAGCGGCGGGGTTCGCCCTGGGGTTGTCGCTGGCGGGTCTGTACACCGCCGGCGTCGCCTCCGCGGATCAGGCGACGTCCGATTCGGTGGGGACCGAGTCCACGGTGTCGGCGGGCCCGCACCGCAACCCCGCCAAGGCGAGCCGGCCGGCCCGGCGGGCCTCTTCCGCGGTGACAGCCGCGCCGTCGGCTAGGCAGATCCCGCGGCCGGTGAGCCGTTCGGCGACCGACAGCAGATCGGATCTGCCCGTCGTCCCAGTCGTTGGTCCTGGCCAGGACGCCGCACCGCCCGCCGAACCGCAATGCTGTGCCGGCTCCGGCTCGGTGGGGCCCGCCCCAGCGATCACGATCCACAACAGCTCCAAAACGGATCCGATCTGGGTCTACAACCTCACCAGTACCGGGAACTACAGCATCCCGGCCACTCCGTGGCAGGCCGAGCCGCCCGCCCCGGCGCCACCGCTGCCCGCCGACTGGGTGGGCCCGGTGCAGATCGCCGCGGGATCTTCGGCGCCGGTGACACTGGCGGTGTTCAACGCCGCGCCCGGATCACCCGGGAACCGGATCTACATCGTGGAGGACTCCGAGTTCACCCTGCCGGTCGGTCCGACCAGCGGCATCGATCCGTTCTACCCGTCAGGATCACCTGGGAACGACTCCTTCGGAAACTACAGCTTCGTGGAGTACAGCCTCTACCAGGCAGACGGCGGCTACGAGTACACCATCGACGTCTCCTACATCGACGAGTGGTCACTGCCGATTCAGACCAGATTCACCCTCAACGGCGCCGACTGGACCGGGGCGGTGGATGGAAAGACATACGGGTTCAAGGACTTCGACACCGTCGTCAGTCAGCTCGACGCCGCCGGCGGACCCTACGGACAGCTGGTGTGGAATGGAGCCACACCCTGGGATCCGCAACCTCCCTCGACGGTGAAACGGATCATCGGGCCCGACAAGGTCTGGACGGCCCAGGCCAACGAACCCGCCTCCAACGTGAACATGAACGTCACCGGCTGGGTGCCCGCCTCCTACCAGAATTTCATCCAGTACGGGGCCTACCAGGACACCACGGGGCAGACGGTGTACCCGTACGCTTACAGCGGCACGCAGCTGTCCCGCCCGCCGGTGCCGCCGAATCCGCCCGACAACCCCGCGCAGTCGAACTTCGACTTCTGGCGCTACCAGGTGAGCGCCCCCGGGTCGACGCCGTATCCGATCGCGCTGCGCACGGCCGCCATCCACGACGGCTTCCCCGCCGATCCGGCGGGGGTGTACGGATTCTTCACGTATCCCAACGATGAGGCGGCCGGCCAGTTCACCAACATTCCCACCTCCGTCTCGCTGGACATGTACGTCCACGGGTCCTCCGACGGCGTCAGCGACACCGTGATCGCGGGTGGGGTGTTGAGCTACACCAGTGCGGTAGCCCAGACCGGGACCTGGCGGCGCATGAAGCAGACCCGGTCCCGCGTGTCAGGGACCACTGCCACCGACACCTTCGTCCTGAACACCGCGTTCAGCAACGCGCGCTTCGCGCCCACGGTGGACCTCAACGGTCCGGGCGGCGATATCGCGGTCATCGACCGAGCCGCACTCGGAGCCGCCAGCACCACGATCGACGTCGTGGAGCGCGCCCGATTCTGGTGCGGCGGTGGTAGCCAGTTCGTGTACGAGCGTTCGACCGGAACCCTGTACTACGACCGGAATCCGGGCCGGCCCGGGCATACCGCGGTCCTGGCCCGGTTCGGTCACCTCGTCGATCCGTCGGGCACGATCTTCGTTCTCTGACCGTCTCCGATCGTCATCCGAAACAGGGGGTAGACACGTGGCCGATGACACCGAACGTCAGATTCCGGTCCTGACTCTCGTGGCCGACGAGATCAGCGTTCCCGACATTGTCGGCGATGCGGCGATGGGCCCGGACCGGCTCAGGGAGCTCCGGTCCGCGTTGGCCGCCCTGGCTGATCGCCCCATTGCCACCCTTGAGGTTCATCCGCTGCCTGATCGCATCGACCGCAGTGACGGCATTCCGCTGAACAGTTCGAGTCCGCTCGCGCAGCAGCTGACATCTCTTGTCGCTCAAACGCCGAAGCTGGCTGCGGCAGGCCGCAGCGAGGCGCTCTACCGAATGGTGGTTCCTGCGAAGGTCGCCGCCCAGTTCGGCGGAGCTGTGGCGCCGATGGTGGCCAAGGCCGTTCCGAATGGCATTCACAGTGCCTTGGTCGGTTCATCTGGGATTACCGCGCAGGCCGCGTTTGTCCCGGTCGCGGGGGTTGGTGCGTGCACCGTCGCCGCGCCGCTGATCACCTTTGCGGTCGCGGCCGGCTTGAGTGCTCGCGCGGAAGTCGCGCGACGTCAGGAACTCGAACGGATCACCAGCCTGCTGGAGCAGCTGCACGAGGATCGCCTCGACGATGAGCGCAGCCAGCTCGACGGCTGCGTAAGCGCAATCGAGAAAGCCGCCGCCATCCTGCTCGACGAGGGCCTGATCGGTCATGCCGTCGGCGTGAGTCCAGCGGTGAGCGTCATCGACACGGCGATCGCGAAAGCTCAGCGCCGCGCGGGCCGATGGGAACAGGCGCTGAAGCGATTCGGTGACGGCCCGGTCGAGGCTGCCACGGTGAAGAAAGCGTTCCCCGGTATCGACGATCCAGCGGGTGAATTCCGTGCGCATCTGGAACTGGCGGCGCTGGCCATCGACCTCAAGCGGCGGGTCATCGTTCTTCAAGCCGTCGAGCAGGCGCAACTCAATGCCGGCAACCCCTTCGAGCGATTCGTGCGGCAGATCCGTGCCGATCTAGTCGGCGTCAACGAACTGGCATCCCGCATTTCGACTGTGCGAAGACAACTCTCGAGGTTGCAGCTGGATCGGCCCCACGGGCTGCGCGATTTCGTCTTCAGCGCCGGCGAGGTTGATGACCTGCTCCGGCTGTCGCGTGAACTGCGCGATCTGGGCGATATCGACATCGCGCAGGCTCCCGCCGATATCGCCATCGACATGGTCCGTGCGTCGGACGGATCGGTCGTCGTCCTCCCGGCGCTCACCGATACGGTGTGACCGCGTCGGTGTCAGTGGCCCCACCTATGCTCGATACCGGGAGCTCGATATCCGGAGCTCGAGGGGGACGACATGGGGTGGAGATTCCGCAAGACAGGCGCCGTCATCGTCGCGGCAACCGGTGCGGCCGTGCTTACGGCGCCGAGTTCGCACGCCGATGACGGCTGGGTGGCGGTGGCCAACTCGCCCAATCATGAACAGCAGGACTGGGCCTACGGACCGGATCAGGCGACCGCCGAGGCCAACGCCCTAGCGCAGTGCGCGGTGCTGCAGCGAGCCGACGACTGTCGGGTCCTGGCCGTGAGCACCGACTGCGTCGCCACTGCTTGGGACGTGTCCGAGCCCTTGAACCGGATCTACGCGGGTTCCGGGGGTGGACCCGAAGCCGCCGTCCGCGGGGCTATCGCCGCGGCCGGTCCCTATGCCAACGATGTGCAGGTGCGCTGTACCTGGTGGCCGCGCAATCCGCCGTCGTCCCAGCCGCCGGAGGTCTCGCTGACCGGTCGATACCTCAGGTAAGTCCAGGGGCGTGCTGCGCCGCCTGTCACTGAAGGGAGATTCATGGACACCACAGAACCGAGATTGGGCCCAAAGTTCTTTGAGGCCTTGCACTATGCGGCTGAACTGCACAACAACCAGGTCCGCAAAGGGGGCGAGATCCCCTACATCGGGCATCTGCTGTCGGTGGCCGGCCTGGTGCTGGAGGCCGACGGCAACGAGATCCAGGCCATCGCCGCGCTGTTGCACGACTCGGCCGAAGATCAGGGTGGCGAAGCCGTCCTGGCCGAGATCGAGACGCGATTCGGGCCGGACGTCGCCGCCATCGTCGGCGAATGCAGCGACACCGTCGAGACCCCGAAACCGCCATGGCAGCAGCGTAAACAGCGCTATATCGACCACCTCGGCTCCGCCTCCGATGATGCGGTGCTGGTCTCGCTGGCCGACAAACTCGACAACGCCCGAGCCATTCTGCGGGATGTCCGCGGCGTCGGCCCGGCGCTGTGGGAACGCTTTTCGGTGAGCGATCCCAAGTCGCACCTCTGGTACTACCGCTCCCTGTTCGCGGTGTACCAGCGGCGAAGCCACACCTGGTTGGTTGATGAGCTTGGCCGCGTTCTCGACGCGCTCGAGGCGGAGATCAACGCCTCATAGCGGTGATGGTCGGCCGGTCTTAGGCCTTTCGTCGCTGTGCGCCATGCCATTTCGCCGGTCGCCCTTTCCTGGCACCGCGGCACGGCCGTGGGATTTTTTGTCAGAGGTTCTCGTTATCGTTGGCTCGGCGGGGCCAGCTGGCCTTGACGGCCTGAGAGAGGACGAGCAACGGGCGGGATCACCACGACGAACGGGGGGAAGCGATGGCCGAGATCAATACCGGCTATGACGTGTACGTGTTGGGGGACGTCGACACGTCACAGCGATTGGACATGCTGGCGGAGAAGGCGGCCGAGCACGGCGCGGTGATCACCCAGACCTTCGCCTTCGCGCCCGGGGAAGCCGCCCAGCATGACGATCTCACCGATGTCGACGCGGTGGTGGAGGCGCTGGGCCGGGCGATCGCCACCCGCACGGCCCTGTGGCTGCCTTTCTGGCTGCAGGACCTCACCCGCGAACAGCACCTGCGCCGGCTGAGCCTTGTGCTGCAGCGCCACGGTGTGGACCTGCTGATCGGACAGCACATGACGCCCTGCCCGGTCCACGGCGGTATCAACGAGGTCGACGCCGCCCTGCGCACCGAGGTCAGGGCGGTCTACGACCTCGATGACGCGGCGATGGCCGCGGTCGGCATGCACACCCTGGGCGCCGAGATCGAGGCCGCCCTGACCCACGCCGACCGGCAGTCCCACGCGATGGTCCAGCCCGAGGAGCGGTACTTCAGCACCGCCGAGGTGGCAGCCCGGTTCGGGAAGTCGCCCCAGTGGGTGTCGCGTGGGCTACGCGAGGGGCATTTCCGTTATGCCGACGGGTCCGAGGTCGAGCCGCTGCGGATCAGCCCCGGCGGGCGACGCCGGTTTAGCGTGGCCATGCTGCGGGCGATGGCCTGGTCGGCCTACCGCCGCGGCAGCCTCAGCCCGCAGCAGTTGGAGGAGATGCTGGCGGACCTGTCCGGGAGCGAGCGGTAACGCCGTTCCGGCCGCGCCGTCCCACACCCGCCGTCCCACACCCGCCGTCCCGCAGCGCGAACGCGGCGGCGACAGGGTCGAAAGCCCTGTCGCCGCCGCGGGCAGCGAACTCAGGTCGGTGTTACTCAGCCGACCGTGACGTGAATGTGGTCGAAGTGACTTGCGACCCGCCACATCGTGTACTCGACACCGAAGCGTCCCGCTTGGCTCTGGATGTCGGCGTTGATGGCGTCGCCCAGGCCCATATCCGAGCCGATCATGATGTCCAGCGCACGGCCGCTGGGATGGTCGGGCCGTGAATCCGGCCGCACCCCACCGATGGAACGCACACCGGGATAGTTGGCGGTGATGTACTGCGCGAGCGCCCTCGCGTTGGGCGTCAGGCCACCGCCCCCAACAAGGGGGACAGCGGACGCGGTTGCCGATGACGTTGCAACCAGACCGGCGATGATCGTCGCTAGTGCAATCTTCTTCATAGTGGAAAAAGCGTAATTGGCCACCGCCGGGCGGCAAAAATCATGCACGCGATGAGGATTGATTTCGGCGACCGCACCAGATTTGCTCAAAGCGGTGAGCGATTTCCGGTACATCGGCGTGTCGGGAATGCAGTATTGCCTGCTCGTCGAATGTCGGGAGGAAATCCTGAAACCCCAGTTAGATAGCGCTTT
>Ga0209986_10000164_pt1 | contig 59661 bp, 55 predicted proteins | sample BlataG_FD_183168 | JGI IMG/M metagenome (GOLD analysis project Ga0209986, IMG submission 183168) | Deep subsurface microbial communities from Black Sea to uncover new lineages of life (NeLLi) - Black_00105 metaG (SPAdes) (version 2) | ecosystem: Environmental > Aquatic > Marine > Oceanic >... | reverse complement strand
AATATCACGTGGGGATTTGATCCAGGACGGGTAGGCTCGGGGGTCGGCGAACGCTCGAGGAGTGTTGGGCGTATCCTCGCCCTACGACGAGACTTTCGCCGCCCCCGAGCCGGTGATACACGCAGGACGGATGCGGTCTCACCCGCATAAGTCGTGCCGAATAACATTGCCGTGGATGATTTTTTCCGCGGACAGTTAGAACCTGCTACCGGCGCCAGAGCAGCTGCAGGGAGAGGCCGAGGCCGGGGTCGAACTCGATCACGTCGGTGCGGCCCGAAGTGAAGTTGGTGCCCTGGAACAGCTCGCGGTCGAAGAGGTACGAGGCCAGGAACTCAAGGCTGAAGCCGCTGCCAAGCTGCTGCTCAAGACCGACGCCGGCCCGCTGGTCGAAGACGTAGAACCGCTCTTTTTCAATCGTGCGGTCGGCCAGGAAGTAGATCTGGGTGTCAGTGCGATAGCCGCCGAACAGCCAGAGCCGGTCGGCCAGCCGCCGCCGCACCATGGCGTTGACGTTGACGAGCGGAAAATAATTAAAACTCACCTCCCAGTCGTCATTCGGCCGCCACTCGATGCCCCCCGGCAGTCCGATCTTGGCCTCAAAGGTCTCATCGGGCTTCCAGACATAGGCGATGCCCGGCAGCGGATAGGGCAGCTGTGACGTGGGGGAATAGAACAGGCTGAAGCTCCAGTCGTCGCGGGCGTTGCGGGCCGGCACCGTGGCAAACAGGATCGCCATCAGCGTCAGATCACGGCCGGCATGAAACGGCTTGTCGCTGGCTGAGCCAAACAGAAAGGTGCCGCCGATGGTGCTGCCGGAGGCGAGCGGACGAATGTGCGTGAGACCTGTCTCGACCAGCCAGAACTGCCCGGGTACCCGCTGGCCCGAGTCGGGCAGCACCGCGTCGGTGGCCAGCTCCAGCCGGCCAAACTTGGCAATCGCCAGCCAGAGCGGCTTGCCTTCTTCGGGAATACCCAGTGGCACCGCCAGCCGGGCAAACTGGGCATTCATCTGCAGGTTGGCCGGCTGGCCGACCACTGGGGTGTTCGGCGCCCAGAAGCCGCCCAGGCTGACCGGGGCCGCCCTGCCGAAGCTGGGCTTCTTCTTGTTGCCGCCGGGGGTGACCGGGTCGAGGTCAGCAATCGGCTCACTGGCAAAGCTGTCCTGCTCAAGGTTGAATTCGACCGGCGGCAGCAGCTCAATGCGGTTGGCCGGGTCGCGGTAGGGTGTCCAGGGGCTGAAAGTGCCGGGGGGCAGCGGCTGGGCCGTCGGGCTGGTCACCGGCGGCACCCAGACGACCTCCTGGGCCCAGACCGGGGCTGTGGTGGCGGCGAGTAGCCAGCCAGCAAGCAGCCACAACAGCGGGGGACGGACGGGCACGGCAATGCACCGGCAGGCGGAATCACAGAATTGCCGCAGACACTAGCCAGCGGCCTCTCGCTGGGCAATCGCGGAAGCCGGAGAGTTTGGGCGGTTCGCGCGGTTTCAAAACCACTGAGGTTTACCGCCGGGCGTCAATCGAACTGATAACGAGCCGCTCGGGGGTGGTCTTGAGAAGTTCGCGAGCCTTCCTGCCGAGCAGGTCAGGATTCTCCTGCGACCAGATCCAGACATGCGTGTCGAGCAGCAGGCTCACCCGTTCTCGTCCCAGTCAGCAGAAAAGTCGGCATGCACAATATCGCCGCGAATCGTCAGCTTGCCCCGCTGGCTACCAAGCCGCCGCTTGGGGGATGGCTCTTGCAGCGGTTCGATCCTGGCCAGTGGCTTTCCGCGCCGGGTCACCACCAGAGGCTCATTCGTCCGCTGAGCCTCGCGGAGGAGGGCGATGCAGTGGGCTTTGAACTCTGACAAGATCACGGTTCGCATCCATTAATACTGACCAGGTATGTTGACCAGGTCAAGAATGGCGCAGCTCCCCGGCCTGCCGCCTGATCGTCTTGAGCTCGCCGGCGTCCTTGCGGCTGAGATTTTTCAGCTGCATGGTCATCCGGGGGTTCTTCTTCAGCTGCTGCTCATGGCGGGCGAGAAAGTCCCAGTAGAGCGTGGTGAACGGGCAGGCGTCGGGGCCGTGGGCGACCTTGGGCTTGTAGCGGCAGCCCTTGCAGGCGTTGCTCATCCGGTCGAGGTAGGCCCCGGTGGCGCAGTAGGGCTTGGAGGCCATCACGCCGCCGTCGGCAAACTGGCTCATGCCGATGGTGTTCGGCAGCTCGACCCACTCGACCGCATCGACATAGACCGCCAGGTACCACTGGTGAATCGCCTCCGGCTTCACGCCGTAGAGCATGGCGAAGAGGCCGGTCACCATCAGCCGCTGAATGTGGTGGGCATAGCCGTATTCAAGCGTCTGGCCGAGGGCGTCCCGCAGGCAGTTCATTTCGGTGTCGGCGGTCCAGAAGAATCCCGGCAGCGGCCGGTCGGCCCCGAGGGCGTTTCGCTGGGCATATTCCGGCATGAACTGCCAGTAGATGCCCCGGACATACTCCCGCCAGCCGAGGATCTGCCGGATGAAGCCCTCGACCGCCGCCAGCGGCGCCTCACCGGCCCGGTAGGCTGCCTCCGCAGCAGCGACGACAGCGCGGGGGTCGAGCAGTTTGAGATTCAGCGCCGCCGACAGCCGCGAGTGGTAGAGCCAGGGCTCGCCGGTCCAGATCGCGTCCTGGTAGGTGCCAAAGTTCGTCAGCCGGTGGCCGATGAAGTCAGCCAGGGCCAGCCGGGCGTCCTCCGGCGTCACCGGCCAGTCGAAGGCGGCCAGGCTGCCCGGGTGCTTGGCAAAGCGTTTTTCGACCAACGCGATCACCTCCCGCGTGATGGCATCGGGCGGGAAACGCCGCGGAGCGGGCAGCGTGCCCGGGCCGGCCTTGCCGAAACTGCCGCGGTTGTCGGCGTCATAGTTCCACTGGCCACCGACGGGTTCCCCATCGTCCATCAGGATGCCGAACCGCTCCCGGAGGGGCCGGTAGAAGAACTCCAGCCGCAGCTGTTTCCGTCCGGCGGTATGGGCGGCGAACTCATCGACCGTGGTAAAGAAATGCTGATCCGGCCTGATTTCTAGCGGCAGCCCAGCCTTGGCCGCCGCCGCTTCCAGAGCCTGCCGCACCCGCCATTCCCCCGGCTCGACGCAGACGAGCCGCTCGGGTGGCCGCTTGGCTTTGGCCAGCCGAGCCAGGCTCTCCCCCAGGGCGGCTGCCAGGGAGGTCGGTTCGCCGGCCCGCTTGGCGGGAGGGAGTTCACGGTACTCGACCGGAATGCCCTCAGCTGCCAGCCGGTCCCGAAAATGCCGCATCGCCGCCAAAAACATGGTGATCCGGGCCTTGTGGGTCCAGACATGGGTCGATTCCTCGGCCACCTCGGCCATCCAGACCGTGTCGGCCCGCGGATCGAAGTCGGCGAACGCGGCACTGCCGCGGTCGAGCTGGTCACCGAGAATGAGCACCAGATTGCGGGACATGGGAGTGGTCGCTCCTGAGCGGGGACGGACAGCTGGGCTGCCTGCCGGGGAAACCGCTTTTCAGGCCTCTCCCGAACAATTCCCTGGCCAATTTTCCCCAGCCTGTTACCGCGGCGGGAGCGGTGCGGTTAGCAGGATAGCATGAATGATACCGACGGCGTCTCCCCGGACGCCCTGTGAGAAAGGACAGCAGCCATGATCGCTCTCGCCAAACCGGATCGGTCCCGAAAGGACCAATCGCGTTCGCCAGCGGGTTCTGGCGGCAAGGTCGTCAGCCGCCTGACCAAGAAGCAGCTGACGCCCGCTGAGAAGCGTCGCCGCACAATTCTGGCAAACAAGCGTGAGGCTTTGTTCGGTAGGACAATCGAGTACATCGGCGGAGATGTCTTTCTGGAAGCTGACGCCGACCGGCTGGCCAGCACGCCACCCGCTGACGCCCGGGTGCCGCTGCAGCGGTCCATCGCCGAGGCCCAGGCGGCGGCCGGCAGATCGCTCTCACCCTATTTAGCCAGCCTCTATCAGACGCGGCTGTTGTCGAAGGAAGAAGAGCAATTCTATTTCCGGCGGATGAACTGGCTGAAGTTCCAGGCTCTCCAGCGACGCGATCGGCTCGACCCGAAGCGGGCCACGATGAAGCAACTGAAGCATTTGGAAGGTCTTCTGGCCGAGGCCGAAACGGTCAAGGCAATCCTGATCACCTCGAACCTCCGGCTGGTGGTCTCGATTGCCAAGAAGTTCAACGAGCCGAGCTACTCCTTTGATGAGTTGATCAGTGAGGGCAACGTCGCCCTGATGCGGTCGGTTGAAAAGTTCAATTTCGCCCTCGGAAACCGCTTTAGCACCTACGCCACCTATGCGATCCAGCGGCACTTCTTCCGCATCTCGCACAAGAGTCGGCAGTATCGCAATCGGTTTGCCACCGATGACGAGCCGGTGCGGGAGCGGTCGGAGGAACCACGGGATGAGGACGTCTGCACCCCCGGGCAGGTCGATTATCTGCGGAGTCTGTTCGAGAAGTTTCTCGATGAGCTTGAGCCCCGCGAGCAGCAGATCGTCGTGGCCCGGTTCGGCTTCGATGGCGACAAGCCCAAGACCTTCCGGGAACTGGGTGTCGAGATGGGTGTGTGCAAGGAGCGAATCCGGCAGATTCAGACCCGAGCGATTGAGAAGCTGAGGACAATGGCTCAGGAAGCGCATCTTGAAAAGACGGTGGGTGATTGGCTGTAGCTTGCAACATGCGGTGAGTCTGGGCTGCCTCGGGAGTGATTGACTGTGCAAAAGGTTCTGGTGATCGGGGGCAGTGGAGGCATTGGTGCCGCCGTTGGCCGCGAGATCGTGGCTGGCGGCGGCCAAGTTTTTCTGGCCGGTCGGAACTCTGAGCGACTTGCTGCAACGGCGGGAGAACTCAATGCTCAGTGGGAAACCACTGAGGCAACCAATGCCGCCGCGGTTGATGCCTGTGCGGATGCTGCCGCAGCGGCGCTCGGGGGGCTTACCGGCATCACCAACTGTGTCGGCTCGATCCTGCTCAAACCGGCTCACCTGACCCAGCCAGAGGATTGGCAGGCGACGATTGCTGCCAATCTCACCACCGCGTTTAACACGGTGCGGACGGCTGGACGGCTGCTCAAGGTTTCGGGCGGCTCTGTTGTGTTGCTTTCGAGTGCCGCCGCTCGCATTGGCCTGGCTAACCATGAGGCGGTGGCTGCTGCGAAGGCGGGTGTGATCGGCCTGACGCTCTCGGCCGCCGCCACCTACTCCCGGGCCCGGATCCGCTTCAATGCCGTCGCCCCTGGGCTGGTCCGCACACCACTTTCCGCCGGGCTGTTGGCCAGTGAGCTTGCCGAGAAGGCCTCGGTGGCAATGCACCCGCTGGGTCGGCTCGGGGAGCCTGAAGATGTGGCCCGGGCCGTCTGCTGGCTGCTCGATCCGCAAAACTCGTGGGTGACCGGACAGGTGCTCGGTGTCGATGGCGGCCTGGCCGATCTGAAGTCCCGGTCATGACCGACCGAAACCCAACTGCAGCCGGCGGCAGCTTGCGGTCGTTGGCAGGATTTCGGCCCTTGCTCGTGCAATTGATAGCCACCGGCTTCATGACCGGGCTGATCTGGTTTGTGCAACTGGTGCACTATCCGATGATGGCGGGCTGGCCGCACGATGACTTTGGCCAGTGGGAGCTTGCCCATCGCGACCGGACCGGTCCGGTCGTCATTCCGCCAATGCTGGCCGAGGGAGCCGCAGCGGCCTGGCTTCTGATTCGTCGTCCCCGCACCGTGTCGGCATGGCTGACCTGGCTCGGGGCGGGTCTGCTGGCGGGTATCTGGGCCAGTACGTTTTTTCTCCAGGTGCCCTGCCATCTCCGGCTTTCCACGGGTTGGGATGATGCCACCCACCGGTTTTTGGTGGAAAGTAACTGGATTCGGACTGTCCTCTGGACGGCCCGGCTGGGCGTCGCGGCGATGATGCTCTGGCAGGTGGCTCGGAGCGGTATTTCGACCCCGACCGGCCTTGCGGAGGCATCGCCGGGTGCCTAACCTCCCGCCGCCGCGGTCGGCGGAGGCCGCGTGCCCATCCGCGCGCTGAGAGAGGAGTTGTCATGCCGGTTCCACTCACCACGATCGCCGCACTCGTCGGTGGCCGGCTGGTTACCCCCGGGTCTGAAGCCCGGGAGGTTTCAGCCACCGCCACGCTCGAGACGGCCACGCCGGAGGCGATCACGCTCGTTGACGCACTCGACAAGCTGCCGAGTCTCGCCAAGAGCCGGGCTGCCGGGGCCATCGTGCCAGAAGGGGCCGGCCCGCAGGACCGACCGACCATCGAGGTGGCCGACGTTCACGCCGCTTTTGCGAAGGTAGTCAGGCACTTTCGGCCTGTTCGTTCGCACCGTCGCCACGGGGTCAGCCCGCAGGCAGTGGTCGATCCCTCCGCCCGGCTGGCAGGCGATGTTGAGATTCACCCGCTGGCCGTCGTTGGACCCGACGTGGAACTGGCTGAGGGCGTGACCATCCATGCTGGGGTACGGCTGGCTGCAGGTTGCCGGGTCGGTTCGGGCACAACGATCTTTGCCAATGCCGTTCTCTACGAAGACACCATTATTGGCCGCGACTGCATCATCCATGCCGGTGCCGTGCTCGGAGCCTATGGCTTTGGCTACAAGCCAGCCGCTGACGGGCTGGAGCTCTCGGCCCAACTTGGCTGGGTCGAATTGGGCGACCAGGTTGAGGTCGGGGCCGGCACCACCATCGACCGGGGCACGTACGGCCCGACCACCATTGGCAGCGGCACCAAGATCGACAACCTCGTGATGATCGCCCACAACTGCCGCATCGGCAGTCACAACATGATTTGCTCGCAGGTTGGTGTGGCTGGTAGCACCAGCACCGGTGAGTGGGTGATCATGGCCGGGCAGTGCGGCCTGCGGGATCACATCCACATCGGCGACGGGGCGGTGCTCGGGGCTCGCTCAGGTGTCTCCAATGACGTGCCACCCAAGACCACGGTGCTGGGCGAACCGGCCATCGACCTGAAGGAACGCAAGCTCCAGCTGGCGTCGATGACGAAGCTGCCGGAGATGCGGAAGCAGGTCAAGCAACTGCTCAAGCGGGTTGAGGAGTTGGAGCAGCAGCGCGAGGGCGGTTGCGGTGACACCACCTGGCGGGCCGCCTGAGGGGCTTGGGGGATAAGTGGCACGTCGATGAACGCTGTGGCACCTGGAGATTCCGTCGCCTTGGCCCCGTCGCTCAACGGCGAGCTGATCGGTATCCTGGCCGGCTGGGGCCGATTCCCGATTGCCACCGCCGAGGCGATCCACCGGCGGGGTGGCCGGGTTGCCATTCTCACCATCCGGCACCATGCCGAGGAGTGCCTCGAGTCGCTGGCCGATGTCTACGGCGAGGTGGGTGTGGCCGAGATTGGCAAGGCGATCGTCTTCTTCCAGCAGCACGGGGTGCTGCGGGCCACGATGGCTGGCAAGATCCACAAGAAGAAGCTCTTCCGCCGGTTTGGCTGGCTGCGGCACCTGCCTGACTGGAAGGGCCTGAAGACCTTCTGGCCGCATGTTGTCAGCCGGCGGAAAGACAATCGTGACGATTCGCTGCTGGGGGCGATTGCCTCCGCCTTTGATCAGGCCGGGGTGCGGATCTGCCCAGCGACCGACTTCGCCCCCGAGTTGCTGGCCACGAGTGGCGTGCTGGCCGGCCGGCCCCTCTCGAAACAGCGGATGGCCGACGTCGCCTTCGGCTGGAAGCTGGCCAAGGAACTCGGTCGGCTCGATATTGGCCAGACGGTGGTGGTGAAGAACCGGGCGCCGCTGGCCCTGGAGGCGATCGAGGGCACTGACGCCTGCATCAAACGCGCCGGGCAGCTCTGCCGCTCCGGCGGCATGACGGTGGTGAAGGTGGCTAAGCCGCAGCAGGATGAGCGGTTTGACATGCCGACGATCGGGATCGGCACCCTGCAGTCGATCCGGGCCGCCGGCGGAAAGGTCCTGGCAATTGAGGCTGGCAAGACGATTCTGGTCGATCGCGAGCAGCTTGTTCACTATGCCGGCCGCTGCGGCATCTCGATTGTCAGTTGCTTCGACGTGGCTGGCGTGCCGCTGCTGGAACAGCCACGGTACGACGCAGCCTGAACCGACCATTAGCGAGTGGCTGCCCGCAGGCGGTAGACTCTCAGGCATGAAAACTACCGCCCAGCAGATCTCTCGCACGGTCGTCTGCCAGCTTGTTGTTCTGGCGGGTGTTGTCGCTGCTGCCGAGCCCGATCCTGCCCGGCCCCTCCGGCCGCTGCAGATCGACCTACGGATCGATCGCAGTGTCGAGATTCCGCCGCCGCGGAGGCACTACCTGGGCCGGGAAATCGCGCAGACGATGCACTACACCGGGGCCCCCTGGCTCGTCCGGGAGAGCCGCCAGCGGGAGGAAGACTGCCGGATGCTGCTGGAGGCGCTCCAGCTCGAGCCGGGCCAGACCGTCTGTGACCTCGGCTGTGGCAATGGCTTTTACACCCTCGAGCTGGCCCGGCGGGTGGGACCGGAAGGCACTGTCTACGCCGTCGATATTCAGCCGGAGATGCTGCGGCTGCTGGTGGCCCGGGCCCGGCAGGCCAAGCTGTTCAATATCCGGCCGGTCCTCGGCACGGTGATCGACCCGCGGCTGCCGGCCGGCGAGGTCGACCTCGTCTTCTGCGTCGATGTCTACCACGAGTTCTCGCACCCAGAACTGATGCTGGCCCGGATTCGTGAGAGCCTGCGTCCCGCTGGTCAGATTGTGCTGGCCGAGTTTCGCGGTGAGGATCTGGCCGTGCCGATCAAACCGCTGCACAAGATGACCAAGGCCCAGGTGAAGCAGGAGTTGGAGCCGAACGGCTTCGCACTCGTGCGCGAGTTCGACAAACTGCCCTGGCAGCACCTGATGTTCTTCGGCCTGGCTGACGAGTAGCGTGCGGCTACGGCAAGCGGCAGCTGCCATCGTCGCAGCGGCCGGCGATCAGCAGCCGTCGCTTCGCCACGAAGGCGTAGAGCCACCGCCAGAGCGGCAGCGAGCAGGGAATGTGCAGCAGAGCCGCCAACGGCCAGAGCGGCGGCAGCCGCCGCGACAGGTAGCGAACCGCCTCGGCACCGCCGCGGGCGCGGCCACCTTGATCGACCACCACCATCTCCTCATGCAGCCGGGCCATTGGAAGCTCAGGAAAATCTTCCGCCACGCTCTGGTCGTGCAGCGAGGTGAACCGCAGCCGCCCCCACCAGTCGAGCCGCCGCAGCATCCCGATCTGGCTGCGGCAGAACCGGCACTGACCGTCATAGAGCACGGTGTCGCGGTCAGGCTTCTTCTGCGTGATGGTCATTCGGGCCGGTGAATGGCTGTCAGGTTCGAGCCCCACCGCGATGGCCGGCTCACTCCTTGATCAGCCCGCGGGGCAGGGTGCAGAGGTTTAAAATTGTGATTGCTCCGACCGAGATCAGCAGCCAAGGAGCCCACTCAGGGGCAGAGACGGTTTTGCTTCCGCTGCCGGCGAAGGGCACGATCACGGCTGAATCAATAAATAGTAGCTCGATCCCGACCAGCGTGGCAAAAATTCCTACCGCCAGAAACAGACTCTTCCACATGGTGCCACCACTGGGCCTCAAGGTGTCTCGTTCTCACGAACATTCCGCCTGTCCGCATCCCTTCAGTGCCATCGGCCATCCGGCGGCTCTGGCTGAAGCCACCTGCGCGACAAGGCAGGCTGTGTCGGTCTCACCGGTTCTGCAGCCGGCTATTGCCCGGCGGCGTCGGCGGGGGGCTCAGACTCGGTTTCCGCCGCGTTCTTGCTGGCGGTCGCCCGGCGTTCGGCCGCCGTGCCGGGCACTAACTGTGGCTTGCCACTGGTGGTTTCGACGATCTCTTTCAGATCGACACCATCGATCACCTCCGCCTCGATCAGCCGGCTGGTGACTGCCTCCAGGGAAGTCCGCCGCGTCTCCAGAATCTGCCGGACCTGCTCGATCGAGGAGTCGATGATCCGCCGAACCTCCTCGTCGATCTCACGGGCGGTCTCTTCACTGTGGCTGCGGGCAGCCCCCAGGTCGGCCCCCCCACCGGTCAGGAAGGGTGACCGCTGACTCTCGCGGTAGTTGACCCGGCCCAGCCGACTCATCCCATAGTCCATCACCATCGAGCGGGCGATCTCACTGGCCCGTTCAAGGTCGTTCTGAGCGCCCGTCGAGACATCGTCATAGACCATCTCTTCGGCGATCGTGCCGGCCAGCAGCACCTGGATGCGGCTTTCGAGTTCACTCTGGGTTAGCAGGTAGCGGTCATCCTCCGGCCGCTGCATGGTGTAGCCCAGCGCCGCCAGTCCCCGCGGGATGATCGACACTTTGTGAATCGGGTCGGTGTTGGGCAGTGAGTAGGCCACCAGAGCGTGGGCTGCCTCATGGTAGGCCACCCGTTTCTTCTCATCCTCGTGGATCACCCGCTTTTTCTTTTCCAGCCCCGCTGTCACCCGCTCGACGGCCTCATTGAACTCATCCATGCCGACCGATGACTTGTCGTTACGGGCGGCCAGCAGGGCTGCTTCGTTGACCAGATTGGCCAGGTCGGCCCCGCAGAAGCCGGAGGTGATCCGAGCGATGTGCTCGAGATTGACCCGCGGGTCGAGCTTCACATTGAGCACATGCACCCGCAGGATCGACTCGCGACCACGGACATCGGGCCGATCGACCAGCACATGCCGGTCGAACCGACCAGGCCGCAGCAGGGCGGGGTCGAGGGTCTCGGGCCGGTTGGTGGCGGCCATCACGATCACGCCTGAGTTGCTGCCGAAGCCGTCCATTTCGACCAGCAGGGCGTTGAGCGTCTGTTCACGCTCATCATGGCCACCAACCACGCTCGAACCACGGGTCTTGCCGAGGGCGTCGAGTTCGTCGATGAAGATGATGCAGGGGCTCTTCTGGGTGGCCTGCTGGAACATGTCCCGCACCCGGGCGGCGCCAACACCGACGAACATCTCGACGAAGTCACTGCCGGAGAGCCCAAAGAATGGCACCCCCGCCTCGCCGGCGATCGCCTTGGCCAGCAGGGTCTTGCCGGTCCCGGGGGGGCCGACCAACAGCACCCCCTTGGGGATGTGACCGCCGAGCACCTGGTATTTCTCGGGACTGCGGAGGAATTCGACCACCTCGCGGAGTTCATCGACCGCTTCATCGATCCCGGCGACGTCATCGAAGGTGATGCCCAGGTCTTCCTGGGCGTACATCTTGCCCCGGCTGCGGCCAAAGGCCATCGGGCTCCCGGCCCCGCCGACCCGGCGGATCATCAGGAAGAAGGCCAGAGCGAACAGGCCGGTCAGCACCAACATGGGCATCCAGTTCCGCCAGGGGCTGGGCGGATCTTCGTAGCGATAGTCGACCTTGTTGGCGTCGAGCAGTTTGGAAAGCTGCCCCTCCGAGTTTTCACTCGGCAGTTTGGCTGTGCTGAAGCGGATCTTTTCGCCCGGGCCGGTCCCGTCGGCGGTCAGCCGGCCATCGTCGATCGGCCGCAGGGTCCCGCGGCCTTCACTGACACGCGGCGGCACCTTCCGCACCGTACCGGTCACTTCAAAGGCCCCGATGACGATCGCGTCGATCGAGCTGAATCGCGAGACAACCGACGAGCCGTCTGCTGCCTTGCCGGTGATGACCTCAACGAATCGGGGGGGGTCGGCGGGATCCCGCCGTTCGCCCGCCGCCCGGATCAGCCTTTCAAGATCGCTGTAGGACAGCTGCACCTCCTGGCTGCCACCGAACAGACTGGCAGCAAACAGACCCGCCACTGCCACAGCGATCAGCGTCCAGATCAGGTTCGATCCGCCGAAGGACCCTTTGCGATCCCCGTTCCGCTTCCCTGTATCCCGATCTCGGTGTTTTTGCGTCATAGGTTTCCATCATCACCCTCTGGATTGTTCAGCCACCACAGTCTCCCATCGTAGGCAGCGGACGGTCCGCCGACAAACGGCTTCAATGGCATCGACCGGGGCTGGGGCCTACAATGGCAGGATCGACGTCGGCCGTTTTCCAGCCGCGCAGCAGCCTCCTCGATCGATCTGTCCATGATGCCACCTGACCGCACTGCGGCCCCGGCCGACCGGCCCCGGCGGGTGGCGATCCTCGGTTCCACCGGCAGTATCGGCCGCAGTACCCTCGAGGTGATTGCGGCCTCGGCCGGCCGGTTTGCCGCCACCCTCCTCTGCGGTCACCGCAGTGTCGGGCCGTTGCTCGAGCAGGCTGAAGCCTGCCGTCCCCGCTGGCTGGTCGTGACCGATCCGGTGGCGGCCGATTCGATTGGCCCAGCCGCCCTGCCGGCTGGAACCGAACTGGTCGTCGGCTCGGAGCGACTGGCCGAGCTTGTAGCGTCACCGGAGATCGACCAGGTGGTGTCGGCGATCGTCGGTGCCGCCGGCCTGGCGAGCACTTGGGCGGCAGTGGCCGCTGGCAAGGCAGTGGCGCTCGCCAACAAAGAGACCCTGGTGATGGCCGGCCCGCTGGTGATGCGGTTGGCGGCGGAGACTGGTGGAGCAGTCCTGCCGGTCGACAGTGAGCACTCGGCGATTCATCAGGCCCTCCGGAGTGGCCGCCGTAGCGAGGTCCGGCGGGTGGTGCTGACCGCCAGCGGCGGACCCTTTCGCACCCACAGCCACGAGAGCCTGGCAGGGGTCACACCGGCTGAGGCGCTCAACCACCCGACCTGGTCGATGGGGCCGAAAATCACCATCGACTCGGCGACGATGATGAACAAGGCGCTGGAGCTGATCGAAGCCCGCTGGCTGTTCGACCTGCCGGCGGACCAGCTCGGGGTGGTGGTGCACCCGCAGTCGATCATCCACTCACTGGTGGAGTATGTCGACGGCTCGGTGATTGCGCAGCTCGGGCCGCCCGACATGAAGCTCCCGATTCAGTATGCGTTGGCCTATCCTGAGCGGTATGCCGGTCCGGCCCGCCGATTTGATTTTGCCGCGTCCCAGCAGCTCAGCTTTGAGCCGCCCGACCTGACTCGGTTCCCGGCGGTCCGGCTCGGTCACGAGGCGGCTGCCCGTGGCGGAACGGCCGGCGCGGTCCTCAATGCAGCCAATGAGGAGGCGGTGCAAGCCTTCCTCGACGGGGCGGTGCGGTTTCCGCAGATCGCCGAACTCTGTGAGCGGGCGGTGGCGGAACATCCGTTCCAGGCCGACCCGTCACTTGACGACATTCTCGGGCTTGATGCCTGGGCCAGAAAGGAAGTGCGAACGTGGATGGAACGCTGACGGCCATGCTCCCGGCATGCGCGACACTTGGGCTGTGGATTCTTGAGCCGGCCAACTGGCTGGTGATCCTGCAGGTTGCCCTCGGCCTCGGCTTCGTGATCTTCGTCCACGAACTTGGGCATTTTCTGGTGGCCAAGGCCTGTGGCGTGAAGTGCGAAAAGTTCTATATCGGATTCGATGTTGGCGGCGCTAAATTGCTGAGCTTTCAGTGGGGTGAGACTGAATACGGCATCGGCGCTCTGCCGCTCGGCGGCTATGTCAAGATGCTGGGCCAGGATGACAACCCGGCCGCGGCGGCCCGTGAAGCCCAGCGGGCCAAGGCGTTGATCGAGTCGGGCGACCTGCCGGCTGAACCGACCTCCGACCCGCACCCGGCCTGGGATCCGCGGAGCTATCCTGCCCAGAGTGTGCCCGAGCGGATGGCGATCATCTCAGCCGGTGTGATCATGAACGTGATCTTTGCCGTGCTGCTGGCGGCCTGGGCCTTTGGCCTCGGGGTTGAGGAACTCACCTGCGAGGTCTCAAGCGTCCGGCCGGGCGGGGCAGCCTGGCGGGCCGGCCTGCGGACAGGGGACGAGATCATCGCCATCGGTGGGAAGGCCGACCCAGTCTTCACCGATCTGCAGAAGGGTGTGACCCTCGGCGATCCGGAGCGGGGTGTCGACTTCACCGTCTTCCGGCCGGCCGCTGGCAGCGAACGAACGCTCACCCTCTACCCCGACACCGACCTCGGGATTCCGACCGTCGGCGTGACCAGCCCTTTTTCCACCACGCTGCCGGATGACCTCGAGCCGGGCCTGCCGGGGGCTGCCGGCCAGGCGACGCCGGCCTTCCAGCCGGGGGACACGATCAGCGCCGTTGACGGTGAGCCCGTTGCGACCTACGCCGACCTGATCAAAGCACTCGCTGTTCAGGCGGAGGCCGTCGTGATGCTGTCGGTGCAACGCGGGGAAGGTGGCCAAGTTGTTGCCGTCGAATTGCCCCCGCAGCCCCGTCGGGAGACCGGTCTGTTGATGGCGGCCGGACCGATTGCCAGTGTGCAGGCCGACTCACCGGCAGCTCGGGCCGGCATTCGACCGGGCGATCGGCTGGTTTCCCTCGATGGAGCCCCGGTCGGTGATCCGTTGTCACTCGATGCCCGGCTACGGGAGCGGGCTGGCAGTCCGGTGCAGCTCAGCCTGATCCGGGCTGACGCCGGACGGGACGAGGCGGGCGCCGCCGCCATCGAAACGATTGAACTGACGCCCCGCCCGGTCACCTGGATTGAGGAGTCGCGGTGGCCGCAGAGCCCGGTGGCCCTTTCGAGTCTCGGGATCGCCTTCACGGTTGAGTCCCGGGTGCTGGCGGTGGCTGACGACTCACCGGCCGCCCGGGCTGGCATCCAGCCGGGTGAAACAGTGACCCGGGCCCGCTTCGTGAAGGCGGGCGATAAGGCGGGCCCGAATGATCAGGGGGTCGAGCTTTCGCCCGAGTCGCCTAGCTGGCCCTTCGTGATGGCGATGCTGCAGCAGTCGCCGGCCGACACCCGACTGAGCCTGACGGTGGCGGCAGCTGACGGGCTGGCCCGTGATGTTGAGCTGGCTCCCGTTGCCGACGACACGGCCTTCGTGGTCGATCGCGGCCTCGTCTTCAAGCCGGTCTACCGGCTGGTGCAGGCTGGCTCGGTGGGGGCCGCCCTGTCGAAGGGGCTGGCCAAGACCGGTGAAGATCTCTCGGTTGTCTATCGGTTTCTGCAGAAAGTGACCAGCAACCAGATCAGTCCGCGGCTGCTCGGGGGGCCGATCGAGATTGCCAAGCAGGCGGGCAAGTCGGCTCAGGAAGGTCTCGGCCGGCTGCTCCTGTTCCTGACGATGCTCAGCGCCAACCTGGCGGTGATCAACTTTCTGCCGATCCCGGTGCTCGACGGCGGGCACATGGTGTTTCTGTTCTATGAACTCGTGCGGGGTAAGCCGCCGAGTGAAAAGGTGGTCGAGGGGCTTTCCTACCTGGGTCTGCTGCTGCTGCTGTCGTTGATGCTGTTCGTGTTCGGCCTCGATCTGGGCCTGATTCCCCGTCGGTAGCAAAGCGGAAACGCATGAGCATCCCCGAATGGGATGACGGGCCTACTCTTTCAACGGAGAATTCCAGAGGAGGTTTCAATGCCAACCGCCACCCTCGATGCCCACACGGTGGAGCTGTTCCGTGGCATTCGTACTGTCGTTTTTGACGTGGTGGGAACGCTCCTTGAGCCGGCACCGAGTGTTGCCCGTGCCTATCAGATCGCCGGTCGACGGCAGGGTGTGGAACTGGCCGAGGCCGAGATTGCCCGACGATTTTCCCGGGCGTGGGCCCGCCAGGAAGCGGCCGACGCCGCCGCCAGCCCCGCCTTTGCGACCAGCCGGCAGCGGGAGCACGACCGTTGGCGGCTGATTGTCGAGGAGGTCTTTGACCAAACACCGGCGGCAGCGGCAATCTTTGCTGAGCTCTGGGACCACTTTGGCCGGCCAGAATCGTGGCGGTCAGTACCGGCCGGCTGCCGGCTGCTGGAGGCGGCTCGTGAGGCTGGGCTGGCGGTGGCGGTGGCGAGTAACTTTGACGAACGGCTCAAGCCGCTGGCCCGCCTAGTTGAGCCACTGGCCGGCATCGATCAGGTCTTCGCCTCATCCGAGCTCGGCTGGCGGAAGCCGGCAGCCGAGTTTTTTCAGGCAGTCGCAGGGCGACTGAGCCGCCAGCCAGGTGAACTGCTGCTTGTTGGTGACGACCCCCGGCTCGACCTCACCGCCGCCCGCGCGGCTGGCTGGCGGGCGGTGGGCGTCGGCTGAGCAGTTCACTGCCGCCACCTCCAGCGGCGGCTGACCGCACCCGCCAGCGCCAACACGCCGGTGGCTACTTCCGCTCTTCGCCGGTGTCGAGCACAGCCATGAAAGCCTTCTGGGGAATGTCGACCGAGCCGATGCTCTTCATCCGCTTCTTCCCCTCCTTCTGCTTGGCCCAGAGCTTCTTCTTGCGGGAGATGTCGCCGCCGTAACACTTGGCGGTGACGTTCTTGCGGAGGGCTGAGATGGTTTCGCGGGCGATGATCTTGGTGCCGATCGCCGCCTGCAGGGCCACCTCGAACATATGGCGATCGATCTCACCGCGAAGCTTCTTGACGATCGCCCGGCCACGGCGATCGGCATCACGGCGGTCGCAGATGATCGACAGGGCGTCGACCTTCTTGCCGCCGACCAGGATGTCGAGCCGCGCCAGGTCGGCCGGAAAGTAGCCCCGCAGTTCATAGTCGAGGGTCCCATAGCCCCGGGTCACGCTCTTGAGCTTGTCGTGCAGGTCGTAGATCACCTCGGCCAGCGGCAGGTCGAAGCTGAGCATCGCCCGCGTCGGTGAGAGGTATTCTGTCTTCAAAAAGACGCCGCGTCGGTCGCTGCACAGTTGCATCACCGGGCCAATGAACTCCGCCGGCACCAGAAAGTTACAGCGGACGATCGGCTGGCGAAACTCCTCGATCTGACCGGTGTCGGGCACGTCCTGTGGATTGGTGATCTCGATCGTCTCGCCATCCTTCAGCAGCAGCTGATAGGTGACGTTGGGAGCCGTCTGAACCAGGTCGAGATCGGCCTCCTGCTCGAGCCGTTGCTGGATGATCTCCATGTGCAACAGCCCGAGGAAGCCGCAGCGGAAGCCGAAGCCGAGGGCCTCGCTGCTCTCCGGCTGGAACTCGAACGACGGGTCATTGATTGCCAGCCGCTCAAGCGACTCCCGCAGTTCCTCGAAGTTCTCCCCCTCCGACGGATAGAGGCCGCAGTAGACCATCCGCTGGGGTGACTTGTAGCCCGGCAACGGGTCCGCAGCGTCGGCCCCCGGCACCGAAATTGTGTCGCCGATGTGAACCTTGTCGACATCCTTGATGTTACAGACCAGGTAGCCCACCTGCCCGGCAGCCAGGCTCGCGCAGGGCCGCCGCTGGGGCACGAACTGGCCCAGCTCCAGAACGTCGTGGCTGGCGCCCGTCTTCAGGAAGCGGATTTTTTGGCCCTTGGTGACGGTACCGTTGATGATCCGCACGTAGGTGATGACGCCGCGGTAGCTGTCGTAATGGCTGTCGAAAATCATTGCCTGGAGCGGCTTGTCGGGGTCACCCTGCGGCGGCGGAATCCGCTCGACGATGGCGGCGAGCAGTTCATTGACGCCGATGCCGGTTTTGGCGCTGGCCCGAATCACCTCGTCGGGGTCGATCGCCAGGCTCTGCTCCATCTCCTGTAGCACCTCATCGACCCGGGCATGGACCAGGTCGACCTTGTTGATTACCGGCACGATCTCGAGGTCTTCATTGATGGCGGCATAGGCGTTGGCCACGGTCTGGGCCTCGACCCCCTGGAAGGCATCGACCAGCAGCACCGCCCCTTCGCAGCAGGCCAGGCTGCGGGAAACCTCGTAATGGAAGTCGACATGGCCCGGCGTGTCGATCAGGTTCAGCTCGTACCGTTCGCCCTTGTACTCGTACTCCATTCGCACAGCCCGGGCCTTGATGGTGATGCCCCGCTGCCGCTCCAACTCCATGTCATCGAGCATCTGGGTCTTGAGCTGCCGCTTGTCGACCGTGTTGGTGCTCTCCAACAGTCGGTCGGCCAGGGTGCTCTTGCCATGGTCGATGTGGGCGATGATTGAAAAGTTGCGGATGTGCTGGCAGTCGAAGGGCATGAAACACTTTCAGGAAAGAAGAGTGGGCCGGCTCAGCTGTCGGTGGCGGGGACGCTGGCCCGCCGCCGCCAGGCCAGCCGGCCGATGCCGGCGGCACCAATCGAGCCGGCGTCACCGCCGAGGGTGGCGAACCGGATGGCAGTTTTTTCGGCCAGGGTCGGAAAGGTCCGCCGGTGGACACCGGCTCTGATCCGTTCCAGAAACGCTCGGCCGATCGGGTTCTCCTCGCGGCCGAAGGTCATCGCCCCGCCCAGGATCACCGCCGCCGGGTCGATCGTGTGCATCAGGGTGACGATGCCGACCGCCAGCCAGTCGGCTGTTTCCATGATCAGCTCCATCGCCAGGCCATCTCCCGCCTCAGCCTCGCGGCCGATCAGGATGGGTGTAAGTGGCTCACCTGCGGCCACCGCTGCAGCCAGGCTGCCCCTGCCGCAGGCAGCGAGTCGCTCGGTCGCCCGGGCCTTCAGGGCGGTGGCACTGGCGTAGGCCTCGAGATGGCCGAGCTGTCCGCAGGGGCAGGGCCGGGCGGCAGCTGCGGAATCGACAATGATATGGCCACATTCCGAGCCGTGGCTGTGGGCCCCCTCAAGCACCATGTCGTCGAGGATGATGCCGCCACCGACCCCGGTACCGAGGGTCAGCAGCAGGAGGCTGGCGTCATCCCGGCCCGAACCAACCCAGAACTCACCGTAGGCAGCGGCAGTGGCGTCGTTGGCATAGGCGACCTCGTGGCCGCAGTGGGCCGCCACCCGGTCGCGGACCGGGAAGTTCTCCCAGCCGGGGAAGTTGCCCGGCTTGAGCATGACGCCACTGGGCAGATCCTGCGGGCCCGGCGTCCCCAGCCCGACGGCGGTGATGTCAGCGGCTGTGAGCCCGACCGCCTCGGCCAGCAATCCAACCGCGTGGCCCATCCGGACAGCAGCGTCCTCGGGCCCGTCGGCCACCTGGGTCTTTTCGGTATGAAAGGCGACCATCCGCCCGGCGTCATCGACCAGGGTAGCCTTGATGTTGGTGCCCCCCAGGTCGATGCCGACAAACAGGGGCAGTTTGACGCCGGTGGCGGGCATGAGCAGGTGGGTGGACTCAGTTGCTGGCATCAGCTGACGGTTCTTGCAGGGTGGGCGACTGGTCGGGGGGTGGCTGACCGGCTGCTTCGTCGGGCTCGATAATCTCAATCGTCTCGATCTCGATCACCTCACCGGGTGGCTGCTGCTCACCCGAGCAGCCGACCAGCGGCAGCAGGCCAGTCATGATGAGCAGGGCGGCGAATAGCGAACGAATTGAAACAGGAGAACATGGCATGCTGTGAACCTCGAGAGGGCGGAGAGAACGTCGACCGGCTCGACAGTTACAAACCTGCCTCGATCAGCTGGGCGGTGGCCAGCCACTGCAGTTCGCCGGGCTGGCCGAGGCCGTCATCGAGGCAGATCGAGGCGATGGCCGCCTTCTGCATCCGGATGGCAGCCGTGCCGTCGCCGATTGACAGGGCCACCAGCCGGCCGACGCAGGGGGCATGGCCCACCCAGGCCACCCGGGCGGCGTCCTCTTCGACGGTCCATTCGACAATGCCCTGCCAGTCGGAGGCGGGGGCGAGGGCATCGTGAATCTCCAGCCGGGGTGTGCCGAGTACCTCGGCCATGATCTCAGCGGTCTCGCGAGTGCGGACCAGTGGGCTGGTGACGATCAGATCGACCTCGAGTCCAACGGACTGCAATTGACGGATGAACCGCTCGAACCGCCTGCGGCCCTTCTTGGTCAGGGGTCGGGCGTGGTCATCCAGGTCGGGCCCCGGATCTTCGGCCCAGGCGTGGCGGACGATGTAGAGCTGGGTTGTCAGGGTTGGCATGCCGTAAATTGTGGGTGCCGCAAGGGTCTGGGGCAAGGTCAGGCCCTTCTCCAAAGGGCATGATCGGGAATCGCCAGCCGCTGCCGTGGCTCTGCCGTCTCTTGCCACCAGCGGCGGGCGTCAAGCGGATAGCCGGCCGTCGGCCGTACCGTAGCAGCATGTTCGGCCCAGAATTGGTTGAAGGCGGTCATTGCCAGTTCCCGGACATACTTGGCGGTCATGCTCGCCACCGCCACCGGCAGCTGCGATTCACCGCCGACGGAAAAGCTGATGGTGGTGGCCGGGCCGTCGGTGTGAATCAGGTATCGCGAACAGCTGGGTGACTCGGCGACTGGCTCGACCCGAGCGGCATCAAAGCAGTGGGAGACCACACCGGCGTACCGCTTGCGGCCACCGTGCCGATCGCAGCAGATGGTGGCCGCCGCGGCGGGATCGTGCCGCCTGAGGTCAGCGGCGAGGTCCAGCGATGCCTGCGAGAGGATGTCTGACTTGTTCTTGCCAGACTCGAGGCCGGCATTGAAGGCGGCAGGAAAGACCCAGCGGCAGGCAACCGCCAGCAGTTCGATTTGGTGGTTGGCAAGGCTGTCACTGGCCACGGCTGCTGCCTGCTGGCAGTCGGCGGCGGTGGCGGCGTGAGGAAGGTGTTGATCAGCAAGCGACTGCCAGCAGCCGGCGGCTGCATCAGTGGCAAGCGGCAGACCCAGCGTGTCCAGCAGGTCGACACCGATTACTGGCAGACTGCCAGTTACCGCCAATGCTGCCAGCACGCCACGCTCGAGGGCGGCCAGGGCTGCCGTCTCACCCCGCTGGCGGTTGTAGATTTTTTTGGAGTCGCCCCACAGGGGCCTGCCGTCTGGTTGCCGCTGGGCCAGAGCGGTTCCCAGTAGTGTCAGCCGGTCATCTGCTGCTGCCGCCTCACCAGTTGCCGCATCCATCACCCGCCAGAGTGAGCCGCCGATCACCAGCGGGCCCAGGTTGGGGCCGTAGCCTGCCTCGTCGATGCCGATCACAAGCGTCATGAAGTCGTCCCCGGCCCGCCCGCGCCACCGGCGGGAAACTGCCGGCAGTATTCATAGATGGCCAGCGCCGTCGAGGTGGCGGCGTTGAGGCTGTGGGGCAGTCCCGCCATTGGAATCTCGGCCACCCTGTCAAGCCGGGTGAGCACCTCCGGCTCGATGCCGAGGCGTTCATTGCCGATCACCAGCACCGTCCGGCTGACGAACTGAAACGAGAAGAGATTTTCGGAATTCGTCGCCTGCTCCAGGCCGACCAGCTGCCAGCCCTCCCGCTTCAGCCGATCGAGCACCGGGGGCAGGCTGCGGTGGACCTCGATCTCTACAGCTTCAGCTCCGTCGCGGGCGATCCGGTCCTCCAGCCGGCCCGACCCGCAGGCGATGACCCGGCGGATGCCAAAACAGCCGCAGGTCCGTACGATATTGGAGAGATTGACCCGGCTGCGAAACTCCGGGCAGGCCAGCACGAGTTCCCGCGGGGCGGCCAGCTGGGCTGGCGGCTTGTGGCGAAGGTGCTCAAACGGTGACCCGGTGGAGGATGGCATGAGGAACGGCATGATAGCGGCCGGGTGGGTGGTCGCGGCGCTGGGCATTTGCATCGGCACGCTGTGCGGTTGCGCGGCGAAATCGGTGCCTGAGCCGGCGGCACCCCCAGCGGCCCCGGCAGCAGCTGGCAGCCCCCCGGCTGGTCCGGTGACGGTCACGCTCGTCAACCATGCCGAACTGCTCGAGCGGCTTGCCGCCCACCGGGGCAAAGTCGTCGTGCTCGACTGCTGGAGCACCTCCTGCCCGCCCTGCGTGAAGGAGTTTCCCGGTCTGGTCAGCCTGGCCCGGGACTACGGCGAGCGGGTCGCCTGCCTGTCGCTGTCGTTTGACTACGAAGGGTTCGGCATGCCCGAGGACGCGCTGCCGCCGGTGCAGGAGTTTCTCAGTCAGGTCGGTGCGGGAGCTGTCGAAAATCTGCTGGGCCGCGAGGATTCCGACACCCTCTACGAACAGCTCGGGCTGACCAGCGTGCCGGCGGTCTATGTCTATGAACGTGATGGCACGCTGCTGCGTTGCTTCGACGATGACTATGCGGCCAACGAACTCGGCCGGCCGTTCAGCTATGCCGATGTGCGGAAGCTGGTGGATCAGGCACTGGTCGGCGAGGCAACTACGGCAGGCAAGGAGGCTTCATGACCACGTCGACTGACCAGCCCGAGGGCGAGCAGGCCCCGGCTGAACAGCCGCCGCACCCCGACGCTCCCCGCGACACGGACACTGTTCGCGGTCCGCTGGTTCCCGGACGCGAGACCGTGGAATCGATTGTGGTGGCCCTGTTTCTGGCTTTGCTGCTGCGGGCCTTCGAGGCCGAGGCCTTCGTGATTCCGACCGGGTCGATGGCCCCCACGCTGATGGGCCGGCACAAGGACCTCGACTGTAGCGAGTGTGGCTTCAACTTTCAGGCGGGTGCCAGCCGTGAGGAGGACGACCAGTCGCACACCCTGCGGACGGAGCTAGCCCGGCTCGACCGCGAGGTTGAGCGGCTGCGACGGCTGGCCGGTGATTCCTCGGCCGGGCCCCAGCAGCGGGAGGTGGCGCGGCAGCAGCTCGCTGCGATCGAGGCCGAGGACGGCAAGCTGGCCCTGCTGCGGCTGCGGCTGGCTGGCAAGATGATTGCCGCAGCCACGTGTCCCAACTGCGGCAACACGATGCAACTGACTGAGGGGAAGGGGACTGACATTCGCTACGACGCCCGCTATCCGTCGTTTGATGGCGACCGGATTCTGGTCGACAAGTTCGCCTATGACTTTGCCGATCCGCAGCGGTGGGACGTGGTGGTCTTCAAATATCCGGAAGACTCCGACACCAATTACATCAAGCGGCTGGTTGGGCTACCGGGTGAAACGGTGCAGATTGTCGGCGGTGACATCTGGACCAGCCGCAACGGTGGCAGCTCTCAGATTGCCCGGAAGCCACCCCGGGTGATGCGGGCCATGCTCCAGACCGTGCATGACAGCGATCACCCGGCGGCGGTGCTGCAGGATGAGGGCTGGCCGCCGGTCTGGACCGACTGGGCGGCGCCGGGCGGTCGGGCTGTTCGCTGGCAGGCCGAGGATCGGCGGCGTCGGTTCACCGCCAGTTGTGCCACCGGGGAATCGGCCATGCTCCGGTTTCGCCACTTTCCCCCGCAGCCAGGGGACTGGAAGCAGGCCCGGCTGGGCCAGGCCCTCGACCTGCCGGCCCGTCCGGACCCGGTCGATGACTTCCAGGCCTACAACGCAATTCACCATCAGGGACACTGGGTGGGGGATCTGGCCGTCGCCTGCCGGCTGGAGAGCCGTTCGGCCACTGGCCTCGTGGAACTCGATCTGGTCGACGGTGGCCAGCGGCATCGCTGCAGTATCGATCTGGCCAGTGGCATCGCGGTGCTGACGGCAGCCGGCGGGGCGACTGGCCGGACCCAAACCGTGGTGCACGGGCAGGGTTCATGGCGGTTGCTGTTTGCCAATGTGGATGATCAGTTGCGGCTGTTCGTAAACGACAAGCCGGTGGTGTTTGAGCAGCCGATCGTCTGGGAGACACCGCTGGCCGAGGCGGCCGGACGGCAGCCACTGCTGGCGGCGGTGGTGCCCGGCGACGATGACCCCTCCGATCTGGCCCCGGCCGGCATCATGGTGACGGCCTCAGAGCAGCCCGCTGCCGTGAGCGTCTCGGCGCTCCAGGTGCTGCGTGACGGCTATTACATCGGAGCAGTCGGCGTCGGCCGCCGCGGTGAGATTCGGGAGAAATCGGTGCTGGCATTTCCGCTGGAGGCCGACCAGTTCTTTGTGCTGGGAGACAACTCAGCTGCCAGCAAGGACGGCCGGCTCTGGAGCGACGTCTACCATGTCGACCGTCGGCTGCTGATTGGCCGGGCGGTGGCGATTTTCTGGCCGCACATGGTGCCGGCCGCCTGGCATGTGACGGTGCGGCTGCCGGTGCTGGGCGAAGTGCGATTGCCCTCGTGGCCGAACTTCGCGAGGATGCGGCCAATTCGCTGATGCTTTGGTTTCCGTGAAAATGCCATGATTGTCCCAGCCCGCCAATGCGGGTGTGGCATCCCAGGGAAGGAATGATGTCGCTGCTGAAAGCCGAAGGACTGGTGAAGATTTACGGCCGCCGCCGGGTGGTCGATGGGGTCGCCTTCGAGGTGCAGCAGGGGGAAATCGTCGGCCTGCTCGGGCCCAATGGTGCCGGCAAGACAACCAGCTTTCGGATGACCTGTGGGCTGGTGATTCCCGACGGCGGCCAGGTGCTGCTGGACGACCAGGAGATCACCAAGTGGCCGATGTTCAAACGGTCGCGGGACGGCGGCATGGGCTATCTGGCGCAGGAACAGAGCGTCTTCCGCAAGCTGACCGTCGAGCAGAACCTGCTGGCGATCATGGAGCTGATCGGCATGAGCCCGAAGGAGCGGAAGCGGCGGTGCGAGGAACTGATGGAGCAGTTCGACATCACCCGCATCCGCAAGTCGAAGGCCCACTACATTTCTGGCGGCGAGAAGCGGCGGCTGGAGATTGCCCGCTGCCTGGTGACCGAGCCGCGGATCATCCTGCTGGACGAACCGTTTACCGGCATCGACCCGGTGACGATCCATTCGATCCAGAAGATCATCACGGGGCTGCGGGACGACGGCATTTCCATTCTGATCACCGACCACCGCGAGCGGGAGACCCTAGCGATCACCGATCGCAGCTACGTGGTGCGGGCCGGCAAGATCCTCTGCCACGGCACCGCCGAAGAGGTCCTCAACAATCCCGACGCCAAGAAGTATTACTTCGGGGAGACGCCGCCGGGCAGCCCGGTCGATGCGACCGAAGCGGCGTAAGCGAATAAGCAGCGCAGCGCTCGACGACGCTGGTGAACGTGGGCAGCCGGGAGCGACCGGTCCGGCTGGACGTTTGGGCCGGTCGTTTGGGCCGGTCGTTTGACGAACCCTGGTGGGTGTGCAGCCGCTCGGGGGTGCCCGCATCCGCTCGCTGGACGTTCACGTCGGCCTTCGTGGCCTCCGTTCACTGCACGTCCGCTGCGCTTCGCCCTCCAGGCTTCGCTTGCTTCCGTAGCCCGCTCGCGGATGCAGGCACCCCCTCGCTCGTCAGCGGTGTCCCTGCAGCACGTGGGCAGCCGGGAGCGACCGGTCCGGCCGGACGTTTGGGCCGGTCGTTTGGGCTGGTCGTTTGGGCTGGTCGTTTGACGAACCCTGGTGGGTGTGCAGCCGCTCGGGGGTGCCCGCATCCGCTCGCTGGACGTTCACGTCGGCCTTCGTGGCCTCCGTTCACTGCACGTCCGCTGCGCTTCGCCCTCCAGGCTTCGCTTGCTTCCGTAGCCCGCTCGCGGATGCAGGCACCCCCTCGCTCGTCAGCGGTGTCCCTGCAGCACGTTGGCAGCCGGGAGCCGGCGCGACCCGCATGAGATCGACTAGCGGCCGCTGCCACGCGGCGGCAGGATGCCGCCGATGAGCACCAGCGGGCGGAGGCCCGCCCAGGAAAGTCGGGCAGGAGGCCCGTGCTTTCCGTGAAGCGGCAGCGACCGGACCGGCGGCCCTGTCGGAAAAGAGCCCGCTGCCAAACTCTGGAGGATGAAGGACGGTCGCCGGTGGCAGGCCACTTGTTGGACGCGGTACCATAAACCGCATGAGCACAGCACCCCGCTATCAGCCGCACTACACGCTCGACGACTACCGCCACTGGGAAGGGCGGTGGGAGTTGTGGGGTGGGGTTGCTGTTGCGATGTCCCCGAGTCCGTTCGGTCGTCACGCCAAACTGCTCGCCCGCGCCGTGGCCGCACTGCAGACCGCCATCGACGCGGGGCATTGCGATGCGACCGTGCTCGTCGAGATCGATTGGATCGTGTCGAGCGACACGGTCCTGCGGCCCGACGCCCTCGTCGTTTGCGGACCGGAGCCAGTTCGGCATGTCGAGCGGGTGCCCGCTCTCGTGGTCGAAATCCTGTCAGACGCAACCCGCGACAGAGACCTGTCGTTCAAGCGAGATCTCTATCGTGAACAGGGGGTGCGTTGGTATCTGGTCGTCGATCCGGACACCAACCGGATGCATGCTCTCGCTCTTGGAAATGGCGGGCAGTACGAGGATCGGCTGGCGACGCGACCACTCGAACCGTTATGGATCGACATCTGCAGCACATGCAGATTCGTTTTCGACGCCGCGAAGCTCTTTCAGTAGCCGGAACGTCACGCGGCGGAAGGCACCCTCTTTTCGTGAACCAAAAGCCGTGAGCAGAAGCGACCGGACCGGCAGCACGTGAAAAAAGCTCATTCCGAAACTCTGCTACACCGCATCATCAGCGTCGGCCAGGGCAGTGATTTCCACGCTGGCCCGCACCCTGGTGCCGCGGCCGGGCTGGCTGTCGATCGCCAAGCTGCCGCCGAGGCTCGTCAGCCGCTCGTGCATGCCCTGGATGCCGAAGTGGCCCTGGCTGGGGCCGGCGGCGGTGGCCGGGTGAAAGCCATGGCCGTCGTCTTGAACCACGACCTCGATCTGTTGCGGGGTGCTGGTGAAATTCACGTCGATCGCAACCGTTGTCGGCCGCCCGTGGTGCAGGGCGTTCCGGATGGCTTCTTGGGCAACCAGCAGCAGGTTGCCGGCAATGAAGTCGGGAGGGTCAAAGGGGGTGCCGCTGACGCTCAGCCGCAGGTTGGCCTCTTGACCGGCGGCCAGTTGCTCGACAATCGCGTTGAGCGACTCGGCAAAGCTGCGACCGGCCTGCGGCATGGTCCGCAGGGCCCAGACCGAACTGCGGAGTTCACCGGCAGCATGCCGCAGCATCCGGCGGGCAACATCGAGATGCGCAGCTGTGTCGGCCAGATCAGCACGGGCCACCGCCCGCCGGCAGGTGTCGAGCTGGAAGCCGGCACCGCCCAGTGACTGCAGCAGGGTGTCGTGCAGGTTCACGGCCAGCCGGTTGCGTTCCCGCAGCGCTGCCTGGAACTCGATTTCGGCGTCGTGGCGGCGGCGGACTTCACCGGCCACCCGGGCCGCCTGCACCGCCACCTGGCGGCGGAGGGCGACCACCCAGCCGACTGCCGCCAGCAGCACCATGGCCAGGCCGCTGGCGGCAACCGCCAGCCGGCGGTCATTCCACCAAGGGGCGGGCTTGAGCACGGTGAGGTCGGCGGCAGACCGTGGGAGCAGGGTCAGCCGTTGGATCGGCTCGGCGTAAGGCCGCTCCTCAGGACCAGCCATGCGATCGAAGGGGGCTGCGAGGCTGACCTCGAGAATACCGGTTGCTGCCAGCGTGGCACCGACCTCGATCGTCGGTGGGAGGGCCGCCATGCGGCGTTCGACCTCGACGGCTAGGGTGCTGCCGTTGGCGACCAGTGTCAGCATCGTTCCGGTTGCTGACCGCTGGATGTCGCTGATGGTGCCGGAGGACCGCACCAGGCAGCCGTCATAGTCGGTCGGCTGGGCCAACTGGCCGCTGCGGACGGCCCGGACGATCGTGGCGGTCAGTTCCCGGGGGGTGACCGCAATCGCTGCCGGGGCAGCCGCCCGCCCGATCTTCCGGATCATTGCCCCGGTCAGCTGGGCAAAGTCCCGGCTGCGGTCGATGAAGCCGGCGATTTCAATCCGGTCACCTACCCGCACAGCGACCGGTTCGCGGGCCTGCACCCGGACACCGACCAGCCCCTGTTGCACGGTCAGCCGGCCACCGGGCCGGGCGGAGGTGACCGTGCCAACGGTGCAGATCCGGTGGCCCGAGGCCGGCTGCAAGGTGTGGTGATCAAGCTCGGACAGCTCGACCTGCGGGGCAGTGAAGGGGTCGGTAGGGGCGGCCAGTTCCACCGTGAACTCAGCAGCACTGCTCACCAGGAGCCGGGGTCGGATGAACTGGCCGCGGGTGTTGAAGGTCGCCATCACCACGCCACTGAGGCAAACTTCGGCATCGATCAGCTGACTGATCTCATCGCCGAGTATGGCAATCGGCACCTCTGCCAGAAACCGCCGGCCCGCCAGCTCCAGTGAGAGCAGCCATAGCTGGTCGCCCTTGAGCCGACCATCCTGCACGATGCCGGTGACAGTCGCCCGCCGGCCCTGCAGCTGCCCGCGAAAGAAGGCGTCGGCATCGACGGGCGGCGCCGGTGGCAGCGGCCCGCTACTGATCACGGTGACGGCGGTGGGCAGCAGATTAGCGTCATAGCCGCCACGGATCACCACTCCGGTCACTTCGACAAGATCGCCGATTTCGACGGTGGAGAAGTCGGTCGCCGTCCAGAGGCCCCGCTGACGGGCTCCGGTGCCGTTGACCCAGATACCGGCGGTGCCGTCATCGATGATGAAGTGCGGGCGGGGCCGGCTGGTGAGCGGCTCCCAGCACCAGGTGACCGTGCCTTGCATGCGGAACGGCGTTGCTGGCTCAGTATCGGCAACGAGCAGCTTGGCCTCAGCGATCGAGCTCGTTGTAGCCGCCGGCTCGGCTGCCACCCGGGCGACGGGGCCCTGAGCCAGCTGCAATCCGCACACCAAGGTGATCCAGAGCAAACCCCTCATGCCGACAGCATACTGTCCCATTCGGTGCGGCAGCAGCTGGGCCGGGCTCAGTCGTCAGACAAGGCTGTTCGAATTGACTGAGCCACCTGGTTGCCGAGTAATTCATAGCCCCTGCCGGTAAAGTGAACATCGTTGGGAGGCTGGACGTCGCTGAGGTGGGGTGTGACGAAGCTGAAAAGGTCGTCAATGGCGACGTTGTTCTGGTCCATGACAATGGCCGCAGCCTGGTTGCGCTCGACAATCGATTCGGCCGTCTGCCGAGCTTGAGGGTTGTCGGGAATCGGCGTGGTGCTGGCCCAGATGAGGGCGGCACCAGTGGCCTGCATCCGCTCAATCAATTGTTCGAGCCTGGCTGTGTAGTCGGTGATTGGTGTGTTGCGATCGTGGATGCCGAAGTTGAAGTGAATGACATCCCAGGCTTCATCACCGCCGGAACTGGTCAGCCAGGCGTCGATCCGCTTGATGCCGGTGGCTGTCGGACCGCAGTTGGCTGGGGCCCGGTGGACGTTCGCCTTTCCGGCCAGGGCCCGGCGGACGGCCTGTGTGTATCCGCGGGAGACCGAATCACCGATCAGCAGCACCCGCGGCAACGCGGGGTTGTCATGGACAAAGTCCCAGGCGTTGGACTGGCCGGCCAGCTTCTGCCGCATATGAATCGGCAGGTAGAAGCCGCCAAGGTTCTCCTGCAGCACCCGCTCCCAGGCCTGCTCGTCGGCCGGCAGGGTGGCAACGAGTGCCTCGTAGTCGGCCTTGGTCTGTGCAGCCAGGGCCGCTTTTTTTGCGGCCTGTTCGGTGGCAGTGGTCGGCTCGTTGTTGGCTGCGGAAACCGCCACGCCAACCGCGAGGGCAATACCGCTGCTCACGATATGGAGCCAATGAAGTCTGTTGATTGATCGGTTCACAGTTATGGCTTTTTCAGAGGAAAAAGGAAGAACTTGGTCCAACGGGGATGTTCGTGGGTCGCGGGTCTTTTCCGACGTGCCGGGGCATTTCACATGCCATTTCGCCGGACGTTCGCTCCGGCCATCCTGGCCCTCGCTCACTCGACGGAAACCTCACATCGCCATCCCGGCTTTGTGCAGTTTCCGACGCCGTTCAATTGCCATGGGAAACCCCACTCACCCACGACGTTGCCCGAAGAACCTCTCCGGAAAGGCTGGAATCGGCAGATGAAATTTTCCTGTCGGCGCGTTCTCCTGCAAGGAAAGAGGCGGCTGCCCGTCCCGCAACGGTCGTTTTTGCCTGCAGTGCCCAGCGTGTAATGGAGATAAATGTCAATCATGGGCTGGTCGTTGCTCGCTGTTTGCTCAGACGCGGCGGCTCCAGTGGTTCGCCACGGTGCGTCAGAATTATCGGTACCGCAACCGGATCGGCGGTCGTGTCGTGTTCGCCAGGTTATTGCCTCGGAAGCGTGGCGAGTGTTTCCTCGAGTCGGCGGGCAATCAGTTCCGCCATCATCTGGTCGGCTTCGGCGTTGGTGTGAATCAGATCGCGACTGATCAGTTCTTTGATGCGGGGCTGAATCAGGCCATAGATGTCGGTGACGGGCACCCCCAGTTCCTGCATCACCGCTTCGGCTGCAGCGTTAAATGCCTTGCAGTTGGTCAGATAGTTTGGCGCCTTGGGGATGGTGTTATCGGCGACTGTGCCGGTGGAATTGGCAAACAGGCAGACGGCGCCGCTGGCCCGGATCGTCTCGACAATCGTTCGCAGCTGGTCCGCGTAAGGCTTTTCGGCCCCCGGCTTGGCCGAGGCAAAGTTGTGGATGCCGTTATTGAAGTGGACGATGTCCCACGGACCGCTTGCGTGGAGGTAGTCGGCAAGTGCATCACCCCGTGCCGCCCAGTCGGCCCGGTAGAACTTTGGGCCAATGCCCGCCCATCCCGGCCGGCGATCACTGGGAGACGCCTCGCCGACGATGTTCGCCTTGCCCTCCATCAGCAGCCGCACCCGCTCGAGGTAGTGCCCGGAAATGGAGTCGCCAATAATCAGCACCCGGGGCAGCCGCGGGTCCTCGATGGCGGGCTGTCGGCGGCGGGAAAACCGCAGCACGGGTGAACTTGGGTCGAGGTGATCGCCGGTCAGGGTCGGATGGCTGTCCGTCCGAAATGGATTGGCCGGGTCAACCTGGCTGTTCACGAGCGTCGGAGCCCGAGTGGGACAATCTTCATAGGCGTACCGTACTCCCTGCGGCTCAGCGACCACCGGCGAGCTGAGGCGAACGGCATCACCCTCAATGATGGCATCGGCCCAGACCCAGCGGGATGGCGAAACTGCGAGGGCGAAGCCAGACAGGGTTCCACCGTTCGCCTTGAGTCCCCCTTGAGTGTTGCTGAACCTGAGCGTCACGGTCCTGCCGTCTTGCTGCACGTCTTTGAGCACCGGGCCGCGGACACCGGTCGGGCTGGTAGTGGAGTCGACTGCCACGGTCACGATCCGCTCAGCCAGGCGGCCGGGTGCTGGATCAGCGGGCAGGTCGATCGTCGTCACCAGCGACGCCTTGGCCGCGATGACCGCCGCGATTTGCCCCTCGCGATATTCCGCCGCCAGGCGACCATCGATGCCGATCCCACCGATCCCCTGGGCATAGCGATGCGGTGGAAGCTGGACAACCACGAAGGGCAGCCGTGGAGAGGCGAAGGCTGACCGCCAGGCAAGAATCATCGCCGCCAGCAGCCGGCCCTGTTGGATGGCGCGGTTCTGTGAATCCCAGTCTTCCCCATGGTGCCAGATGATACCCTGCAGCCCGAGTGGCTGGTGGCCGTGACCGGCAAGCGGGGCGATCATTGCATTCCAGACCCCTGCCGGCTGCTGCTGCGGCAGCGTGACGTCATCGTCAGGGCGGGGGTAGGGCAGTGGGGTCAGCGGGAGCTTCTGGTTGTATTCCAGCCAGGCTTTTTTTCGTTCTTCAAAACTACCGGTGATCCGTACCTGCCAGCGGTCACTGCTGTAGTACTCCAGAATTGCCGGGCCGTCTGTCGTGTTGGCAAAGGATTCCTGGCTCATCCAGCACTCAACCGGCTTGGGATTGCTCGCAATCACGATGCCGACCGGCAGCTTCGAGGCAGCGGCCAGCCGGAGGCCGATGGCTGCAGCCAACGCCGGTCGCCGGCGGGGTTCGATCTGCTGGAGCGTTTTCCAGGCTGCATGCACGGTATCCCGCGGTTCGGTGGCCGTTTCGCTGGGGAGTTGGCAGATTCGGGTGACCGCCGAAAAGCTTTCAGCCAGTGAATCATCCAGGGGTACCGGCTGAGGAAACTGCAAGGCCAGCCGCCCGGTCTCACGGCCGCCTGCCAGCAGCCAGACATCGCCAATGAGCAGATTGCGAAAGGTGATCGCGGCTTCGGGCGGGGCTTCCTTTCCTGGTTGCACCTTCAGCTGCAGGGGCTCCGTACCACCGGGGAGTGCCGCAAACTGCAGCTGCCAGCGGCCGCTGGCGTCAGTGGTGGTCGCAACAGCCTGGCCGGTAAGCTCGGCCATAATCGGCTGGCGTGGTTCAGCCCTGCCCCAGATGGTGATCGGCTGGTCACGCTGGAGCACCATGTCGTTTCCAAAGCAGCCGGCAACCTCGAAGCGGTCATTGCCAACGGCTGGGACAACAAGGTTGCCCAGGCCCATGATCAGGGCGGCAGCGACGAGGTGGAGGGAATGCTTCATGAACTGAATCATCAAACGCTGGAAGGGCGACGAGTGGCGATCTGTTGGTAGCAAAACTGGCTTCGACACCCCCGCCGGTTCAGCGGCGGTTGAGGTCGAAGGTCAAGTCCCGGTTGTCGGCAGAAATGGTGACCGTGAGGCCCGAGCTGCTGGGGTCCATGTATTTCGGGGGTAGAGGGGACGTTTTCGGGTCGGGCCGCTCCAGGGGAATGCCGCCCGGGGGTTCGATGGCCACCCGATAGCTGCCCGGGGGTAGCGACAGGTGAAACTTCCCGTCTGCATCGAGCGGTGCCAGGCCCGATTCCGCGGCACCGTCAAACACAATTGCGCCGCCACCCGACCAGACGGCGTTATCAATTCGCACCACGCCTGTGACTGGCAGGGTGGCGACCGTCGACCCGGAGCAGCCGGCCAGCAGCGATGCAGCCATTCCACAGGCGACCCACAGTCGGTGACCGGTGATCACAACAGATGAGGTGGGCGTCATCATGGCAGTCGCCCGCCGTCCCAGACATTGCCGAGTGACCGGACAACCGCCTCAGCTGCCGAGTCATTGACGAAATGGACCGACCCATCGGCCATGCAGAAGTTCGCTCCGCCGGGATGGCGGCTGCCGTAGCTGGTGTTGGTCTTGTAGCGAAGGCCATTATCCCATGTTGGCCCGTTTGAATGGGTTCTGGCAACATCCTGCGTGCGAAAGTTGATCGGCCTGCTGAGGTAGAGTCCGCTCGGATACCAATTCGCAAACCATTCCTTTGCATAACCGGAAGCCCATGTCATCTCAAATAGTGCATTACCAACGTCAAGAAGCTGGTACCGGGTTTCCCCCAGCAGCACTGAGTGGCTGGTGCCATCGCCGATATGGTGGTAGCCGGTCTTTGAATTCACAAACATGATGCCGTTGGCGGCCTGTATCCGTTCATCACCCGAACCATTGACCGCGCAGGGCGGGTCACTGGTCGGAGTCACCGGGCCGACCCCACTGCAGTCGGTGGTGGGAATGGCTCCACCGCCCATGACGGCGGCATAGTTGGCATTGGCGACGGGGCCATTGAGCCCTGTGGCCCCCGACGTGCCCGTGGTGTTGGGGTCGCTGGGACACTGAAAGTCGGGGTTCTTCAGCTTCTGGGCGACCAGACCGGCTTGCCTCGTGAAGTAGGGTCCGTAGCGAATGCTACTGCCATCTAAATATTCGTTGTAGCGACTGTCCTGCGCCGCCAGATCGCCAAATGATGCGTAGCGTGATTCATCGTCGAGAAAGGGCAGGATGCGAACCGACCAGGGTGCCCGCCTGTATTGCGACGTGCTGTAGCCCCCGACGGGGTCGCCCGAACTGCTGGGCAGCAGCTTGACCGCCGGGGGAAAATGGCCGTTGGCACTGGCGTAGTTGGCGATCGCCAGGCCGAGCTGTTTGAGCTTGTTGTTGCAGGTGGCCCGCCGACTTGCCTCTCTGGCCGACTGGACAGCCGGCAGCAGCAGGCCGACCAGCACGCCGATGATGGCGATGACGACGAGCAATTCGATCAGCGTAAACGCGGTCAGCCGCCGGCCGCCGCTAGAGTGGACGAGAGGGGATGGCATGAGGAGATCTCCCAGTGGACAAAAAAACGGCTCAGAAGAGAGGCTGGTTCCCAAACACCAATATTACGATCCCAACAAAAAACCGCCGCCGTCGCTATTGGCCAGGTGGCCAATGACTTCTCCTGGAAATTTCCCAGAGTATTCAAGGGGAAGGACGAGATTGCCGGTCCGCTGCCATCGGTGTTCGTGAGGCCCCACCGCGTTATTTCTGTGGTGCCCACCCGAGTGTTCCGCATCGACGGCTACGATGAATGTGAAAGGCGGAGCAACTGTCCCGAAAAACGGATCTCACCGTCAACCAGACCATTCGCCTGTTGCTTGTCGATGACCACCCGGTGATGCGGGCGGGACTGGCTAATTTGCTGGCCTCGGAGCCGGGCTTTGAAGTGGTTGGCCAGGCGACCGACGGCGTGCAGGGAGTGCAGCTGTGGCAGCAGCTGCGGCCCGATGTCTGTCTGCTCGACTTGACCATGCAGGGTATCGACGGCATTGAGACGCTGCGGCAGCTGCTGGCGGTGGAGCCGGCTGCCCGGGTGGTCATGCTGACCTCATCCGAGGCCCCGGAGGATGTGGCAGCGGCCCTGGCCGCCGGGGCGATCGGCTATGTCACCAAGAATGTTGAACACGAGGAACTGGTGGCTGCGATCCACACGGCCCACGCCGGCGAGCAGGTGATCAGCAGCGACATGCAGGCGGCCACCAGCCGGCCTGGCCACAGGACTGGCCAGCCGGCACACCGGCTGTCCCCCCGCGAGGTTGAGGTGCTGGGGCTGCTGCGAGAGGGGTTCACCAATACGGAGATCGGCCGGCTGCTGGGAATCTCACCCCGCACTGCCAAGGCCCACGTGGCAGCGGTGATTGAAAAGCTCGAGGCTGTTGATCGCACTCAGGCCGTCGCCCGGGCCTACGACCTGGGCCTGCTGAAAGCCGTCCGGCCGGCGGCGATCGGCGACGCTGGGGGCTTCAGGGCTCACCCGCAAAACGCTTGACCTCCGCAACAATATTTTTGAGTGCGGCTGTGCGGTTGTGGCGATCGCACCACATCTGAATCCGTTCGAGATCGAGCGCGTCAACGCCTTGAACAGCCAGAACGTCGCGGGCATCGTCAAGATCTTTGGGCCGACCCCAGCGGATTTTCTGCACGATGAGATCTTCCGGAGTGGGCAGCCAAATCGTGCGTTGCAGCCGTGAATCAAAGAATTGCCGACGGCGGTCGAACTGTTCCTGAACAAAATCATCAGCAAACAGCTCAAAGACCTCGACCTGCAGCGGTGGATCAGTCGCCGTAGTGCCGACTTGACGGTGGCCCCACGTCAGGGTGTCGAAATGAATCTGCGGATCGAAGCGGACGACCCCATCGAGCCGGCGAATGAGTTTCAGGGTCGGGTTGCCGCCATCGACACCCACGACGACATCAACATCGCGGGTTGAACGAGGGACGCCATAAAAGCTGACGGCAAAGGCACCGGTGAGCATGTGGGCGATGCCGGCATTGTCACAGGCGTCGATTACAGCGACAGCAAGCTCTTCAATCGTCATGTCCGAGCAGCCGGTGGATCAGGTGATTCGCCGCTTGATGCAGTGGGAACGAGTGCCAAAAACATCAGCGTTTTTGGAATCCGTCTTCGTGGCAACAGACCATGGATAGCTTTTTTGACCGGCAGCTAGTCCTGATCGTGGGAGTGAGGTTTGGTGGTAAACCGACCAGCATCACGAAGTTGTTGGAGGCGACCGAGTCGTCGCCGCACTTCCTGCCAGGCAGCTGCCGGGTCGTTTATGCCAAGCTGGGCCATCGCTCCCGCGTGCATTCGAGCGAAGACCTCATTCGTCAGATCGAATGCCTCTGCCAGCCGCTGTTGCCCCGTCATCGCCCGGGCACGGTTCAGCTGGTCACGAGCAATGGTCAACTGCAACTGTTCCAGTTCAGCCTGTGCAGAACCCGCTAGCGGTGTTGAAAAATCGTGATGGGCCATTTCAGCCGCAGTATACCTCGACTTCACTCGGTCGGTTCTTCTGCTTGCCTCCCTAAAAAGTAGTCAGCCAGAAACTGCTTGCGGTCGCCGTCACAGCGGGCGTACTCGACCATGGCGAGCAGCGTGCGCACGAAGACGGGTTTTGTTATTCGCTCTCCGAGCGATCATACGAGCCGCACCGGACCACCGTAGGCTTCCAGCTCTTCGTCAGCCGTGAGCAGCACAAAACCTTCTGCTTCGGCCTGCGCGATGAGCATACGATCGAACGGATCCTTGTGGACGTCTGGAAGTCGATCAATCGCCACGGCATGCTCACCGGTCAGCGCAAGTTCTAAGTAGCCGTGCTCAAGCAGACCTCTCCGAAGTTGCCGGGGATCGACGCGAAAATCCTTGCGGCCCAGCGTCCGCTTGATGGCAATCTCCCAGAGGCTAACCGCACTAAAAAACAGCCGATTATGTTCACTTCCTAGCATCCGACGGGCTGCCTTCGAAAGCCGGCCGGGCTGAGCAGCCGCCCAGAGGAGGACATGCGTGTCAAGCAGCAGGTTCATTGCCTGCCGTCCCCAAACATGCAGGCAATCGTTTCACGCCCCATCGTGTCAAAGTCATCGGGTACGGTCACGTGGCCCTTCATGAAACCGAGCCGTTCTTTGGCCGATGGCACGGGAATCGCTGTGACCTGCACGAGTGGTTTTCCAGCTTTTGCAATGATGAAGGGCTGCCCTTTTGCGGCGCGGTCGACCAGCCGTGAAAGGTGGGTTTTGGCTGTATGAATGTTGATCTGATCCACCTGGTTTTCTCCGAGCGCACGGACAGTTAGTCCAGTCACTTAGTTTACAGTCGTTTGCGGCGGAATGGCCGGCATTGCGTCCGAATATCCGTCGACGTCCTTCAGTGTATACGGACGAACAGGTGCCGGGCCAGCCTCTGTTTGTCGAATGTTGCGGAGGAACGGCACTCGATGGTGCAAGTTGCGGCAAACCCCCGAGGGTTCGTCGTTCCCATTAGACAGTCGGGCCGCCCGGTTGTTACGCCAGAAAATAGTTGGCCAGAAACTGCTTGCGGTCGCCGTCGCAGCGGGCGTACCCGACCATGGACAGCAGCTTTTCTTGGTCCCGGCGAAGCTTGGCCGCAAGCGCATCGTCGTCGGCGAGTGACGCAGGCAGCTCGCCCAGGAGCTGCAGCTGCTGCCGACCGCCCGCCGCGGGCCGGCCCCTAGCGATCGTGCCGTGACGCTCAAGCATCAGCAGGGCACTCTCCAGCCGATGGTCGTGCCGGGCCTGCCGGCCGAGCAGCTGCTCGTTGAGCCAGTCGCTGCCAAAGGCGTTGATCCGCTCAAGGTCATGCTCGAGGGCGTGGTGAACCCGGCGGTAGAAGTCGGCATCGGGGTTGGCCCAGCGGATGAACTCCATCAGCATCGGCAGGTCATGCTGGTCATAGAGCAGCGTGCAGCTGGAGGGGCGGCCGTCGCGGCCCGCCCGGCCGATCTCCTGGTAGTAACTCTCCAGCGACCCCGGCACCTCGGCATGGGTGACCGTGCGGATGTCGGGCTTGTCGATGCCCATGCCAAAGGCATTGGTGGCCAGGACCAGCGGCTGCCGGCCACTCAAGAAGGCCTCTTGCATCTGTTTGCGTTCGCGGGGGTTGAGGCTGCCGTGGTAGACGCCGTGCGCAAGCCCCTCAGCCTCCAGCAGGCTGCTGAAGCGTTCCAGGGTTTTGATCAGCGTGAAGTAGACGATGTGACTGCCGGTCGGCTGCGTGGTCCCCACCGCCATGGGCTCAAGCAGGCTCAGTAGTTGCCGCAGCTTGTCGTCTTCGCTCCAGGCCTCTTCCACAGCCAGCGTGAGATTGGGCCGGTCGATGCCCTCGTGGAACAGCGGCATGGCATCAGGGCTGAGCCCCAGCTGCCGGATGATGTCCTGCTGGACCGCGCGGGTTGCCGTGGCGGTCAGGGCCAGGGTTGGTGGACTGCCGAGCAGCTGGCGGATTTCCCCGACCCGCGTGTAGTCGGGCCGGAAGTCATGGCCCCACTGGCTGACGCAATGGGCCTCGTCGATGGCCAGCAGCGACACCTGCCGCGGGGTGATCACGGCCCGGAAGTCGGCCTTCTGAAACCGCTCGGGGGTGATGTAGAGCAGCTGGTACTGCCCTGCGGCGATCGCTGCATAGCGAGCCTGCCGCTGCTCTTTGGAGAGTGATGAGTTGATGAAGGTTGCATCAATGCCACGGCGGGTGAGGGCATCGACCTGATCCTTCATCAGGGCGATCAGCGGGCTGAGCACCACGGTCAGGCCGTCGAGCAGCAGGGCCGGCAGCTGATAGCAGAGGCTCTTGCCGCCGCCGGTGGGCATCAGTACCAGGCTGTGCCCGCCAGCCAGGGTGCGGTCGATGATGGCTTGCTGGTTACCCTGAAAGCTGGCGTGACCAAAGACGTCGTGCAGAACTGCCGCAGGCGTTGGAAGAGCAGTCATGGGGCCGGCTGGGCAGCTGGGCTTCCTGCAGCTGCCGCTGCAAATGCCTCGGGGTCATCGAGCGTGAACATGTGGCCGTGGTCGGCCGTGACGATCACCACGGTGTCGTCCCAGCCGCCGTGGGATTCGATCCAGGCAAACAGGGCGGCAACAGCCGTATCACCGCTCTTCACCGCGCCGATGGCGGTGTCAATGTTGTTGGCGTGAGAGGCCCAGTCGACATCACCCGCTTCAATCAGCAGCCAGAAGGGGCGGTCGCCACTGCTGAGCAGATCGAGGGCGGTGGTGGTCATCTCGGCCAGCGTCGGATTTTCCGTGAGGTCAGCCTCGGTATAGGGCGTGAGCGGGGCATATTTCTTGCGGAGCTCATCAGCCACACCCGCCTCGATCCGGCCCCCGACGGGGTTTGAGTCACCGCAGGCGGTCTGGAAGGGCAGGTGACCGTCGGCAGTGCCGAAGAAGCCGAACAAGGGCCGGCCGTGCTCGAGGGCGGCGGCGGCAGCTTCGGCCAGCGCGTCAATGCCGCGCCGGCCCGGGGTCCGGGTGACGACCTGATAGCGGCCGCCGCTCGCAGCATCGATCGCCTGCAGCGTTGAGTCGGCCAGGTATTTGTTGCCCGGCTCAAAGTTGCGGCCCTGCTGGTCATCCCGCTTTGCCTCGACGCTGTGGCCGGTGCCGATCAGTACATCAAGCCCCGGGGCAGGATCGTTGCGTCGCGAGACCGACGGCTGGCCCAACAGGTCACGGGAAAGATCCTGATAGTCATCGCGGCTGACGTTTGCGGCATAGGCACAGGCCGGGGTGGCATGGGAGATTGGCACACTGGTGACGACGCCCACGGCATAGCCCCGCTGCTGGAGCGTGATGCCCAGCGGCTTGAGCGGCTGGCCGGCCGGATCGACGTTGATCGCCTTATTAAAGGTTTTTTGGCCACTGCACAGGGCCGTGGCCGAGGCGGCTGAGTCGACGACCGCATGGGGGCAGTCGCGATCCTTGCCAATCAGGTAGCGGCTGTCGGCGAGCCTGTCCCAGGGGGTGCTGCCGCCACGGCGGACGTCGTAGCCCCCTGGGGTCTTGCCACCCGGTGTGGTCACGACCTGGGCATCGACATCGAATTCGGTGCCCTTGTTGGCCGGGCTGGTGACGCACCAGCCAAAGTCGGTTAACGCTCCCCGGTACCGCTGGAAGGCGAAGACATCGCCCCGGCCTTCGTCGTAGGGCACCCGGCCGGTGGCGGCAATTGCCGCCGTGCGGGTGGTGTGCCAGTCGAGGCCGTCAAAGACCACCAGCACGATTCGTTTGGCGCCGGCTTCGGCTGCCTGCAGTTGCAGGCGATGGACGTCGGTCTGGTCGAAGTAATCGGCCTCAGGGTTCAGGGTGTCGGCTGGCAACTGCCCGTAGAGGGCTTCGAGAGCGGTGGCATCGCGGTAGGGGCTGTTGGCCCCCCGCAGGCTTTCCAGGCCGATGCCGAAGGAATAGACGGGGATCAGCCGGTTGGAGTGGTTGGACCAGGTCACATACTTGCCGGGCTGATCACCCCAGTGGCCCCAGTCGGCCCGGCCCGAGATTTCAGCCTCAATCTGGAGCTGACGGATCGGGTCATCGGCAGCCGGCGTGACGGTAGCAGCAAGCAGGCAGCTTGCCAGGCAGAACAGGAAGAGGAAGCGGTGCATGAATGGTCATTCAGCCAGTGAAAGGACTATTGCTGACGGCAGCTGTGCAGCTCAAGGGGTGCCATCTCGACGGAGGGTTCACGACGAGGCTGCCCGGATTCCATGATTGTGGTCCCCGCTCCTTGTATGGGCAATTGGAGGCCCTGCGTATCATCTCAGAATGCCGTGGAGGCGAATACCAGCACCTCGATACCTCGATACCGAATGGTCCGGCGCGAGTTCCTTATGAATACAGCTTTCGCGTCGCTGGCCGGGAATACCGGGGAACCGAGTTTCTCAGTGAGCAGGCGGTGCTGTGGGACTTTGACACCAACTCAGCTTCCGCCGTCGTCATCTATGCGCGGGCCAATCCAGCCCATCATCGGATGGAGCCGGTGACGACCATTGGCGGCGTTCGCTGGGTAAGTGTCTTTCCCCGGGTGCTGCTGATTGCCGCCGGCCTTTCCCTGACTGCCTGGCTGGCGGCCAGCTGGGAGCATCTCAGCCGGCTGCTCAAGCGGTCGGAATCGACCATCCGGCCAGCGGCGGATGCCGCGCTGGTGCTGCTCAACATGGTGGCCGCGGTCGTGTTCATCGTGCTTCCAGCCACCACAATGGCGGCCCTGCTGGGCTGGTTTGAGGGCAATCCGTTCTATGTGCCCCAACGCGGCTGGCTCACCGTCGTTGCCGCGCTGGCGCTGGCGGTGCTGCTGGGAACGGCGTGGATCAGCCAGCGAGTCGAAGCGGGTGAGGCCTGACCGGGTTTGCGATTGAGTTGGGGGCAGGTCTGAGATCTTACTGTTTGGAAAAATCCACGCCGTTCAGCGATTGGCGAAACTCACTCGGCAGCTGGCGGGAGCAGCCGCGATGACACGGCGAGGCCACGATCGTCGATCAGGTTCACCCAGCCGGTCACCATGCCGTCCGGCCGCGGCAGCGTGGCGGTGAACGTGCCCGGCTTACTGCCGGCGACGGGTGTGATCACCGCATCGGCCACGGTGTATTTCACCTTCGGCCAGTCGGTCCGCGTGCCGGGCGGTGCAAACGTCATGTCGGGCTGCGGCAGCGTGGCGTAGACCCACTGCGCCTTCACGATCGGCGGCCCGCCCGTCCAGGCGAGATCTACCGAATCGGGCCGCCACTCGGTGCGGGTGACGTGAGCAAGCTGTGGCTTCCCACGTGTCACGGCATCGGCGAAGGCGTAGATTTCGCCCACCTTATCGGCCGCCCAGATGTGGCCATGGCCGAGCGTGGGCGAGATCGTCAGCCACGAATGCGGCGCGGTTGCCGCCAGCGAAGCGTTCATCATCGGCGGCGTGCCATAGGCATCATTGGCCCCATTGATCCAGAGCCACTTCGTGGTTCGGCCGGGCGCCAGGGCAGCATAAAAATTCGCCGGATCCCAGACCCAGGTCTCGGGCCGCGGCTTCATGAAATCGCACCAGCCGCTGTCGAGGTTGAGAAAGCCACCGATGTACTGCGGCACGACGAAGGCCGGCCGATGATCGACGCCCCCCGCGATCGAGCAGACGACCGAGCCCCAGGAGATGCCAACCAGACCGATACGGGCCGGATCGACCTCGGGCCGCGAGGCAAGCAGCGAGTAGGCAAGGATCGTGTCGGCCACGGCATGGTAGGGCCACTGTTCTTCAAACGGCCGATCGAGCGCGTCGCCAAATGCGTTGCCGTGCCGGGCTGGTCCGCCTCCCCAGGGATGGCCCAGAGTGTCGGTGCGAATCCAGGCCTTTCCTGTCACGTCTCGGGTGGGAATCTGTCCTTCGAGATCGACCGCGATCGCGGCATAGCCGCGGGCCGTCCACATCTTCACCCAGTCGGCGAAGGCGGTACCGCCGCCGCCATGCACGAGCACGACCCCGGGAACCTTTTTTTCTGGTCCGGCAGGCTTCGCATCATCGGCGTCACCTGGCCCGGCGGGCATCCCCAGATAGGCGAACGCCTTGGTCGGCTTGCCCCGCAAGGGCAGCGCAGCGATCCAGATTGCCTGCACGCCCTCCACGGACGCCTCGGCCGCCGGCTGCGTGGCGGGCGGCCGCCGCAGCCGATCCATGTCCCAGGCCGGCAACGCTTTCGGAGACGGCTGCCACGGCGAACGAACAGGAGCTGGAGGGTGCGTCTCGCTGGCTGAGGATGAACCGACCATCAGCACCGACGACAGCAGGGCGATGGCGACCGCTAAAGTCGTCGTCACTGGCAAGCGGGGCGGCATGAATCACCTTGATAGCTGTTTCTTGGGGGCACGACGCTCGAAACCCTACCGCGGCTCGTGCTCTCCCGCCATAGAACAAACGTTTGCTTCGCAGGGACAAAAGTTTGGTCGGTGCCTCTTTTTCTCGACTGAAGGTATGGTTGAAGCTCCTCGGGAGCGCGTGATGTCCGACTTCGATGGCATGCTGGCCCTTGATCGCATGGAGCGAGCCGTGGAAAAGGTGCGAGACCGTCTCCTCCGCTCGACGGCGGCCCTGGAGGCGGCGGGGATTCCCTACGCCGTGATCGGTGGTAATGCCGTGATGGCCTGGGTGGAGCAGGTCGACGAGTCAGCCGTGCGGTTCACGCAGGGTGTCGACATCGTCCTCCGGCGGGAGGATCTCGGCCGGGCCGCCGAGGCCCTCGCGCGGGCCGGTTTCCAGCACCGCCATTCCGCCGGCATCGACATGTTTCTCGATGGTCCGGCCGCCAAGGCTTGCGATGCGGTGCATGTGATCTTTTCTGGTGAAAAGGTCCGCCCCGAGTATGCGTCCGCCGTGCCCGATACTGACGAGAGCGTGTCCTTCAAATCCTATCGTGTGCTGGCGCTTGAGGCCCTCGTGCGGATGAAGCTCACGTCATATCGACGCAAGGATCAGGTGCATCTGCTCGACATGCTCGAGATCGGCCTCATCGACGCGTCGTGGCCCGCCCGCTATCCGCCGGAGTTGGCGGCACGGCTGCAGCATCTGATCGACACGCCGGACGGCTGAGCCTGCGGTGGAAAAGAGCTGCGTCCTCTTTTGCCCCGTTTTATCGCGTCTTCAGCTCAAAGTTGAACTCGTTGGGCCCGTCCGCAGTAACGGTGGCCGTGAAGGTGCTTTCTGTGTTCAAGGCAGCAGGCAGTGTTTCAGCCAGCACGGTCTCGGGCGGCGTGACGCCCGGCATCTTCGGGCCCACGGAGTTTACGCTCTTGAGGACTGAAAACTCGACCCGGCGGTCACCCGCTACTGCATCGCCCGAGAAAGAACCTGCTTTGATCGGGAATCGTTCGATCAGGCCGAGGCTCGCCGTACGGAAATAAACGGTGCCCTCCGAAAGCGGAGTGCCGTCGAGTGTTACCTTGCCTGTAACCGGATAGCGGGATGGCTCGTTACGAGTCGATCGTGCGCAACCCGCCAGCACAAGCAGGATCATGATCCACATGGTCCACATGATCCACGTCGTGTCTGATCGAGTGGTATTTGCTGTCATGGGCGGGTGTTTCTTCTGATCTGGAAATGTGCACAGGTACTCTCTCGCAACAGACAGCGGCTGGAGGGAACCCCGTAACCCTACTCAAAACCGTTGAGCACCATGCCGTCGTCCCGGGTGCCCAACTGTGCCAGAATCTGCATCGATGTTGCGTCTGTCAGAAGTCGAACCGACCCATCAAGCAACAGCCCCAGCGCACCGCCCGCATGCGAGGAATTGAGCGGAATATTCGAGGGCCATCCGGAACTTCCAAATCCCTGCCCCACTCCGAACGTGGCTCCGTCCCAGCCCGTTTTCTGATTGATCGGGTGCCGGATTGTGTGGGAATTGTAGGCATCGCCCGTCGGACCACTATTGTTCGCCCCAAGCCCCCAACCAAACGCGCCGCTCGCCTGCCACGGCTGCTTCACTCCAGCAGTGTCGGTCATGAAGTCGCTCTGTTCACCAACAACAAGTACTTGGCTCGTGCCGTCGAGGCAATCCTTGAACTTCATTTGCGAGTTTTGAAACATCATGCCGCCGCGGGAATTGATGCTACCACCGGAGGCGTTGCCGGTTCTCGTCTCGTTGTAAGCGGGGCTTGTGATCAACCCGTTGACCGCGCCGCAGATCGGTACGTAGCTGGATCGAGCCATCCTGTTTGTGTCGTAGCTTCGCCACTGGGGGAGGCTCGATGACGGACAACGCAGCCCCGGCATGGATGCGCCGTAGGCATTCGTGGGGAAAATTGCGTAGCCCGACCCATTGAACTTCCAGGAGTCGTAGATTTGCTGTTCTTCCACGAAGGGCAACAGGTACACCATCCAGGAACTCGCCCAAGCGCCGGACGCGCTGGTGCCAAATGGTGATGTATCAGCAGCACCGCTTGGAGGCAGCCGACCTCTCGCATCGTGATGCTGATGTAACGCCAACCCCAGTTGCTTCAAGTTGTTCTGGCAGTTGCTCCGTCGCGCGCTCTCCCGCGCGGCCTGCGCGGCCGGCAGGAGCAGCCCCACGAGCGTGCCGATGATCGCGATGACGACCAAAAGCTCCACGAGCGTGAAACCATGGCGAAAAGATCTGTGTCGCATACAGTACCTTTTGGCAGCCTGTGAAATTGAAAAAACGCGGCGACTCAGCACGTCGGAAAGCTCCCGCCTGACTTGACATTTTTATAATTACCCCCCGGCTCAGATCCACGCCATAGAACGAACGTGCTATGAGGACGAAAAGAGCTGCGTCCCCTTTTTCGATTAGGCTGGAGCTTCATGAGCCGTCTTGCAGGGTGGATCGGCATTTCCGTCGCGTTGCTGGTGACCGCCAGCCCCAGCCCGCCTGCGGCGGGTTCAGGGTCGGCAGCTGCCCCCATCGCGGCTTGGGCAAGGCATGCCTGGCAGCCAAAAGACGGGATGCCCGAGGGCCCGATCACGGCCATAGCACCGCTGAGCGACGGTTCGCTGCTCGTGGCGGGCAAAACGGGCCGGTGCCGGCTGGATGGCGACCGCGTGCGGATGCTCGCCGAGGCCGACCCGGCGATCATGAAGCTTGAACATGTGCCGCTCGATCCATGGCTGGCTGCGGGGCGGGCTCAGCGGAGCCCTTGCACGTCGCGGTGTCGCACCGCCGATGGCACCGTCTTTTCCGGGTTCTTCAACGGCCCGCCCACCCGCAGTCGGGGCGGCAAGGAACATCGGTTCGGCAGCCACGAAGGCGTGCGGATCGATGCCGATTCCCACGTCGCTACCGATGCCCAAGGGCGTGTCTGGCTGGCCCAGAGCGGACTGCTCGCCGAATACAGTCCAGCGGATGCCCGGTTCATCGCCCGGGGCGAACTGCCGATGGGTCGGATCACGCTCGCGCCGAGCCGCGATGGGGGGCTCTGGATCAAGGTCAACACGCAGGTCTACCAGTATCACGATGGAGCGGGGCTCCGCCTGCGCGCCGGCAACGCGCCCCACGGGGTCACGATTCTGTATGAAGACGCGCGGGCCATGCTCTGGGTGGGAAGCGATTTCTTCGGCTTGTATCTGCTGGCAGAAGGCTCGTTTGCGCCAGTCGGTACGATCGGTGAAGGAGTCTTTGCCATCGCCGACGATCACGAAGGCGGGCTATGGGTCGGGACTTCCACCGCCGTCAACCGCCTCTGGCCGGCCGTGATCCATGGAATCGTCGCCGCAGAATCTGGCATGCAGCTGCCCAACTCGCTGTGCGAAGACGGCGATGGCCGCATCTGGCTCGCGACCGAGAGCGGCTGGCTCGGCCGCATCGAGCCACGCGGCAACGAGATGGTCTTCACGAGAACCTCGGAGGCCGACGGCTGGGAGGGCATCGCGCACTGCGTCGCAGCCGGGCCCGACGGAGAAATCTTCATCGGCACCCGCACGGATGGGATCCATCGGCACGACGGCGCCGGGTTTACAAAAATCGAATCGCCCCCCGGGACACCGCCACGACTCGAATTCGGCGAATACCGGATCGAGCAGCTCTTGGCCACCCAGTGTGGCGACCTCTGGGCCGTCACGCCGGAAGGGTTTTTTCGGTATCGCGACGCAGGCTGGATGACCGCCACGATCAAGGGGGATCAACCTGCCGATGGCTGGCGGCCAAGAGCACTCGTCGAAGACCCAGCCGGCACCGTCTGGGTGGCGACAGCCGACGGCCGCCTGTACCAGTTTCCCGAGGGCGGCGGACCGGATGCCCAAGGCGAGACGATGGCGGTCGAGCCCTTGGCGACGGCGAAAGTGTCGGCGCTGGCCGCGGCCCCCGGCGGCGATGTCTGGGCGGTCGTCCGTGATGTGGGGCTCTTACGAATCCGCGACGGCCGCACGGCACTGATCGGGACCGAGGCCGGACTGCCGTCTGCCGACATGGTGGCACTGGCGGCGGACCCGACCGGCCTGCTCTGGTGCGTGACAAACCGACGGATTTTTGCCGTCTCGCTTGCGGAGCTCGACAACGTGGCCGACGGGAAACAGTCTCGGGCGCATCCCTGGGTGTTTTCCGGTGACGACGAAGGGGTGGCGATCGATCCCGCCGACAGGCCGAACTGCCAGGCCCTCGCGACGCGTGATGGAAAGATCTGGGTCACGCTCCGCCGTGGCCTGGCCATTATCGACCCGTCGAGGCTTGCCCGTCTCAACCCTCCGCCGCCGGTGGTGATCAAGGAACTACGACTTACGGCCCGGCCGATTCCGGTCGAGCCGGTGTCCGCCGTAGGCCCAAATGGGGGCCGAGTCGCTCTCCCTCCCGATCCTCGCGGCATCGAGATCGCGATTGCCGTCCGCTCTCTCGTGCGGCCGTCGAATGCGCGAGTCATGCGGCAGCTCGATGGATTCGACACCGACTGGATTGAGCAAGAGGTTACTCGCCCGATCCGCTACGAGCGGCTACCGGCGGGCAGATACGCCCTGCTTCTCCGCAGCGAAAACGAACGCGGCATGTGGGAGAACGACCCGCGGTCGTTCGTCATCGACGTGCAGCCGCTGCTCTGGGAGCGGCCGTGGGTTCGCATTGCCGCGCTCGCCCTCGCCGCGGGGCTCGCGGCCGTAGCCGCCATGGGCTGGTCGACGCTGCGACACCAGTCGCGGCTCGCACAGCTGAAGCACCAGGCGGCGCTCGAACAGCAGCGGATGCGGATCGCCCGCGACATGCACGATGAAGCCGGCACGGCGGCCACGCAGTTGGCGATCCTGGCCGACCTCACTCGGTCTTCCGGCGATGACCCCGCCCGAACCGAGCGGCTCGATGGAATGTCGCGGATCGCCCGCCAGCTCGTTACGAACCTCGACGAGCTGGTCTGGGCGGTGAATCCCGGCAACGACACGCTCGCCCACCTCGTGAGCTACCTCGGCCAGGCAGCAAGCGAGACCCTCGGCCGGTTTGGCATCGCCTGCCGCATTCGCAGCGATGAGATTCCCGCGTCAACCGCATCGGCCGACCTCCGCCGCGGCATGCTCCTGATTGCCAAGGAGGCGGTTTCGAACATCGTCGAACATGCCGAGGCGACGGCCGTGAAGATCGACCTCTCCGTCCATGACAGTCGGCTCCGAATGGTGATCGAAGACGACGGTCACGGGCTCCCGATGGTGACCCCCACCCAGCCTGCCGGGCCCGGCGGCAATGGGCTTGGCAACATGCAGGCCCGGGCAGCCGACCTTGGCGGTTCCTGCCGCATCGAACCGGCCGAGCCCCATGGCACCCGCATCGTCGTCGACATGCCCCTCTCTCCGGAACAAGTCACATGACGTCGAAGATCACTTCCAAGGCATCCATCGAAAAGCAACCTGTCGCGAAACGAAAGCAGGTGCAGGTGTCGATCGTGGAAGACGATCGCATCCTCCGGGACAGCCTCTCCGTACTCGTCCGCCGTGCCGGCGACCTCGAGCTTGTTGACGCCTATCCCGACGCCGAGTCGGCGATCGCGGGCATCCCCCGACTCCCGCCCGATGTGGTGGTGATGGATCTCAACCTCGCGCCGCCGGGGTCGGGCCGCAAGAGCGGGATCGACTGCGTGGCGGCGATCAAGGCGGCCCTGCCCGCGCTGCAGGTGCTCGTGCTGACGGTCTACGACGATGCCGATAAAGTCTTCGAAGCCCTGCGGGCCGGCGCCAGCGGCTACCTGCTCAAGCGGGCGACGCCGGACGAGATCCTCGACGCCATCCGCGAGGTGCACTCCGGCGGAGCGCCGATGTCGATGCAGATCGCCCGCCGCGTCGCCGAGTCGTTTCGTGCCGATCGCCAGCCTGCGGGCGAGCTCGACATGCTCACGCCCCGCGAGCGGGAGATCCTCGGCCTTCTGGCCGAAGGCGGGCTCTACAAGGAGATCGCGAAAACGCTCGGCCTCTCGACGAGCACCGTTCGCGTGCACCTCCACTCGATCTACACGAAGCTCCATGTCCAGACCCGCACCCAGGCCGTGCTCAAATATCTGGGTCGGTGAACCAGGGTGGTCCGTGCTGGACAGCGGGGCGGACGTGCCACGCGCTGTTTGACAGTCGAGAGGCGATGAAATATGGTTGCCCATATGAAGACAACCATAGATATTGCCGATGATCTTTTGCTCCGGGCAAAGCAGGAGGCCAAGGCCTCCCAAACCACCCTGCGCAGTCTCATCGAAGCGGGGCTTCGCGAGATTCTCGGCCGTTCGTCCGCCTCGAAGCGACAGCCGGTCGAGCCCGTGACATACCGCGGCGAGGGCCTGCAGCCGGAGTTCAGAGACAAAGGCTGGGACGCCGTACGGGAAGCCATCTATGGAAGGAACGAATCATGATCGCGATCGACACCAACCTCTTGGTCTATGCCCACCGTGAAGACAGCGAGTGGCATGCAGCGGCCAAGTCCTGCCTCGTCGATCTTGCCAACAGCGGCAGACCCTGGGCCATTGCCTGGAGTTCTGTGCACGAATTTCTTGCCGTTGTCACTCATCCCCGCATCTATTCCCCGCCTACCCCACAGACGACGGCTTTCGAATCGATCAACGCGTGGCTGGGTTCGCCGGACCTGCATCTGCTCCATGAGGGCCCGGGATATCTCGACAAACTTGAGCGATTGTGTGTCCAGGGCCGAATCGCCGGTGGAAAGATCCACGATGCTCGCATCGCGGCGATCTGTTTGAACCACCGCGTCGCCGAACTCTGGACCGCTGACCGGGATTTCTCCCTGTTCCCGGGACTCAAGACTCGAAACCCGTTGATCGGCGGTGCCTAGAGCGCATCAAGCCTACGTGTATCGCCGGCTCGGGGGCGGCAAAAGTCTCCTCGCGGGCGAGGATACGCCCAATGCTCGTCGAGCGTTCGCCGACCCCCGAGCTGAAACCAAGAACAGCCGCATCCCCGTCATGGTTGCGAGATATACTTTTCATAATGCGTATGGAGACCGAGAGCAAATCACGACCGTTGACGGGTGATGACCGTTTTGATGACGGCGAATGGGCGGCATGGTATGCGCTCACGCCGTTGGAACGGCTTGAAGAAAGCTCGAAGCTGTGGCAGACGTATATGAAGCTGGGAGGTTCGCTTGACCCCGAGCCCGATTCTCAGAGTCCTTTCTTCGATCCAGAGGAATGGCGTGCGGTCGCTCTTGATGGGCGGTCAGGCATGCGTGTTGTACGGCGGAGCGGAGTTTAGTCGCGACACGGATCTCGTGATCGTGTCCGACGTCGCGAATCTCGCCTGTTTGCGCGCGGCGGTCGCTGACCTCGATGCCCACCCGATCGCCGTGCCCCCCTTCGAAAAGCGATTTCTCGATGAAGGTCTGGCCATTCACTTTCGGTGCCGGACGGCCGGGGTCGAGGGCATGCGGCTGGACGTGATGAGCCGCGTTCGCGGGCTCCCCGAGTTCGAGACACTGTGGGACCGTCGGACGACGATCGACACGGGAGAGCAGTCGATCGAGGTGCTCTCCCTGCCCGACCTCGTGACGGCGAAGAAGACGCAACGCGACAAGGACTGGCCGATGATCACCCGGCTCGTGGAGGCTCACTGGACCCAGACCAAGCGGCCCGCGTCGGATGCCGCGGTAGACTTCTGGCTCCGTGAGCTGCGGACGCCGGAGTTCCTGATACAGGTGGCCCGCGAGGCGCCTGCCAGCTGCCTTCGCATGGTGGAGACGCGGCCTCTGTTGACTGCCGCCATGGCCGGCGACGAGGCGGCCCTGGCACGACTCCTTCGCGCAGAGGAAGAACGCGAACGTGAGGCCGATCGCCAGTATTGGGCGCCGCTCCGACGTCAGCTTGAAGCCTTGCGACGAGAGCACCACGCCCGCCGTTGAGGAGATCCACAACCAGAAGAAAAAGGCGGCAGCCACCTTTTTTTGTCGGATTACCCAGATTTGGTGGCTTTCACCTGTTCTGTTCGAGTGCGATGGTGACCGGTTTCGCGTTGGCGACGGCGGTGATGGTCAGGCCGGACTTGGTGGGATTCGCGTAGGTTTCGGGGATGAGGCTCTTGGCCTTAATCGGCTTCAGTGCTTTTTCTGCCAGCCGGTCGTAGCCGTCGGTCGCCTCCACGCCGACGCGATAGTCTCCAGGCTCAAGATCGACGGTGAACAGGCCGTCGGGCTGGATCTTCGCTGTATTGCTGTTCGTGCCCTGCGTGGCGAAGAACGTAATCATGCCGGCCGACGTCCGCAGCGGCTGACCATCGTAGGTCACGGCACCGTGCATCCGGACCATGCCCGGCGGCACCGGTTTGCCGCATCCGATCATGCATGGGGCTGACAGAATGACCAGGGCGATGAGCGGCCAGCAGAGCGTCTGCCGTGGTGTGAATGGAAACACACACGATCTCCTGAAGTGGAATGGATGGCGGCGATTCGTCCACGCCGAAGGGGATCAGGGAAGCCGGGCCGAAATGCCGTCGCCACGGTTGCCGAGCAGGTTGGAGAGATAGAAGTCGATGTTTTCGCTGAGAAATACCACCGCTCCATCTCCCATGCAAAAAGCGGCACCACCGGCGTGATGGCTGGCGGCGCCCATATTCTGCTGATAGTCGGATGATGATTTCGTCATCCGGGGGCTGTTGATCTTCAGGAGTGTCGGCATGGCCTGATTGTTGGTTTGGTACATATGGGGCCAAGCGACCTCGCCGCGTTGCTCGCCGAGCATGATCGTGTTGCTCAGGCCGTCCGGAACCTTGGAAAACGAAATCTGGGATCCGCCGCGGCCGCTGAACATCCCAGGCACCCAGCCACCGCCGGGGCCATTTCCCGTCAGCTGATCGGTGTGTTTGTTCCAAAAGCCGATGAAGCACCAGGAGTCATACGAGGTACAGTCGCCATTCGTATCCGACCATTGGGGACCGTTGCACGCTTGGTAGCACACCCGCTGGTAGTCGTTGGATGTGGCATCGATAGCCCGCCACGGATTGGCGGAGAGCCCGAGCTGCTTCAGGTTGTTCTGGCAGCCGCTTCTGCGGGCGCTCTCGCGGGCCGCCTGCACGGCCGGCAGCAGCAGGCCCACGAGCGTGCCGATGATGGCGATGACGACCAAAAGCTCGACGAGCGTAAAACCATGTCGATCGGAACGGTGTCGCTTATAGCACCTGGTGGCAGCCTGTGGCTTCGAAGGATCGCGGTGACGCGGCGCGTCAGGAAGTTCCCGCTACACCCTTCTTTTGAAACCTACACCCCTCATCAGAACGTCGCCATACAACGAACGTGCTAGGGGCCATTTCTCCTACAACGAACGTATTATTCCGCTGGTGGAATAGGCGTGGTGCATCCGATGGACCCTCGCGCACAGCGGTCTCACCGCTCCCCCCGCCTTTGGAATTCCGCCATGGCCAGCCGCCGCACGGTTCAACGACTTGCGGTCATCCTCGCCCTCGCGCCAGCCGCCGTCGCTCTGGCCGAATCGCGGCCAGAGCCGCCGCGGATGTCCGGGAAACATCGCGATGTTTTTGCGCGAGCCTGCCTCGAATGCCATTCCGCCGAGCGGCAGGAGGGCGGCATGCGGCTGGACGACCTGCCGCTGGCCCTAGATTCAGTCGAGTCGGCGGACCGCTGGCGGCGGGTGCTCGATCAACTCAATAGCGGTTCGATGCCACCGGACGATGCCAAGCCGCTCGATCCCCAGGATAAGATCGCGGTGCTCGACGAACTCTCCGTCAGCCTGGCCGCCGCCCGGCGGCTGCTTGCCGACGGCGGCGGCCGCGTGCCGTTGCGGCGACTCAACCGGCGTGAGTATGGCCGCACCATCTGGGAACTGCTCGGCGTCGGACTCGATACCCGGTCCCTGCCGGCCGATGAATCAGCGGAAGGATTCGACACGGCCGGCGGCATGCTCTTCATGTCGGGCGAGCAGATGCTCCGTTACCAGGAACTGGGCCGCGAGGCGGTGGCGGCGGCGCTCAAGCAGGCGGTGGCAATCCGCTCACCGCAGAAGACCCACCACGAGGCCGAGGAAAAGACCAAGGAAATCCTCGGTCACATGCGGGAGACGATCGACCTGCATCGGAGAAACAAGGCGTGGATGTCGGCTGTCGATCAGGCCGCTGCGGCCCCCGCCGTCGCGAAACAGGCGCAGGAGCTGCGGTCCAAGGCCGGGGACAATTGGTGGGAGTTTTATTGGCATTGGATGGAGTTTCCCGGTGCGCCGACGCCGCAGTCGTATGGCTTTAAGGATGCCTACGACGCCTACCTCGAGGATCGGCTCTGGGAAACGATCACGACACAGGGAGCCACGTACCTGACGCAGCCGGCGGTCGATACCGGCGCCTATCTCGGCCTCCACACCAACGTGCGGAGCTGCTATCAGCGGGCATTGATTCCTCGGCACTTGTCCCCCGGCACCTACACGATCCGCATCCGACTCGGGGCGACCGAAGCCGCCCCGCCCGACCGGCGGTTCCTGGAGTTCCTCGCGTCCGCCACGAGCGCGGCCGACGGCCATTCCCACATCAGTGCGCACCACGTCACGGGAACGGTCGCCGAACCGGACACGATCGAGATTTTTATCCGCAAGACGAAGGAGAGCAGCGAGTCATTCGAAGTGATGGAGAACCGTGTCGATAGCGGTGACGGCCGACGGTTCTACGAGAGCGAGTTCAAGCGCAACGGCGTGGGGCCCGATTTCGCCATCTGGATCGACTGGATCGAGGTCGAAGGGCCGGTGGTCACGCCGGAAAATGAGGTCGCGATTCGCTGGGTGGGCGGCCTGCACGACCGGCTGCTGACGATCGCCCAGGCCGAGGCCTTCGATACGGCGGTCGAGCGGCCGGTGGTCTGCGAGGTCTTGGAGGCGTTCGCCCGCAAGGCCTGCCGCGGGCACGAACACGAGCCCCGTCGAACGCGGCGCGTGGGTATTGCTGAAGCTGCTCGACGACCCGCCGCCACCGGCGCCCGCCAACGTGCCCGAACTCAAGCGGATCGCTACCGGACTCTCAGCCCGCGAACGGCTGCGGCTTCATCAGGAGCAGCCACAGTGCGCCCAGTGCCACCGGAAGATCGATCCCGTCGGCTTCGGCCTCGAGAACTTCGATGCCGTGGGCCGCTGGCGGGAGATCGACGACCGAGCCGGGCTGCCCGCGGAGAAAGCCGCGATCGATCCGGCCGGGCAGATCTGGGGCGGCCCGAGCTTCACCACGATCGAGGATCTGAAGGCAATCGTCGCCGCGAAGCCCGAGCCCTTCGCCCGCGGCTTCTCGAAGGCCCTGATCGCCTATGCCCTCGGCCGGCCCAGCAGCTTCGCCGACGAGCAGCTTGTCGCAGACATGGTGTCGAAGTCGGCCGCCGATGGTTATTCCATCCGTAGCATCGTTCAATCGCTCGTCGCTAGCCGTGCGTTTCAGACTAAGTGACTCAATCGCCGTCATTTCATTCAGAGAAATCTTAAAGAGGTCTAGCGATGACCACGCCCGCCATCAGCCGTCGCACCTGCCTCAAGGCCGCGGGCACCGCGATCGCGCTTCCTGCGCTCGAGTCGTTCGGGCCGCGACGTGCCTTGGCTGTCGCTGCGTCGCCGCCCAAGCGGCTCGCCTTCCTCGGCATCGGCTTCGGCGTGACGCAGGAGACCTGGTTTCCGGACCCGAAGACGTCGGGACCCGAGTACGCGCTCACCCCGGGCCTCGAGCCGCTCGCGCGACACAAGTCCGCCATGACGATCGTGCAGGGCGCGAGCCATCGCCACTCGGGCGATCCGCATGCCGGCAGCACGTTCTGGCTCACCGGCGCCAACCGCTACGCGCAGCCCGGCCAGTCGTTTTCCAACACGGTCTCCGTCGATCAGGTGGCGGCCGAGCATCTCGGTGGCGACAGTCGATTTCAATCGCTCCGGCTCAGCGGCAGTGAACCGCAGATGGATGGCGTCGGCCACGGCCCCGGGCTGTCGCTCTCGTGGGACGCCGGCGGCCGGCCCTTGGCGGCCTTCGACACGCCGCTGATCACATTCCAGAGGCTCTTCGGCGCAGAAACCGATCCTGTGGAGGTTCGCCAGGCGGCTATTACCCGAGGGGAAAGCGTGCTCGACGCCGTGATGGAAGAGGCCAGGAGCATGCAGCGGCAGGTGGGGACCGCCGATCGGAAGAAGCTCGACGAATACTTCGAAAGCGTCCGTGACATCGAGACGCGGCTAGCCCGGCAGCGGGCGTGGCTGCGGGTGCCGAAGCCGGAGGCACCGATTCAGCCGCCTCCGAGCCCGGTCGAGGGCATCGAGGAGGTGCGGCTTATGTACGACCTGATCGTCGCGGCGTTCCAGACCGACAGCTCCCGCGTGGTGACGTTCCGCCAGCCGATCAAGCATCTCCTTTCGAGCCTCGGCATAGCCGTCGGTGCCCATGACATGAGCCACTACAACCCCGGCGAGCGGACCGATGCCTCCCAGAAGCGGGACGTGGTGCAGAGCAAGCTGCTCGCCGAGCTGATCGACAAGCTTCAGGCGGTCAAGGAAGCGGATGGATCGAGCCTGCTCGACCACACGGTGCTCTGTTTCGGATCCAATATCAGCACCGGCATCGTCGAGAGCCTCGTGGCCTGAGGGAAATAGGGGACGGGAGCGGATTTCCAATACCACCAAGGGCTTTGTCGCATTCAATTGTCGGAAATCCGCTCCCGTCCCCTATTTCACAACTGACCGGGATAACACTTGCCTGCGCATCCGAGCGGCAATACTCTGAAAGGATGCCCACGGTACTTCGAGTCGGCGGATTTCGGTTCCACTTTTACTCCGACGAGGGCACAGAGCCTCCCCATATCCACATTCGTTGTGCGGCAGGTGAATGCAAATTCTGGCTCGATCCGGTGGGCCTCGCTCGAAATCGCGGCGTTTCCCCTCATGTCGTGAGGGAAATGGAGCGACTCGTCTTTGAACACGTCGATCTCTTGTTGGAGAAATACCATGAGCATCACCCATCAGGAAACCGAAACCGTAGCGACGAGAGCATGGACTGAGGGGCGGATCGTATTCGTGGAGTTGACGGATCAGCGGATCGTGGGATTCCCCGCAAATCGATTCCGCCGTCTGCGAGACGCCAGCGAGTTGGAGTTGGCTGAGGTTCGGCTGGAGGTCAGCGGCACAGCTCTGCGGTGGGAGTCGCTCGACGAGGATCTCACGGTCGAGGGCATCGTCGCAGGACGGTTCCAGTTGCCCCCGGGGCACGACTGATTCCGTGGCTGGGGTCTCCAAGAAGGCAACCCTCTTCCAAATTCGTTCTATTTTATTTCCATTCAGGGGGGAAAAGAGCTGCGTCCCCCGCTGACCCCTGTCGGATTACCCAGATTTTGTGGCTTTCACCTGCTCTGTTCGAGTGCGATGGTGACCGGTTTCGTGTTGGCGACGGCGGTGATGGTCAGGCCGGACTTGGTGGGATTCGCGTAGGTTTCGGGGATGAGGCTCTTGGCCTTAATCGGCTTCAGTCCTTTTTCTGCCAGCCGGTCGTAGCCGTCGGTCGCCTCCACGCCGACGCGATAGTCTCCAGGCTCAAGATCGACGGTGAACAGGCCGTCGGGCTGGATCTTCGCTGTATTGCTGTTCGTGCCCTGCGCTGCGAAAAACGTGATCATGCCGGCTGACGTGCGCAGCGGCTGACCGTCGTAGTGCACAACCCCTTGCATCCGGACCTTGCCCGGCGGCACGGGTCTTCCACATCCGATTAGGCAAACCGCCGACGCGATGGCAATGATCGCTGGCCGCAGCTGGCCAGATGAACGGAGGAGGAGCATGAGCAGTCTCCAAAAGCCAAAGAGCCTGTCGCGAGCCGATGGGTCGGAGTCGTCAGGGGAGTTGGGCCGGAACCCCATCACCGCGGTTGCCGAGTAGATTGTAGAGATAGAAATCCATGGTCTCGTTAAGAAACACGACCGCTCCATCCGCCATACAGAAACTGGCGCCGCCGAAGTGGTGGCTGGCGGCACCCATGTTCTGCTGGTAGTCCGACGACGATTTTGTCATCCGCGGGCTGTTGATTCTGAGCAGTGTCGGCAAGGCTTGATGGTTGTGATTATACATGTCGGCAGCGGCAACCTCGCCTCGTTGCTCGCCGAGCATGATCGTTTTGGTAAGGCCGTCTGGGACCTTCGAGAACGAAATTTGGGAACCGCCGCGTCCGCTGAACATTCCAGGCACCCATCCGCCGCCGGGCCCGCTTCCCGTCAGTTGATCAGAACCTTTGTTCCAGAAGCCGATGAAGCACCAGCTTTCATACGATGTGCAGTCACCATTCGTGTCCGACCATTGAGGCCCGTTACACGCCTGATAGCCCACCCGCTGGAATCCATTGGATGTAGCGTCGATCGCGCGCCACGGATTGGCGGCGAGGAACGGGTTGCTCGGGCAGATCTGGAGACTAACTTTTGCGGGCAAGAGGACCGACTGATTCGTTGAATCCCAGGGAAAGAACAGAGGAGCTACGTTAAAGTTCAGCTTGTCGTAAAGAGCGAGATTTTCAGTAAAGGCCATGACCCAGACGTGCCATGTCGTACATTTCCCCGGCTGCGTCGTGACCCAGTCATCGGTCATTTGCGTCCAATCAAGTGCTGCGGGCAGCTTGTTCCTCACATCATGATAACTATGCAGCGCGAGCCCGAGCTGCTTCAGGTTGTTCTGGCAACTGCTCCGCCGGGCGCTCTCGCGGGCCGCCTGCACGGCCGGCAGCAGCAGGCCCACGAGCGTGCCGATGATCGCAATGACGACCAAAAGCTCGACGAGCGTAAAACCATGTCGATCGGAACGGTGTCGCATACAGCACCTGGTGGCAGCCTGTGGCTTCGAAGGGATCGCGGTGACGCGGCGCGCCAGAGAGTTCCCGCTGCACCCTTGTTTGGAAAACCACACGCCTCATCAGGACGTCGCCATACAACGAACGTGCTAGAGGCCATTTTTTCCTATAACAAACGTATTATTCCGTTGGTGTTGGTGGCGTGGTACACCCGATGGAGCCTCGAGCAAAGCGCTCTCACCACCCGCCCCTCATCCGGAGCCCCGCCATGCCCAGTCGCCGTGAGTTTCTCCGTGCCGCCGGCGTGACGGTCGCGCTGCCGTGGCTCGAGTCGAGCGGGTATGCCGCCGCGGCCGCGGCCCCGCCCCGGCGGATGCTCTGCATCATGGCCGACATGGGCGTGTTGCCGGGCAACTTCTTCCCGCAGACGGCCGGCCCCGGCTACGAGTCGACGCCCTATCTCGACATTCTGTCCGCCCACCGCAGCCGGATGACCGTCTTCAGCGGCCTCTCGCATCAGGACAACTCCGACGGCCATCGCTCCACGCGGACCTTCCTGAGCGGCGCTCCGCAGCCCACGGCGAGCAACTTCAAGAACACGATCTCCATCGACCAACTGGTCGCCGAACAGATCGGCAGCCAGACACGCTTTCCCATGCTTCCCCTCCTCGTGGGCAGGATCGGCACCGGCACGCCGTCGATCCTCCGCAGCGGCGTCGAGATGCCGATGATCGAAAGCGCCGCAGCGGTCTACCGCAAACTCTTCGTCCAGGGCTCGCCCGCCGAGACGGAACAGCGGATCGCCGAACTGAAAGCCGGCCGGAGCATCCTCGACTTCGTCCGCACCGAGGCGCGGGACCTCGAACGACGGGCGGGCGGCCGCGACCGTGAACGGATCGACCAGTTCTTCGGCTCGGTCCGCGACGTGGAGCGGGCCCTCGAAGAAGGAGATGCCTGGGAGCGGCGGCCGAAGCCGACGGTCGCGACGCCAGAGCCGACGGACGTGAAGCATGAGGAGATGGAGCAGGCCACGAACCTCATGTACGACATGGCCCGACTGGCCCTCCAGACCGACAGCACCCGCGTCGTGACGGTCTGTCTCGGCCAGATCTTCGTACGGCCGAGCATGGAGGGCATCACCGACGAAATTCACGGCCTCACGCATCACGGCGGCGACGAGGCGAAGATCGCGCAGCTGAAAATGATCGAGACGATGCTCTTCCGCTCGCTCGACCGATTGCTTTCCGAAATGCAGGCGATCGCGGAGCCGGGCGGTTCGCTCCTTGACCACACGACCGTGCTCTACGGCTCGAACCTCTCCGACGCCAACAAGCACGATTCCCGGAACCTGCCGATCATCCTCGCCGGTGGCGGCTTCCGCCACGGCCGGTATCTGAAGTTCAAGGAGCAGACGCCCCTCTCCAATCTCTACACCTCGATGCTGCAGCGGATGGGCTTCGAGGTGGATGCCTTCTCGCTCGGCACCGGCCGGCTCGCGGGGCTGGAGTGGACGGGATGAGGCGGCCGCGGCTTGCTGCCTCCGTGGTTGCGTTCCTGTGGGCGGTGGGATTCGGCCCCGCCTCCGCAGATCTCGTCGATGACCGCCGGGCGTTTCTTGCCGTGCACTGCGGCGGCTGCCACAGTGATGGCGAAGCCACTGGCGGCTTTGCGATCGAGTTGCTTGGCGACGACTTTGGCCACCGGCAGACATTCGAACGTTGGACGCGGATTCATGACCGTGTGGCCCGCGGCGAGATGCCGCCGCCGGGAGAGGCCGACCCGATCCCGGCCCCCACGCAGCATTCCTTTCTGACCAGCCTCGACACCCGGCTCCTCGCCGCGGATCTGGCTGCGCGGACCGGCGATGGCCGTGCTGCACTCCGCCGACTCTCGCGGGCAGAGTATGAGCATGCGCTCCAGGACCTGCTCGCGCTGCCCTGGCTCCAGGTGAAGGAGATGTTGCCGCCCGACGGCCACCGGGCCGGATTCAACAAGGTCGGGGAGGGTCTGGCGATCTCACCGGTGCAGATCCGCCAATACCTCGCCGCTGCGGAGCGGGCGCTCGATCTGGCGACCGCTGGCGAGCCACCCCCCGGGTCCCGGAAGCGGGTGATTGACGTCACGAAGGCCTTTGGCCGCGACCTCCGCGAACACGAGGCATTTCTGCTTGAGTGCTTCCAGCCCGCCGAGACCTCAGGAGGCGGCAGTGGCATCGCGTTTATCTCCGGTGGCAACAACATCGCCAAGCGGACGTTCTTCACGGCACCGCACGACGGGCACTATCAATTTCGGCTCACCATCTGGGGCTTCTGGTGTGACCAAGGCGTCATCCAGCCCAACGACCGCACCGAAGTGGCCGCCCTCTGGTCGGGCAACCAGCCGCTCGGATTTTTTGACGCACCGTCGCTGACGCCGACGGTGCACGGCGTCACCGTCTGGCTGGAAAAGGGCCAGCAGGTCAACATCGACGCGGAGACGATCCGCCAGTGGAATCGCCGTTCCATCGTGACCTACACCGGGCCCGGCGTCGCCATCGATCACCTCGAGGTGGAAGGGCCGCTCTTCCCGCAATGGCCGCCTGCCAGTCATCGGCTGCTCTACGGAGACCAGCCCGAAACACCCTCCGACCCCGAGCAGGAGGCCCGACGGCTCCTGGCCGCGTTTCTGCAGCGGGCGTTCCGCCGGCCCGTCGCGGATGCCAAGGTGGAGGCCTATGTCACCATCGCCCGAGAAGGCCTGGCGGCCGGGCTGCCGTTTCAAGCCGCTCTCCGCCGGGCGTATACCACGGCGCTCTGCTCTACCCACTTTCTTTTCCGTCGCGAAGAGCCGGGGCCGCTTGATGACTCAGGCATCGCCACGCGGCTGGCCCTCTGGCTCTGGAACTCGACGCCCGACGACGAACTGTTGTCGCTGGCCGCGGCGGGCAGGCTCCGCGAGCCGGCCATACTCCACGCCCAGGTCGACCGG